>ERZ840096.720-NODE-720-length-44490-cov-3.234612_pt1 | contig 44490 bp, 32 predicted proteins | sample MGYA00519878_ERZ840096 | MGnify/ENA primary metagenome ERZ840096 (study PRJEB31850, sample SAMEA3708865) | human gut metagenome | biome: human gut; feature: human-associated habitat; material: faeces | place: China | collected 2014 ...
GCCGAAAACGTTCAAGCTCATCTCCCGCCTGCGCGAGGAGGGCGTCAAGCGCGGCCTTGAAATCCTCATCGAGGTTCACAGCTACTACAAGAAGCAGGTGGAAATCGCCTCCAAGGTGGACCGCGTCTACGATTTCGCCCTGCCGCCGCTGCTTCTGCACTCGCTGTTCACCGGTCACGTCGAACCCGTGGCCCACTGGACCGAGATCCGCCCGAACAACGCCGTCACCGTGCTCGATACGCACGATGGCATCGGCGTGATCGACATCGGCTCCGACCAGCTCGACCGCTCCCTCAAGGGCCTCGTGCCCGACGAGGACGTCGACAACCTGGTCAACACCATCCATGCCAACACCCACGGCGAATCCCAGGCCGCCACCGGTGCCGCCGCGTCCAACCTCGACCTCTACCAGGTCAACTCCACGTACTACTCGGCCCTCGGCTGCAACGACCAGCACTACTTGGCCGCCCGCGCCGTGCAGTTCTTCCTGCCGGGCGTGCCGCAGGTCTACTACGTGGGCGCGCTCGCCGGCCGCAACGACATGGAACTGCTGCGCCGCACCAACAACGGCCGCGACATCAACCGCCACTACTACTCCACCGCCGAAATCGATGAAAACCTCGAACGCCCGGTGGTCAAGGCCCTGAACGCCCTGGCCAAGTTCCGCAACGAGCTGTCTGCATTCGATGGCGAGTTCAGCTACGAGGTCGATGGCGACACGTCCATCACCTTCCGCTGGACCGCCGCCGACGGCGCGTCCACGGCCGCCCTCACCTTCGAGCCCGGACGCGGCCTCGGCACAGACAACGCCACCCCGGTTGCCAGCCTTGCCTGGAGCGATGCCGCCGGCGACCACGAAACCCGCGATCTGCTCGCCAACCCGCCGATTGCCGATATCGACTAACCGTTGGCCCATAAACGTCACTCCGCTGTGCGCGCTCCAAGTAGTGCGCCCGGCGTAAGCTGGGTTCATGGAGAGCAAACCGCCCGCAGTGCACTGAAGCCAGTGCGCTCGGGCGGTTTTGCGTATGCGGGGTTGAAGGTCGTGCTCCTGCGGGCGCGGCCCAAGCATCCCGCCGGAATCGACGAGACGAGCAGCAGAACAGAGAAAGAGCAGCATCATGTTGGAACCGTATGTGCGTCCGGGTATTGATGATCGCCCGGATTTGGACAAGGTCCTAAGTCCCGAAGACAAAGCCGCCGTGGCCAGACTGGCCATCAAGAATCGCCGCCGCCCGCCCGAAGCCTCTGCGGACCAGCCTGAGGCTCAGGCTGTGCGATTGGCTTCCGCCGGTTCTTCGGCAGCCGCTGCTGCAGCCGCCAGTGTGGACACTCCCGCGCCGGATATGTCGTCCGCCTACCTCGACATGCGCGATCCCATGGTCGCCGTCAATGGCCAACGCCCTACCGCAGGTCAGGTCTCCCGACTCAACTGGGGTTTCTTCGCTGCTTCAATTCTGGTCGGCGCACCTTGGGTGGCGTTGAACACCATTGCCATGCCCAACGCGATTGCGCGTACGTTCGGCTATGACACTGCTGTTGCCGGTCATATCGCCATCAATCCGGCCACTGGCCGCCCGTTGCCCGTCGCCACCGAATTGGCGATGCCCCTGGCCGTGTTGGTGATTGTCGGCGTAGTGGCCTCCATGTTTGCGATGCCGCTGATTTCAGTGTTGTCCGACCGCACACGCACGCCATTGGGCCGTCGTACCCCGTGGATGGTTGGCGGAGGTCTGCTGTGCGCGCTGATCACGCTGATTCTGGGGCAGAATATCGGCATCATTGTGCTTTGTATTTTCTGGGTGTTCCTACAGTTCGCCTATGCGATGCTTTCCGTGCCGTTGACCAGCGCCATCAGCGAACGGGTGCCCGACAAGTTCCGCCCTCGCATCGAACGCTGGCATGGCATCGGTGTGATGCTCGGCCAAGCGGGCCCGACCCCCGGAAAGTAGACACCGTGGGGTGAACAAAAGTAGGTGTAAGCCTATCAGACCTTAAGCGGCTTGGGACTCGAACTCATCGGGAGTTTGGTACCCGCACCAAGTGTGCCGACGGCACGTGTTGTAGCGCACGCACCACCGGAAGACGTCTCTGCGGCAGATCAGTTGATTGGCGAAGGTCTTCGCATCTTTGAGGACCTCCCGCTTTAAAGCTGCGTTGAACGACTCGGCGAGCGAATTATCCGCGCTGGTTCCCACCGCGCCCATCGACTGGGCAACGCCCAAGCGCTTGCATGTTGCCTGGAACTGCGACGAGGTATACACGCTTCCATGATCCGAGTGGAAAATCGCACCATCAAGACCTCCTCGCAGGTGGGAAGCGTTTTCGAGGGCCTCTTCTACCAGTTCGGTACGCATGTGATTTGCGATAGCAAAGCCGACAAGCTTGCGAGAAAAGCAATCAATCACTGTTGCTAAGTACATGTTCGCCCCGTCTGCGATCGGCAGATACGTAATATCGCCAACCAACACACGATTGGCAGCACAGGCTGTGAAATCACGGTTCACCAAGTCTGCGAACACGCGCCGGCCTTTGTCACGCGCAGTGGTCTTGACCCTGCGCTTCTTTTGAAATCCGAACAGGTTCTGGGCCCGCATCAAACGAGCCACTCTCTTGCGATTGATGCGCTTAGCCGGAGGTGTAGTGCCGTTGTCGCGCTTGCGGTCGTTGAGTTCAGCAGTGATGCGACGAGCGCCCCAGACGCCGTTTTCAGCGTCGAAAATTGCCTGGATCTCCGCGGCCACCACAGCGTCATCTACAAGGCGCGCACGGCGCCGTGGAGCCGAGTTCTTCCACTTGTAATACGAAGACCGATTTAGCCCCAGGACTGTGCACATCCGCTTGACCGAGTAGTCGGCGAGATTGTCGTCAACGAACTGGAAGCGGATCACCAGGTCGTCTCTTCCGCAAAATACTTCGCGGCCTTACGCAGAATATCGCGCTCTTCACGAAGCCTTTTGTTTTCGCGTTCTAGCTGGCGGATTCTTTCCGCATCAGCAAGCTTTTCTACGGGTGACGCTGCATCTTCATCCTTGGCGACGTTAGTGCCGAATTGCTTGTACCAGCATCCCAAAGTCGAGCGATTGATTCCGAGTTCTTCTGCGACCTTGCGCATTGAGGTATCCGGGTTCGACTCGAACATCGCGACGGCGTCGCGCTTGAACTGTTCCGTGTAAACCTTGCGGGGCATGGTGGTAGATTACCTTCCTTCCCAACCACACTGGCTGGAATCAGAGGTGTCTACCTAACGGGGGTCAGGTCCAGCGCTTGGCGTGTGCATGGGTGCGCTTGGTGTGATGTTCAATTCGTTTGCGCCGTTTAGTTACACCGCCGTGCTATTTGCAGTGTCCGGTATTGCCACCGTATTGATTCTGCCCAAGGAGCCTTCTAGCGCTGAGCAGCCGAACCAGCTTTTTGACCGCAGTCAGGTACTTGACCAATTGCGCCCGCCGGCCCACGCTCCCGAGTTCTCCCGGATGTTCGCCGCCCGTACGTGCATGATGGCCGGTGTTGGGCTGACCGGTGTGTTTCTGTGGTATCTCGTACGTTTCTGGGTTTATGGCAAGGCCGTGGTACTTACGTCCGCGCCGCTGACCATTCCGGCCGGATTCCTCATTGCCGGTATGGCTGTGGCCACATTGATCGGTGCCGCGCTCGCCTCCTGGGCCGCCGGTCCGATTTCCGAGCGAATCGAGGAAAAGAACATTCCCGTGGCCCGTGTGGTGGCCGGTGCTTGCCTGCTGTATGCGATTGGTCTGGGGCTCGCATGGGGCCTTGGCGTCTGGTCCACCGGCACTGCCCGTGAAAACGGCATGCTGCTGTTTGCGTTGATCTCCGGATTCGCCTTTGGCGTCTATGATTCGCTCGGACTTGAACTGGTGATGGACTCTTTGCCCGACCCGCGCCGAGCCGGCCACGACCTCGGCATTTATGCGCTCGCCAACTCGGCCGGTCTGGCGCTCGCCGCCATCATCGGCGCGCTACTGGTGAACGCCTTCGAGCATAGCTTCGGCTATTACCTGCTCTTCCCGTCCGCCATCGTCATGGTGCTGCTGGCCGGAATCGTCACCCTCACCACCAAATCTGCCGAATAATAAACCGGTTCGAGTACACTGGTCAGCAGTGATCCAGTCCAGTACTCGCAGGGGAGCAAAACCATGGTCGGCATGCGCGACGTAGCCAAAGCGGCAGGGGTGTCCTTAAGCACCGTTTCGTTGGTGGTCAACAACACCGGCTACGTCTCGGCCGATATGCGTGCCAAAGTCGAGTCCGCGATGCGCCAGCTCAACTACATTCCCAACGAGCTGGCCCGCAACCTCTACCGGAACCGCACCAACACCATCGGCGTGATCATGCCGACCATCGCCCACCCGTTCTTCTCCACACTCACCGCGCATCTGCAGCGCGAGTTCGCCGCGCGCGACCTCAAAACCCTGCTCTGCTCCACCGCCGATACAGACAAGGGCGAGAGCGAGTACATCGACATGCTCCAGCGGCACATGATGGACGGCATCATCATGGCGGCCCACACCGAGCATCCGGCCGACTACTGGACCTCCATCCATCGGCCAATTGTCGCTTTCGACCGCACGCTCGGTGAGGGTGTGCCGGTCGTCCGGTCTGATCATGAACAGGGAGGCCGTCTGATTGCGCGCCAGCTCATCGATTCCGGCGCGCGCCACGTGGTGCTCGTTGGTGGCCCGCGTTCCCAGTTCGCGGAAGGCACCACTTTCCCCACGATTCGCTACCATCTCACCGTCGAGCGTCTGCTGGCTGAGGCCGGCATTGCCTGCGATTATGTCGAAGCCGGCACCGTGGCCGACATCGCCGCCCACGAAGCCACCGCATGCGCCATTTTCGAGCGGTATCCTGATGTCGACGCCATCGTCGGCTCCGATGTGGTGGCATCCGTGGCATTGCAGGAAGCCTCACGCCGGGGTATCGAGGTGCCTGCTGATCTGCAAGTCATCGCCTATGACGGCACTCTCATGGCCGAAACCGCCGGCAAACGCCTGACCGCGATTCGACAGGACTTCCCGGCCATCGCCGCCGCGCTCGCCGTCCGCATGGACTCACAGATCGCCGCCGACGGTGGCCCCGCCTCTCCGTCCAAGAACGATAGCGCTTCGGACGTTGACACCCAACCCACTCCCGAAGAAGTCATCCCCGTAGCCCTCATCCCCGGCGAAACCACCCGGTGACTCCTATCTTGGCTCCCCTCTCTGAGGCTGAGCTGTGAAGCAAACAGTCCGGTGGACTGTTTGTAGGCGAAGGCGAGCCGGGAGGCGAGCAGGCAGACTGCGGGCGGTAGCCCGTCTGTAATTGCGGCCGAGCTGGCGGCGTAGGCGACTGAGGGGAGCCGAGTCACGGCCGCCCACAGTCACCCATCTCACATGACTCCTACGTCACAATGTCCACAATGTGAACCCTTGCTGGATTGGCAAGACATACAAACCTATGTTTACATTCCAGTTCAGGTCGAACGGCCTGAGGAAATACCGAAAGGAGGCCACGCGATGACTGGATTCAATGCTTCTGCGTTTGTATCCGCACGAATTATTAGCCCGTCTTCGCTGGCGGACTAATTCGGCACTGATGCTTGAAGCCCCGTCAACGAAGGCAGGGCCAATCAAGCTGACACAATCGGCACGGCCCTGCATGATGCGGGGCTTTTTTTGTTGCGCTCACAAGGCTTACGGCAGAATCCCGCAGACGGAAACGGTAGCGGACAGTACACGGCAACAACACAGCGACAGAACAACAACCTCCCTGTGGGGCGAAATAATCGCCCGCCGATGAGAGTGAACGAGAGCAAAACAGGAGTAACAATGACTGCAGCAGTCGAAGAGACTGGCTTAGGGCAGGCGGCAGGTAAAGCCGCTACCTTGGTACGCGATTCGGTCAAGACCGTGATCGCCGCGTCGATGGTCGGTACCGCCATCGAATTCTATGACTTCTACGCCTACGGCACCGCCGCGGCAAACTACTTCCCGCACATCTTCTTCTCCGCGAAGGACAACCCCACCGTCGCACTGCTGATGAGCTTGCTGACCTTCGCCGTCGCCTTCATCGCCCGCCCGCTGGGCTCGCTGATCTTCGGCCACTTCGGCGATCGCATGGGCCGCAAGACCACGCTGGTCGTCAGCCTGATGACCATGGGTGTCGGCACCTTCCTGATTGGCTGCCTGCCCACCTACGATCAGGTCGGCGTTGGTGCAGTCGCCATCCTCTGCCTGCTGCGTTTCATCCAGGGCATCGGCCTGGGCGGCGAATGGTCCGGCGCGGCACTGGTCGCCACCGAGAACGCGCCTGAAGACAAGCGCGCACTGTACGGCTCCTTCCCGGAGCTCGGCGCCCCGATCGGCTTCTTCCTGTCCAACGGCACCTACTTCGTGCTCGAATCCTTCAACAATCAGGACGCGATGCTGGCTTGGGGCTGGCGTGTGCCGTTCCTGCTGTCCGCCATCCTGGTGATCGTCGGCCTCGTGGTCCGCGTTCACATGGAGGAGACCCCGATCTTCCGTATGGCTCAGGAGCAGAAGAAGGTTGTCAAGTCCCCGCTGACCGAGGTCTTCCGCAAGTCTTGGCGTCAGGTGCTGCAGGCCACCTTCCTCGTGGCTGTGACCTACACGCTGTTCTACACGCTCGCCACCTGGTCCCTCGCTTGGGGCACCAAGGAGCAGGGCGAAGGCGGCGGCAACCTTGGCTTCACCAACCAGGAATACCTGCTCATGCTCATGATCTCCATCTGCGTGTTCGCCCTGTTCATCGTGCTGTCCTGCCTGTACGCGGACAAGATCGGCCGCCGTCGCGTGCTGACCTTCTCCTCCTGCGCGCTCGTCGTGTTCGCCGTGCTCTTCCCGTTCCTGCTGGACGGTGGTCTGGTCGGCCAGAAGAACTTCTTCGCCAACATGGTGTTCCTGTGCGTCGGCTTTGCCCTGATGGGCATCGCCTTCGGCCCGATCGGCGCCTTCCTGCCTGAGCTGTTCGACGCCAACGTGCGTTACTCCGGCTCCGGCATCGGCTACAACCTGGCCGCCATCGTCGGCGCGGCATTCGTGCCGACCATCGCCACTTGGCTGAGCTCCCACTGGGGCGTCCACTCCGTGGGCCTCTACCTCGCCGTGATGGCCGTGTGCTGCCTCGTCTCCGTGCTCACTTGCAAGGAGACTAAGGACGTTGACTTTACCAAGTGACGATGTTCACAACGTGAAAAACCTCAATTCCACTAAGTGAACCCCTGCAGGGCTTTTCCGATGCGACGGGACTAAACCTGCATATCGGAAAAGCCCACAAGGAAAGCCACAACAGAATATCGCTCAGCGAAACCCCGCAGAACGCAAGAAAAATTCAACCCCATAAATAAACAAATAAATAAAAGGAGCGCCAAAAATGGCAGCAACTATCTGGTACGAGAAGGACGCCGATCTGTCCGTGTTCGATGGCAAGAAGGTGGCCATCCTCGGTTACGGTTCCCAGGGTCACGCCCACGCGCTGAACCTGCGCGATTCCGGTGTGGATGTCGTCGTCGGCCTGCGTCCTACCTCTAAGTCCGTGGAATACGCCAAGGAGCAGGGCCTCGAGGTCAAGCCTGTTGCCGAGGCCGTTGCCGAAGCCGACGTTGTGATGATCCTGCTGCCTGACCAGTACCAGGCCGCCGTGTACAAGAAGGACGTTGAGCCGAACCTGAAGCCGGGCGCTGCTCTGGCTTTCGCTCACGGCTTCAACATCCACTACGGCTACATCAAGCCGTCCGAGGATCATCCGGTGTTCATGGTCGCCCCGAAGGGCCCGGGCCACATCGTGCGTCGTGAGTACGCCAACGGCCGTGGCGTTCCGGTCGTCGTGGCCGTGGAGCAGGATCCGCGCGGCGACGCTTGGGACATCACCCTGGCTTACGCCAAGGCTCTGGGCGCTCTGCGTGCAGGCGCCATCAAGACCACCTTCACCGAGGAGACCGAAACCGATCTGTTCGGTGAGCAGGACGTGCTCATGGGTGGCATCAACCACCTGTGCGATATGGGCTTCGATGTGCTGACCGAGGCTGGCTACCAGCCGGAGATCGCCTACTTCGAGGTGTTCCACGAGCTGAAGATGCTGGTGGATCTGGCCAACGAGGGTGGTCTGAACAAGGCTCGCTGGAGCTGCTCCGACACCGCTCAGTACGGCGATTACACCTCTACCGTCATCACTGAAGAGACCAAGAAGCGCATGCAGTACCAGCTCAAGCGCATTCAGGACGGCTCCTTCGCCAAGGAGTTCATGGATGATCAGGCCGCTGGCGCTCCGAAGTTCAAGGAGCTGCAGGAAGAGTACAGCCACCCGCACCTGGAGACCGTTGGTCCGAAGCTGCGCGCCATGTTCTCTTGGAACAACCAGACGGACGCCGATGCCGATATGGCCGAGTCCTTCAACGGCAAGATCGCTCGTACCCAGGTTCAGTGATTTCGCTGTAGCGGCTGCATGTTAAGGGCCGCTGAATAACGTAGTAGCGCAATATGCGCGAAACGTGTTGGAAGCCACCGTCTCACCGCGGTGGCTTCTTTTTGTTGCTGTGTTGTTTTATGACTGGGATATTTCGTATGCGGGATCGCAGTACTGATTGTCGGGGGAGCCGCACGGCTAGGCGTTGGCCCACTTTGTGGACTCAATGCTTATTTAGGAAGGGACGGGAGTAGGATAGACCCCAGTTTGCAGGACAAAATCCATGCACAAAAACACGCGAATTCATCTGCGAATGGTAGAAACCCGAGCGCCGGGAGGCGTTCACCCCACTACATAAAAAGGAGTGCCAAGTACAATGGCTGCACAAATCTGGTACGAGAACGACGGCGATCTCTCGGTCCTCGAAGGTAAGAAGGTTGCCATCATCGGTTACGGTTCCCAGGGTCACGCTCATGCGTTGAACCTGCGCGATTCCGGTGTGGACGTCGTCGTTGGCCTGCGTCCGACCTCCAAGTCCGTCGAGCACGCCAAGGAGCAGGGTCTGGAAGTCAAGTCCGTTCCGGAAGCTGCTGCTGAGGCCGATATCATCATGATTCTGGCTCCGGATCAGTACCAGCGCACCATCTGGGCCAATGACATCGAGCCGAACATCAAGCCGGGCGCAGCTGTTGCTTTCGCTCACGGCTTCAACATCCACTACGGCTACATCAAGCCGTCCGAGGATCATCCGGTGTTCATGGTCGCCCCGAAGGGCCCGGGCCACATCGTGCGTCGTGAGTACGCCAACGGCCGTGGCGTTCCGGTCGTCGTGGCCGTGGAGCAGGATCCGCGCGGCGACGCTTGGGACATCACCCTGGCTTACGCCAAGGCTCTGGGCGCTCTGCGTGCAGGCGCCATCAAGACCACCTTCACCGAGGAGACCGAGACCGATCTGTTCGGTGAGCAGGACGTCCTCATGGGCGGCATCAACCACCTGTGCGACCTCGGCTTCGACGTGCTGACCGAGGCTGGCTACCAGCCGGAAATCGCCTACTTCGAGGTGTTCCACGAGCTGAAGATGCTGGTCGACCTCGCTAACGAGGGTGGTCTGAACAAGGCTCGTTGGTCCTGCTCTGACACCGCTCAGTACGGCGACTACACCTCCACCGTCATCACCGAGGAGACCAAGAAGCGCATGCAGTATCAGCTCAAGCGCATTCAGGATGGCTCCTTCGCCAAGGAGTTCATGGATGACCAGGCTGCTGGCGCCCCGAAGTTCAAGAAGCTGCAGGAAGAGTACTCTCACCCGCACCTCGAGACCGTTGGCCCGAAGCTGCGCGCCATGTTCTCCTGGAATAACGCCGAGGCCAAGGACAAGGATGAGACCGAGTCCTTCAACGGCAAGATCGCTCGTACCCAGGTTCAGTGATTGTCGCCCCTGAAGGGGATTTAAGCTAGCAAACCGCCGTTCCCGCCCATACGGGAGCGGCGGTTTTGTGTTGTTGCGCGCAGCGAATCATTCTCAATAACAACTATGCGCTGATTTCTTGCAGGCAAACGAACACCGAATATGCAAGGTCGTTGATATCTCAGCCTTTCCCCATATGTGGGATTGTGCGATTCTGTTCAAAAGGGTGCAGAGTTGTTATCGAGAATCGTTCTCTGCACACGGCTGTCCATACTCCAATAGTGACCTAGCTCACGTTGTGGACTCCAGCGGGGCTGCGACGGCGTTCTCGGTAGGATTGAACTCGGTTTGAAGGACACAATCCTCGCAAAACAGGACTTATCTGCACACCGTAGATACCCCCGGCGCCCAGCGGCGCCACAACCCACTACTGAAAAGGAGTGCCAATAATGGCAGCACAGATCTGGTATGAGAACGACGGTGATCTCTCTGTTCTCGAAGGCAAGAAGGTCGCAATCATCGGCTACGGCTCCCAGGGCCACGCCCACGCGCTGAACCTTCGCGATTCCGGTGTCGACGTGGTCGTCGGCCTGCGTCCGACCTCCAAGTCGGTCGACTTCGCCAAGGAGCAGGGCCTCGAGGTCAAGTCCGTGGCCGAGGCTTCCGCCGAGGCCGACGTGATCATGATTCTGGCCCCCGACCAGTACCAGCGCACCATCTGGGCCAACGACATCGAGCCCAACATCAAGCCGGGTGCTGCTGTTGCGTTCGCTCATGGCTTCAACATTCACTACGGTTACATCAAGCCGTCTGAGGATCACCCGGTGTTCATGGTTGCCCCGAAGGGCCCGGGCCACATCGTTCGTCGTGAGTACGCCGCTGGCCGTGGCGTGCCGGTCGTCGTGGCCGTCGAGCAGGATCCGCGTGGCGACGGCTGGGCTCTGACCCTGGCCTACGCCAAGGCCCTCGGTGCCCTGCGCGCCGGTGCCATCAAGACCACCTTCAAGGAAGAGACCGAGACCGATCTCTTCGGCGAGCAGAACGTGCTCATGGGTGGCGTGAACAAGCTCGTCGAGATGGGCTTCGAAGTCCTGACCGACGCCGGCTACCAGCCGGAGATCGCCTACTTCGAGGTCTGCCACGAGCTCAAGATGCTCGTCGATCTGATGAACGAGGGCGGCCTGAACAAGGCTCGTTGGTCCTGCTCCGACACCGCCCAGTACGGCGACTACACCAACACCTGCATCGACGAGCACGTGCGTGAGCGCATGCAGTACCACCTGCAGCGCATCCAGGACGGCTCCTTCGCCAAGGAGTTCATCGAGGACCAGGACGCTGGCGCTCCGAAGTTCAAGGCTCTGCAGGAAGAGTACGGCAACGTCCGCATCGAGACCGTCGGTCCGAAGCTGCGCGCCATGTTCTCCTGGAACAACGGCAAGGATGACGACGCTGATATGGCCACCTTCACCGGCAAGATCGCCCGTGGCTGATGTGGCCATTCGGCTAATCGCTGAGTCTTTTACAAGACCGCTGCCCTTACGGGTGGCGGTCTTTTTTGTATGTTCTGTCGCATATTGTTCTAGGATAGATATGTACGGTTTCTTACGGTTTTTCTATAGGAAGAGATGTCATGGTCACTGCGACTGGTCCCGCACCTGGTTCTGAAATGACAACGTCGGCTGAACCTACCGAAGACCGTAGCACGTCAGGAGTTCTGCACGTCGCCGCGATTTTCGCCTCGCATATGGTGTTGCAGCGTAACAAACCCATCGCCGTGTTCGGCGCGCTTGATGCCGATTGCGCCGGACTTGAGGTTTCCGCGGAAATCCGCGATTTCGATGGTTCCGTGATCGTGCAGGCGCATGCGTACGCCTCCAAAGAGATCAAGAACGGTTTTTCACCGTGGCGCGTCATGCTGCCGGCACAGCCCGAAGGTGGCCCTTACACGTTGCGCGTCACCGCAGGCAACGATTTCATCGAATATTATGACGTGCTTATCGGCGAAGTATGGCTGGCCGGCGGTCAAAGCAATATGGAACTTGAATTGCGCAACAGTGAAGACGCCGAGGAAGCCCTCGATAACTGTGCCGATCCGTTACTGCGCTTCTACAATGTGCCGAAAACCGGTGTGATCAATCGCAACGCCGAACATGCGGCAAGCTGGCAGGAATCATCGCCTGAAAATAGTGGCGTAATGAGTGCGGTAGCGTACTATTTTGCGCGAAAACTGCGTGATGAACTTGATTCCGACCTTCCGATCGGCATTATCGACTGTTATATCGGGGGTACGTCGATCAGTTGCTGGACGAGCGAAGATGCACTGAATTCCAGCGAATCCGGGCGCGGCTATCTTGCGCGCTATGAGCAGGCGATCGCAGGTAAAACGCAGGAACAGTTCGATTTGGAGTACGGCGAATGGCAGTCGCGTTCTGATACGTGGAATGCGTCGATCGCAGCCGCCCGCGAAGACGATCCTGATGTGACGTGGGATACGCTGACCCAACAGTATGGCGAATGCCCGTGGCCGCCGCCGATGACGCCGACCTCGCAGTGGCGTCCGTCAGGCGCGTTCCATGCCATGCTGGAGCGCATTGTGCCTTACTCCTTGGCGGGATTCCTATGGTATCAGGGCGAGGAAGACGAGCCGTATTGCGGATCCTACCGTGAGTTGCTGGGCATGATGATTGGTGAATGGCGTGCGCTGTGGAGCGAAAGCCTGCCGTTCCTGATCGTGCAATTGCCGCAGTGGATTGACAAGAAGGTCGACGAGGGCGACGGCGATCCGATGCTGTGGCCGGTGGTGCGCGAGGCCCAGTGGGATGCCGCGCAGTCCATCGACAATGTGTTCGCCATCTGCACTATGGATTGCGGCGAATACAACAACATTCATCCGGTTGATAAACGTACACCGGGCGAGCGTCTAGGCAATTGTGCGCTTCGCCAAGTGTATGGTATGAGCCGTATTCCGGTGTATGGGCCGACTGTGCTGGGTTTCCGCTGCGACGAAGGCGGCCGCGTACGCCTGTTCTTCCGGTACGCGCACGGCCTGCATTTCAGCGGTACTACGCCCGACAGTTTTGGTGACGAGTTCGCCAAGAGCCTGCCTTCGCTGGTGCGTCTGCCGGAACGTTCCGGTTTCGAGCTTGCCGGTGCCGATGGTGTGTTCCATCCGGCCTACGCCGCGATTTTCGTGGATTGCGATATTGACGATCTGGTCAACGCAAAGGTCAACGTGGTCGATTACAACGCCACGGAATTCGGTATTCCGATCAACAGCCGCAGTATCGGCACGATTACGTTGGCCACGCCGGAAGTGCCAGCGCCGGTGATGATGCGCTACGCATGGCGTAGCTGGGGTCCGGCACCGTTGTTTAATGACAATAATCTGCCTGCTCACCCATTCAAGCTGGACCTGACCGATCACACCGACTCTGATCACGCTGAATAATCACGTTAGATAGTTGCGTTGAACGGCTGCGTCACATGATTGTCGATAGTTGACGATGAATAGCGTGCGATTGCTGTGCTTATAGTGTGCTGCAATCGCACGCTTTATATTGCGATTGAAGTCCTGCTGATCGCACGTCAGTCAAATACGAATCAAATACCAGTCAAATAAAAAATCGTTGAAAAATCAACGTTTCTGCGATTTATGCCAACAAAATCGCAGAAACGAATCAAATAAAATGCGCTGCACTGCGAGCGCATAGGCTATTGCCAGAGGTCCGGGCCGAATGATTCCAGGTATGCGGTCAGTTCGGCGGCCATCTGTTCGTCTTCCGGAACGCGCGGATGGCCATCCGTGCCGCAACCATTGCGTGAATACAAGAAATGTTTTACGTGAAACTCGCCCTCAGTGCCGCGGCCGTTGCCGTGGAAGATGGCGTGGAACTTACCGTCACAGCCAAGAGCTACGTGCGCGACCTGTTCTGCATGGCAGATAAGGTCGACGCGAAGGCTTCGGTGGCCGAGGGCATGGTCTCGCTGCTTCCGGGCGAAAGCGTCGTGCTGCATATCGCCACTGCCGATGCCGCAGCGCTTGCCGCTCCGGGTGCGTTCGCAGCCGCCAACGTGCCGCGTTCCGCCAACGATCCGAAGCGCGAATGGTGAGCTTCCGCGAGTACGCCGTCTACTGAAGCGGTAGAAGAGTGGATAGAGGACTACTGAAATTTCAGTTGACGTGTTCGGTTGAGTAAAAACATAAGTTGAAGCGCCGCCAACCTTAAGAAACGAAAGTGTTGTGAACGCTGACTTTTCAAGAGGTTGGTCGGCGCTTTTACTGTACGATGTAGATGAACCGTTTAAGTTGCGATTTAAGTTAAGAAGAAGGACACGGACATGCCTATTCAAAAAAGCAAGGTGACGATTTTTGACGTTGCCAAGGCTTCGGGAGTCTCTAGTAGCGCCGTTTCGTATGCGCTCAACGGCAAGTCTGGTGTTTCCGATGTGACTCGAGACAAAGTGTTGAAGGTCGCACACGAACTGGGATGGAAGCCGAATGGCGCGGCACAGGCGCTGGCCAAGGCGAAGACGCAGCGCGTGGGTCTAGTGCTGGGTTACGACCCGAAGCTGCTTTCCGTCGAATCCTACATGATGGAACTTATTTCCGGTCTTGGCGCCGAGCTGGAAAAATACGATTATTCTCTGCTGGTACGCATGGCCGTGGGTGAGGACGCGAAGCTTTCGATCATCGATGATTGGATTGCTACTGGCAACGTCGACGCCATGCTGCTCGTCAATGTCGAGCTTGGAGACCCTTGCGTTGCCTTGCTTGAGGAGCATGAGGAGATGCCGGTGCTTGCCATTGCCGATGCCTCCGTGGTCGGCAATCTGCCGAGTCTGTCAAGCGCCGACGCCGATGCCGTGCGCCGAGCGGTGCGATACCTGTATGATCTCGGGCATCGTCAGATCGCCCGCGTCGGCGGTCCCGAATCGCTTGCGCACTCGTATATTCGCGATTCCGCCTTTGCGGACGTCGCTTCCGAGCTGGGCATGCGTTATCGTTGCCTGCACACCGACTACACGCCGGAAACCGGTCGCGAGGCCACGAAGCGCCTGCTGGCGTTCTCTGAGCATCCGACGGCGATCATCTACGACAATGATGTGATGGCGTTGGCTGGCCTTGGCGTGGCAGCTTCGCAAGGCATCAAAGTACCGGAGGAAATCTCCATCATGTCGTGGGATGATTCCCTCATGTGCACCGCGGCGTATCCGAACCTGACCGCCATGGGCCGTGACGTGGTCGATACCGGTAAGCAGGCCGCCGGATTGCTGCTCAAGCTGATCGGCGGCGAGCGTGTGGGGCATCTGATGGAAGGGCCGTACGAATTGCGTGCCCGCGCTTCGACCGGTCCCGCTCCGGCAGCGGAATAAGATGCGATGATGAGTTAATGCGATGATGAATTAAAAAATTGCGATTGCGCATTTGCTGCGCCCCGACAAGGGCAGGATGAAAGCGAGCAGCGAGCCGATCGCGGCGATCGCCGCAAGGGTTACGCCATACAGGATTGCGACGGTGTTGCCGGACTGCTTCGACAGGTACCACAGGTCGAACGGCGTGAGTCCCCAGAACAGCCCGGGAATCGCGGATTGGAAATCAAAATCTGAAATCTGAAATCTGAAATCGTAATCTGAAATCAAAAAGCGCCCGTGCCCCTCGCTTGAGGCATGGGCGCATTGTTGCCTTACGACTTCAGGCGCGCTTCTGTGTGATCTGATAGGCGGCGAACAGCACGACCAGCCAAATCACGCCGGCGACCACTGCGATGCGATAGCTTGCGGAGAAGCACATCAGCACCACGACCAGCAGCATGAACGCGATCACCACATACGGCGTCACCTTGGCGAACGGCAGCTTGAACGCAAGTTTGTCAAGTGCTTCCTGGCCCTTCAATCCCTTTAAATCATTCGGACCGTCGCCGGCGGCGACAACGCGACGGAACTTAATTTCCGTAATCATGATCATGATCCAATTAATCGCAGCGGCAATCGTGGCAATCGACATCAAATAATTGAACGCGAAATCAGGCCACACGAACACCACCACCACGGCGATCGCAATGATGATGGCCGACGTGATCACACCCCCGACCGGAACGCCGCGCTTGTTCAGGCGGCCCAGATACGCGGGCGCATTGCCCTGCTTCGCCAACGAATACAGCATGCGCGAGTTCGCGTACAGGCCGGAGTTGTACACGCTCATCACGGCGGTCAAGCACACGAAATTCAGAATGCCGGCGGCCGCATGCACGCCCACCGAGTCGAAAATCTGCACGAACGGGCTGGAATTGCCGTCGATCGTGCTCCACGGCACCACGGCCATAATCACGCCGAGCGCGCAGATGTAGAACACGAGAATACGCCAGATAATGCCGTTCGTGGCCTTCGGGATGGTGGTGCGCGGATTTTCGGTTTCGCCCGCGGTGATGCCGATGAGCTCGGTGCCGCCGAAGCTGAACATCACCACGACCAGCGCCATCAGCAGGCCGGTCCACGTGCCGTCCGCATTGCGAGACATCAGGCCATGCGGCAGGAATCCGCCGTCAACGGTAAACCAGTTGGCGAACGACGCGCGAATGCCCGAAGCGGTCGGCACATTCGCGATGATCACATACAAACCGCCGAAAATCATGGCAAGCACGGCCACGATCTTGATGATGGCGAACCAGAATTCAAATTCGCCGAACTTGTTCACGCCCATAAGATTCAGCGCCGCGATGGCCACCAGGAACACCGCCGCCGACACCCACTTCGGAATGTTCGGGAACCAGTAATTCACGAACGAGCCAACCACGGCCAACTCCACCATGGCCACGAGCACGTAGTTGAACCAGTAATTCCAGCCGGAAATAAAGCCGGCTCGCTTCGACCAGTACTGCGTGGCGTAATAGCTGAACGCGCCCGCCTTCGGATCCTCGACCGCCATTTCGGACAGGGCGCGCACGATCAGGAAAATCGCCAGACCGCCGATCAGATAGGCGAGCAGAATGGCCGGGCCCGCCAGCTGAATCGACTCGCTGGAACCATAGAACAGGCCGGTGCCGATCGCGCCGCCCAATGCGATCAATTGAATATGACGATTCTTCAAAGACTTGCGCAGCGTCGGCGGAACCGGCACATCGTCGGTTTCGCGCGGTTTCTTCGCAACGGTTGCGTCGCTCATGAATGCTTCCTCTTCTTGGGTGCCTCGGCAATATTCGGCAAATTCGGCAAAAGTTTGCGATCTTGGCGATGTTGCGTTCGGCAGTAGTGGTAGGTGACGCGCCTATGGTTTTTGGCATGGACTCGTCTTCCCCGATTGTAGCTGTAGCGCGTGGATTCGGTTTCATAGTGTTCAATAGTTCGATAGTTCAATAAAATGAAGGTTTGGGAGCAATGGTTGGTGCTGCTTGAGCGCTGCGGGCTGGAGGTCGTCATGGCATTCGTCAAAGACATGGTGCGTATGTGGTTGCATGCGTGGAAGCGATTCGTCTCCATCGCACTGATCTCGTTGCTGGGCGTCGCCGTGCTTACGGGCATTTACGCGGGTTGCCGAGACGCTTTTCTTGCGACGGATCGTTTTTTCGACACCCAAGGATTGCACGACATTCAGGTGTTGTCGACGGCCGGATTGACCGATGACGATATTGCCGCGCTCCGTAAGATTTCCGGTGTCGCGAAAGTGCAGGGCGAACGTTCGCAAACCGTGACCGTCGATCTGAACGGCAAAAAAACCGTGACCATGCAGGAGATCGGCACGAACGGCATTGACCAGCCGTATTTGCAAAGTGGCCGTATGCCTGAAAAGTCCGGTGAGATTGCGGTGACGCGCAAATTCATCAAGGATTCCGGATATAAAAAGGGCGACCATATTACGGTGACACCGCAGGATTCGGCGTCTTCTTCTGTGTCCGATTCTGCAGAATCGGACAACCAAACGGGCGAAAACGGGTCCCAGATGTCCGATTCTGCAGAATCGGACACGCAGGATGGCAAACGTGCCGCACGGGTGACCGATTCTGGTGAATCGGACAATCAGGCACCGAGCTTCCCCACCGAACTGACTATTGTGGGCGTGGTGCTTGACCCGCAGGATCTCACCAATCCAGACGGCTATTCGGGTACGAACGCATTCCGTTCCTCCGCCACCAGCGACTACACGTTCTTTGCGCCGTCCGACGGTGTGACCGGCAGCATGTACACGGCCGTCACCATTCTCGTGAAAGGCGCCGCCGACAAGGACTCGTTCAGTGACGTGTACGACGACACCGTCAGCGAAGTAGCTGACCGCATCGACGGCACGGTGCGAACCAATCGCCAGAAAGCGCGTCATCAGGAACTACTCGACGCTGGAACCAAACAAATCGACGAGGCGAAAGCGCAAACCGACAAACAGTTCGCCGCAGCGCAACAGCAGATCGACAGCAATCGCAGCCAGCTCAATCAGCAAATCGACCAAATCGTCAATATGCAGGCGGGCGCGGCTGCAGGATCCCTCGACGAAACAACCCGTGAAACACTACGTGAAACGGTAATTGCCGCAAGCCCGCAATTAGCGGAAGCCAAAGCGCAACTCGACCAGGCGCAATCGAAATTGGACCAGCAGAAAAAAGACACCGAACGGACACTGCAATCCAAGCAAAACGAGCTGGAAGACAGCATTCCGCAAGTGCGTTGGTATGTGCAGGACCGGTCGCAAATCGGCGGATTCAGCTCGCTGAAATCTGATCTGGAATCCATCCAATCGCTGGGCAACGCATTCCCGATCGTGTTCTTGCTCGTGGCGGTGATGATGAGTCTGACCGCCATGGCGCGCATGGTCGAAGAGGATCGCGGGCTGATCGGCACATACACAGGGCTCGGCTACGGGCGTCTTGCGGTCGCCTCACGATACCTGTTGTTCGCGCTGTTTGCCTGCCTGATCGGCGGTGGACTCGGCCTGATCGCAGGCTTCCTTGGCATTCCGGCGTTCCTGCTCGTCGTATTGCGAGGCTTGTATGTGATGCCGGACGTACGCTTGGCATACGACTGGCTGTACGGAACGGCCGGAGTCGCGCTGTTCGTGGTCGGCGTGCTTGCCGCAACCGTGTATGCGTGCGCGCAGGAAATGCGACAGAAGCCGGCCAGTCTCATGCGTCCGAAAGCGCCGCGTGCAGGATCGCGCATTCTACTGGAGCGTATCAAGCCGTTGTGGAATCGCATGAGCTTCCTCGGCAAAGTCACGGCGCGCAACATTTTCCGTTTCAAATCGCGTCTGATCATGACGGTCGGCGGCGTGGCCGGCTGCACCGCGCTGATTGTGTGCGGACTTGCGATCAACGACACCGTTGCCGCATTGGGCGCGAAACAGTATCAGGACGTGTATCAGTACGATTTGATGGTGGTCGCGAACGATGATGACGCTGATGCGATGCGGCAGAAAGTCGCTTCGGATGGTCGCGTCACGTCGAGCATGGACGTGCGCGTTGAATCGGGTGATTTGACCGGCGATTCGGGGAGCGAAAGCATTCAGCTGGTTGCCGTGCCCGACAGTGAACGCAGCGAGTTCGGCAAGATGGTCACGTTGCAGCCGGTGCGCTCCAGTTGGGTGGATGGTGCGGCCGATACGGTAAGTCTGGGCGATGACGGCGTGATCGTATCGCAGTCCGCGGCAAGCGCGATGGGCGTCAAAGCGGGCGGTATGGTAACGCTGACCAACGGTGACGATATGCAGGCCGAAGCGCATGTCAGCGCGGTGATCCGCAGTGTGATCGGATCGGACGTGTATGTGAGCGAAACCTATTATCGCCAGCTGTTCGATACTGCTGCATCCGGCACGTCTTCCGCATCTTCCGCGTCCGATTCTGGAGAATCGGACAATCAAAACGGCGAATCCGGTACCTCGAATGGCGCATCGTCAAACGGCCAACAATTGGTGTGGAACGCCATGTATGCGAAGCTCAAAGGTTCAGGCGAATCCCATGCCGCCTATGCGGAAAAGCTGGAAGACGACGATGCGGTCATGAAAGCCGTGAGCTGCGCGCACATGGCGGAAAGCTTCAAATTCGATCTGATGGGTGCGGTGGTCGCGCTGATCGTGGCGCTCGCGGGCGGGCTCGCGCTCGTGGTGTTGTTCACGCTCGCCAACACCAACGTGTCAGAACGTGAACGCGAGATGGCCACGCTCAAGGTGCTCGGATTCTTCGACAAAGAGGTTCACCACTATGTGAACCGTGAAATGATGGTGCTCACCATGATGGGCGTGGTGCTGGGCTTGCCTCTCGGCCGTTTCGTCGGCGGATTGCTGACGGCTGCGTTGAATATGCCCGCACTGTATTTCGAAGTGGAATGCACGCCGTTGAGTTATGTGATTGCGGCCGGCGCGACCATGGCTTTCGCGCTGCTCGTGCAGTTGTTCGTGAATCCGGTGTTGGATCGTATCGACCCGATTAGTTCGCTCAAATCCGTCGAATAGGCGCATGTCTGAATGTCCGATTCTCCAGAATCGGACAACTAGACGGGTAAAAGTGCGTTACGGTTGTCCGTTTCTCCAGAATCGGACACTTAGAGTGCCGGAAAGGCTCGGATTCGCGTTTCAGTTCTTCGGATAACGGTAGTTGTGTGGCAGTTGCGTGGTGAGCTGCGGGTCCAGGCCGAGTTCCTTCAACTGCCGGTCGATTTCGCGGCGCGCACGTTTCACAAGTTCGGCTCGATATTCATCGCCATGTCCGGCATTGCTATGTGCCGCATCGCCATGTCCCATCGTTCCCATCTTCTCCAGTGCGTCCAATGTTTCCGCCATACGCTTGAGCCGGTCCTGATGGTGCAGCAGCGCACGCACCTGCGCATGTTCGTGCACGATCGTCCGCCAATCGGATGGTGTGTGTGCAATCTCCCGAACCGCGGTGACCGGATGTACGTCGGCCACCTGATATGTGATCGAGCCAAGCAGCGGCATTAGGAACACCGTAATCGCGCCGGCTGCGACCAGTGTTGACGCGGTGTCGCCTTGCATGGTGCCGACCTTCACCGCCAGTGACGTGACGGCGACGATGATCGGCAGCGCGGTCGTGCAATACAGCGCTACGGTGACGCGATGATGCGATGACAGCGGATTCTCGCGTTTGTCGAGCGATAGCGCAACATATACGGGCACCGCGCGAATCAGCATGAGCATTACGATGAACGCGACGAGCAGCGCGGGTCGGCCTGCCACGGCGCGCACGTTGATCGCGGCTCCTGACACCACGAAAAACACAGGAATAAGGAATCCGTAGCCGACGCCTTCCAGCTTCATTTCCAGCGACTTGCTGCCGTCGGGGATGATGTAACGCAGGATGAAGCCTGCGGCGAACGCGCCGAGCACCGCGTCAAGTTCGAACAGTGCAGAAATGGTGACAAGGAAGATGAGCAGGAATGTGGTCAGTCGCATGAGCGTTTGCGATGACGTGTTCGCGTTTTCCGTAAGGAAACGGTACAGGCGATGGCCGGTTTTCAGTGCTTTCGTGGGTAGCATTGCGCACAGTAGACAGATGGTAAGGAACGCGCCGAGCACGAGCATGGTCTGCCAGCCGGTTCGGGTGGATAGCAGGATGGCCATGGCAAGGATTGGTCCGAGTTCGCCCCACGTTCCGTACGAGATGATGGCGTCGCCGATGGGGGTGCCTTCGAGGTTGCGTTCCTTGAGAATCGGCATGAGTGTGCCGAGAGCGGTGGTGGTAAGTGCTATTACCGTGGCGATGCCGTTGATGCCTTGCTTTGCGAAGAATGGAAGCAGGGTCACGACGAGTCCGGCGAGCCCCAAGGTGATGATCCATGTGACAAGGCCGACTTTGCCTTGATGTCCGGCGAGTCGTTTCGGGTCGATTTCATAGCCGGCGAGCAGGAATAGGAACGCCATGCCGAGCTCGCTCAAGAGTTTCACGGCGTCGTTCACCTCGATTACGCCCAGTCCGTACGGACCGAGTGCGGCTCCGGTGACGAGCAGCAGCACAGTTTGTGGAATGAACCTTCCTGGAATCAGCTGCGCCACAATCGGGCTGACGGCCGCCACCGCCATGATGATAGTCAATGAAACGAGCTCTTGCGTCATGTTTCTAGCCTAGTGAGTCTGCATGACGGTGTTCGAGGACGTGATGCCCCATGATGAGCCAAAGGGCACTCTGGGGCAAGGTTAAGTTTTTGTAAATTTTATGGGGGGGGGGGTAATTCTATGAGCGTTACTATCTGTGCAAAATGGCGGAACTGTTTTGTTTTGAAGATGGAACTCCTTCTTTTCATTGGGGGAAGGGTGGGCTTTATTCGAGGGTTTTAACGAGGGTGCCAATGGGAAAGCTCCGATACGATTCTGAACCAAGCTGTTTAGGCAATATAGGGGGAGGGAAGAATGGTTGATGGAAAATTCACCGCAAAGGAGCGCGCGTATTTGGCCAGCCTTCCCGCAGTGGAAAGCGTGAGCGCGTCGCGTATTCGATATTCAGACCATTTCCGAGTGGAAGCGATGTGCCGTTATAACGCCGGTGAATCACCGTCAGCCATTTTCCGTGAAGCGGGGCTTGATCCGAAACTGATCGGCTACAAGCGTGTGGAGCGGTGCATCGCGCGCTGGAAGCAGCAGGAACGTGATGAGCGTCGAAAGGGAAAAGGGGCCATGAATCATTATCTGCAGGATGTTGAAGACGATTTGTCGATCGCCGAACTGCAAGGGGCTACGCACGAAGGGGAGACGAATGATCCAACTGAAGCCGACGAATCGCAGAATATGGCGGCGAAGCTTGCTCAGGCGCAACTGACCATCAGCAAATGCGACATGCTCATCGCCAAGCAAGCGTTGCGTATCGACGAGCTGGAACGTGTGCTGCGGAAGTTCATCCAGTGATGGACATGCGGCAGCAGCAGCGCGGTCGGGAGCCGTCTTTCGAAGAAGCCGTCGACATTGCCGATGAGGTGCGGCAGTGGCGCAGAGAACGTAGGAAAGTCATTGCCATGCGGGTGGTTGCGGCGCTGCTGATCATTCTTGCGATAGGTATCGGTGGGTTTCCTACGTTTCTACAGTATCAGTCGGCGCGGGAGCTACGGAATACGTCGGACCGGTCCGCGCAGGCGGTTGCCGGCTGGCCTTACCCCCAGGCTGATGAGGCGTTTGCCGCGGCCAAAGCATATAACAGGCGGCTTGCGGCTTCGGGGCAGCCGATTCTCGGCGAGGCTCAAGACCCGTTCTCCCAAGTGCAGGGCAGCTCGCAGTCCAGTGAATCTGGTGCTGCGGAATCAAATAGCGCCAGTGCGAAGGATGCGGAATATCAAAGTTTGCTCGATTCGGGCAGCGGCGTGATGGGCACCATCCGCATTCCGAAGATTTCCGTACGTCTGCCGATCTACCATGGCACGTCGCAGTCGGCGCTCGCATCCGGATCCGGACATCTGTATGGCAGCAGCCTGCCGGTGGGCGGGCGGAGCACGCATGCGGTGATCACCGGCCACCGTGGGCTGGTCGAGGCGATGATGTTCACGCGCTTGGATGAGATGCGCGTCGGCGACTACTTCTACATCGAAGTGATGGGCCGTACGCTCGGCTACAAGGTGGATCGCATTTCGGTGATCGAACCGAATGACACCTCGAAGCTGAAGATTGTGCCCGGCGAGGACCGGGTGACGTTGATGACCTGCACGCCGTACGGGGTGAACACCCACCGGTTGCTGGTTTCGGCGGTGCGTTCCGCGATTCCTGGAGTGGTTCCCGAGGAACGGAATGCGGCAAAGGACGCGCGATTGATTGCGATTGCGGTGTCGGCTGGCGTGCTCGTGTCGGGGATGCTGCTTGCCTGGCTGCGTAGCCGACCGTGGCATATTCGCAGACATGCGGCTTGGTGGCCGAAACGTGGCTAGCTGTTGCGTTGGCATGCTGCGGCGACATCCGTACGGTTGCGGACATGTGAATAATATTGCCCCGTCGGACGTCGGGCTTATGTGAATTTCGGGTAGTGCAGATAGCTGGAAACGTTGCTATCACTTGGTTTTGAGGCTATTTCATACCCCCGAATCTCCCGCGCTTAGGGTGTATGTATCCATTTCCTTTTCCTTTTACTGTTCATGACTAGAGCGCCGGAAGTGTATCCGCGTCGGCTGGATGCGTGACTGGTGATGAAGATGTGAATCGTGCACATGCGCACGGTGTGTAAGGGGAGGTAGCAGATGAGGCATGCGCGAATACAACAGGCAAAGCCCGAGAGGAGCTTCGCTGAACGAATAGTCGCCGTCATCGTTGCGATCGCCATGCTCGGCGGCATGGGCTACGCCACCACTTCCGCCGCGATGGCGGATGGTGCCGGACAGACCCCGGAGCAGCAGGCCGGCATCAGCCTGGGATTGCATGATTACGATCGTTATACCATTAATAAGAATCATGCATTGAAATTCAAGAACGTCGGTCCAGAAACGTATAACAAATATGTCGGTCCCGGCGCGGGCGCATACACCGGTATTGTGAATAAAACCCTGACAAAGGGCTATCCGGCCATGGCGGCTGATAAGGGATCAGAATCATTGTCCTATCTTTTTGGCGGGAAGTCTGATAGCGCCGTCACCAGCTACGAGCCGACTGGCGGACTGCTGACATTGGGCGAGGATGGGTATTACGGTTTCGACGCCGATTCCCAGAATGCTACATATGACACGGCATCGAACAAGTTCACGCTGAGCAACCGGCCTTGTACGAACCAGTCTGATACTCCTTGCTTCGCTCCATTTGGAAACGATACTGAGCATAATAAATATTCTTTCGGCATGAATCTTGGCGCCGAGTTCTACATGCCGAAAGACGGCAAGGTCAACAACGGCAAGGTCAACAATCAGGACATGGTGTTCGACTTTACCGGCGATGATGACGTGTGGGTGTTCATCGATGGTGTGCTGGTGCTTGATTTGGGTGGTATCCATCAGGCGTTGAGTGGCAGCATCAATTTCGCCACCGGCGATATCACCTATGACAAGGACAAGCCGCAGAGTTATGGGAACCCTCCTGCCACAACAATCGCTCAGGCATTTACCAATGCGGGAAAGCAATGGGATTCCACGCCGTATAAGACACATCATCTGAGCTTCTTCTATCTGGAACGCGGCGACGGCGGCTCCAACTGCAAGATCAAGTTCAATCTGCCGGTGAAGCCGTCCAAGGCCATCGATATCGAGAAGGAAACCCTAGGCACCATCGACGCGAACAAACAGTTCCAATTCCAGCTGTTCGTCGGCAGTTCCTCAACCCCGTACCAGGGCAAATACAGCGTGTACAATGCGCACACCAATCAGGTCGTTCAGTCCGATGCGCAGACCGGAAATAACGGTGTGATAATGCTGGCCAAGGGACAATTCGCCCGCGTGCAATCCGACAATTTCACTGATGACACCATGTACAAGGTGCGGGAGTTGAACTCTAGCGGCTACACCGTGTCCGCGAACGGTTCCCCGATGACGCAGCAGGATAGCGGCGATAGTGCATACGCCGAAACCGGCTCGTTCACCGTAGGCAAGACGAGTCATGTAACCATCGTGAATTCCAATGTGAAGCCGTCGAACAACAAACGCATCGTGAAAACCGATGGCGGCGACGGTGATCAGTACACGTTGAATCTGACCGCATCCGGCGATAGCACCTCCTCCACGGTCACCACTGCTACGCCGGCCGACATTGTGCTGGTTATGGACAAGTCCGGCAGTATGAAGGGCGAACTCGACAGCAATGCGAAAAAAGCTGCCAACGCGCTCGCCAAGAAATTGCTGACTACCGAGAATTCAACGTTGTCGGATGATCAACAGGTACGGATGGCGGTGGTGACATTCAGCACTAACGCTTCTCTCAAGCAGACGTTCACCACGAACGCCTCGAAAATCAACAACGCCGTGGAGGGTAAACCCGATGGCGGCACCAACTGGGAAGCCGCGCTCAAGCAGGCAAACGATCTGCAAGGCCGCTCTGGTGTGAAGAAGCACATCATCTTCCTCTCGGATGGCAATCCGACATACCGTACGTCCTCGTATGGCGGCAGTTGCTATTCCTATTCGTATTCGGGGTGGGGCCCCCATTATACCCCGCAACCGGAATATACGACCAAAGCGACTTGCAAGGCGGCCGGATACTATTGGCGGGGTGAAAATCCTGATGGTGGTTCCGATGGCGTGTACGGTGCAGGAGATAGCGATGACTACGGTTTCAACTATGCTGCCGCCCTGGCTGAGGCTAACAAACGTGGCGATGCCGCACTCTATGTGGTGAAGACTTCCGCTGATGCGAATCGGATGACCGATCTCGCCACTGAAGCCAATGCAGTGAATGGCGAGGAATTTGACGGCACGAACGCTGAGAATCTGACGAAAGCATTCGACCAGATCTATTCCACCATTACCTCTTCTGCGAAGATCAGGGTCTTCTCCATCACCGACACCTTGTCCCAGTGGGTGGATCCGGTCGAGTTCGCAGGTGTCGGCAACGGCACCGACATCACGCAATATGTGACGGTGAAGAACGGCAGTACCGTGCTGACGAGCGGATATGCGGCCACATACAGCGTCAATTCCGGCGAGCGTACGGTGACGGTGACGTTCAAAGGTACTGACGATACTGATGGCATCGTCGCAGAAAAGACTGATGACATCGACGTTTCCTTCAAAGTCAAGCCAAGCGGTGCCGCATATGACGACTATGCGAAAAACAAGCAATATCCGAACAGGGGAGAAGCGAATACCGGAACAGAATCCGCTGGGCAGCAAGGCTACTATTCCAACGCGGGTGCGAAGCTGAACTATTGCGTGCTTACCGAGGTCAACGGCGCGACATCCTGTGTAAGGACCGAAGCCGAATATCCGCATCCGGTGGTGCAGGTGAAGCTTGGCAAGATCAACATCACCAAGCAATGGTCGGACGGTGCCGACAAGCATGCCAACGATTCCGTGACGGTGCAATTGCAGCGCAAGGCGATTGGTGCTGCCGATAGCACCACGGAGAATGTTGGTGATCCAATCACGCTGAACGCCGCCAACAAGTGGACCACAACGGTCGATAATCTGGTGCCCGGCTACACGTATTCCATGGTGGAAACCCCTGGTAATGACCGATATGACGTCACCTATACGGGTAACAATGCCGACTTGACCAAGAAGATGGTGTGGTCTTCCAATGCCGATGCGGGCACGTTGAAAGCGACCATCACCAACACGCTGAAGCCGGTATCACTGCAGCACCTAATCTCGGTGCAGAAGAATCTGACCGGTCGTGGGTGGAAGGATTCCGACCAGTTCGGCTTCACGTTGAAGGCGGAAAATAATGCTCCGCTGCCGGCCAGCTGCAAGGATCAGCAGCCATGCACGGTCACGGTGAAGCATGATTCGACCGAACATTCCGCGGCGTTTAGCGACATTACCTACAACGCCGGTGACGCCACCTACACGTATTACGTGACGGAAAACAGCGGCTCGATTAGCGCATTGCACTATTCGCAGGCGAAATACAAAGTCGTGGTGACCGTCGTCAAGAACAATGACGGTGCGTGGACGGCTTCTGTAACGTCCGTGACCAAGGTGCAGGACGACAACGGCCAGAAGGTTTCCGAATCGCAGAGCGTCAGTACGCCGGTCGCCTTCACCAACCACTACATCGCAGTGTCGGCGCTGCCGTTGACGGGCGGGATGACGGATCGTCAGTGGCTGTTCGTCGGCGGTGTGGTCGGCGGGCTTGCGGTGCTGCTCATCGGCGCGGCCGGTGTGTGGAACGGCAAGAAGCGACTCGTCTGAATCGCTGTGCATGGTCGGAACGTCTGCCAACTTGAAGGCGTTCCGACCGATAATCCAAGATTTGCGGATCGCGGGAGCAAGTTGGGCTCCCGTCTCCCGCGATCGCAGAAACAAGTAATCAAACAATAAGGAAGAGAGGATTCTCATGAAGATGAGGAAACTTTTCGCCGGCATCGCCGCCGCTGCGACGCTGCTCGGTGGCATGGCCCTGGGCGCAGCCAGCGCACAGGCCGATGACGCCGCGACGACCGCTGGTACTGCGGCCATCACGGTGAAGAACTCGCAGGAGGGCCACACGTATGCGGCCTACAAGTTCGCCACGCTGACGGTGGATACGAATAACGGAAACAAGTCGGTGCAGGTTGACACTGACGCGGCTTGGAAGACGGCCGTGCAGCAGGCCGTGAACGAGGCCAATAATGTTCAGCAGCCTGTGCAGACCATGCCGGCTGAATATGCGGGCAACCCGGCCGCATACGTGGCCACGAAGACCGGCACCGCCGACGAGGCTTGGTTCCGCGCGTTCGCGGCAGCCATGAGGGCACAGGATGCGGCTAACAGCACGGTCAATGGCAACGGCGGAGACGCTGCGCTCAACGGTTTGGGCGAAGGCTGGTACCTCGTCACCGATACGTACACGAAGGACGGCGAGCAGAGGACCGGCGTTAACGCGATTGTCGCAACCACGCTGAGTGGCATCGCCAGCGACTTCAAGGTGGTTGGTGACAAGGGCACTGGCCAAGGAACCATCCATGCCGTTGGCATGTTCGTCGCCAAGAACGAGAACACCCCGACCATTGACAGTAAGACCGTCGCTTCAGCTGATCCGAAGGTCTCGTTCGACGGCAAGACCGTGAAGATCGGCCAGCAGCTGACCTACACCGTCAAGGCGACCGTGCCGGAAACCGCAGACGGCTACGATTCCTACCCGTATTCCATTCAGGATGTCGCATCCAAGGGTCTGACCATCGACGGCGCGTCCATCACGGTGCAGGCTGACGGCAAGGTCGTGAACGACTATACAGTTACCGGTCCGACCGTCGGCCAAACCGGCGAGACCACCACGACCATCACCTTCGCCAATGCCAAGAATTACGCGGGCCAGCAGCTGGTCGTCACCTACAACGCGACCGTCAACGATCAGATTCTCGACAATGCTAACAAGGTCACCAACACGGCCAAGGCCTCCCATGACGGTACGTTCGACGGTACCGGTGTGACCAAGACCCTGTATACCGGCAATCTCGAATTTCTGAAGTACGGCGTTGGCAACGACGAAAACAAGCTCGCGGGCGCAACCTTCAATGTGTACGCGGGAGACAAGGCTGAAGGCACTCCGCTGAAGTTTACGAACACTGAGACGGATGTGGACGGTGCATACAAGTTCAATGCCAACGGTTCTGCCGACGTCGTTTCCGGCATCGACGGCAAGGTCGTGCTCAAGGGTCTTGCCGCGGGCAAGTACACCTTCAAGGAGACCGGTTTCGTTGCCGGTTACGCCAAGAACATCGTGCCTGAATTCACCATCGAAGTGACGATCGCTGAGGATGGCGTAGTCACCTACAATCTGACCCAAGACAACAACCAGCTTGGCCTTGCCAGCACTGCTAGCGTTGATAAAACAACGATCATCAAGGTCAAGAACGTGAAGTCCATCACCCAGCTGCCGCTCACCGGCGCTGCGGGCACCACGCTGTTCATCGTTGTGGCGTTGCTCCTGGCCGGTGCCGGTGTGACCGTTGTGGTTAAGAGCCGTCAGCGCATGCACTAAACCCACAAGGCGGTAACGCCAAAAGCTATGCAGGGGGCCAATCCAACCGGGTTGGCCCTTTTGCGTGCGCCCGCGACCCGACTGTCCTACGATCCGACCCAGCCCCGCGGGAACTTCTGTGGGGTGTCATCCGCATCAGATAAGGATGTTTTTCGAGGGGGGGGGTAGTGCGGGGTTGGTGCGACGTGTTGCAACAAGCTGAACCGTGGATGCGAGGCAGTCGTAGACGGTCTCCGAAGAGAGGGGAAAAACGAGGGTATCGTACGGCAAGCTGGCCATAGAATCGCAAAGTATATCCATGAGAAGCGGGCAATGAAGACACGCGACGGGAGGTATTGCCATGCGTGGCGGCGGGGCGTTCACCGACGAGGAGATTCAGCTGTTGCGAGGGTTGCCGGCGGTGGCGAATGTGACGCGTGACCGTATCACATACTCCGACACTTTCAAGCAGGTGTGCACCATCCGGTATCTTGCGGGGGAATCTCCAACCAAAATCTTCCGTGAGGCGGGATTGCCGCCGGATCTGGTCGGGTACAAGCGCATCGAACGCAGTGTGACCCGTTGGAAGGCCGCCGCCATCAAATCAGTGAGCGGCAACGATTATCTGGATGACAGCGAGATCATTGCGCGACTCGTTGAACGGTACAAGCGTATTTTTGTGATGAGGCGGAATCTTGGCAATAAGGCGTCCGGTGTTCCGGATTCGAGCGTTCCCGTTATGTCCGAAGGCGCTGTCGGCGCGCATGTTTCGATTGGCACGCTCGACGGTGATACCGCCGGCATCATCATCAAGCAGCAGGCCCGCCGCATCGACGAACTGGAGCGCGCGAACGCCGAACTGGAGCGCGCGAACGCCGAACTGCGCGGCCAAATCGCCGCCACCACCTGACCCAGACTATCGTTATGCCATACGCAAGCGAGAAAGCAGCGGTCAACCTCGTGAATCTGCCATATATAGGCGAGACAGGATTGAATTAAGCGAATTCCGCCTCTGTCTGCCAAGTTTGAAGGCTTTCGGACGTATTGGGAAGCTTGGATGGCATGCTCGGGATTCCGGTTCTTTGTTCATTGTTTTCTACGTTAGACTTCCACAGGGTTTGGTGAGGTCAATTCAGGATTCGTATAAAATGCATCGGCCTGTGTCTTCCTAATGTCATCCGTCCTATTGGGTGCGAGTTGCGTTGGAAGCTCAGGCTCAAAGATATGGTCATTTCCGAATGACTTGCTCCAACGGGGGCCTGCCGTTTATGAAATCAGATACACATATTTCGTGAAGTAATCGCGCCATTGTGCTCGATATATTGCGATTGCATATAGTACCAATGCAGCCTGATTCAGGCGACGGCCTGCAATAGGCCGGCTGGCTCTTAGAAGGAGGATGACGATGGGAAACGTCATTTTGGGATGGGTTATTTGTTCCGAGGGCGTATGGACTTGGTCTATTAGTCTTGGAGAACTGTTGGATACGGGTGTCAATTTTGTTGCGGCATTGGTGACTGCGGCTGCGCTTGTTGCGGGTTTCCGACAAATGAAAATGACTTGGGAGAACGACTCCGATGCTCGACTGCAAGATCGCTATTTCGAGTTTCAGCAGAAGGCGTATCTTGTTGACGCATATGTGACACGGCATCCAAAACAGAAACGGTTCCTGGTCATTGCAAATCAGACTGATGGCGCTATACGTAACGTGAAGCTTCATGTGAAATGGCCCGACCTTGATGGAAGACCTCTGGAATGTAATCAGCTGGATGATTTTTCTTTGCATTGCGTTCCCAAGAAGGATCTTTGCTGGAAGGTGCTTCCTCAAGGGCAGTGGTTCGTCAGTCCTAATTCTGAAATAACGTATGCGACATGGACGTACCCCCAGCTTGATGGTGATGGAAAACGTTACTCTCCGGAATTCTTTGAACACAGGAATGGTGCGGAGAAAGGGAGGGAATTCGCGGTCGTTTTCATTGAATTCACGGATGCATACGGTAACCAATGGCAGCGGGTGTTTGATGTTGCCGACCATCCGGATTCGTTGACGCCGGGGATGATTCTGCTCGATTCTCCTGATAAGCGATTGAGAAAAGTGGCCGAACGAATTCAAAAAGCTACTCAGGGCTAGCGTTCGGGCTGTCAATCAAATCTGCAAGTGGCGGCGGGCATATGGACAGGAGGTATGCATCAAGCAGCAGGCCCGCCGCATCGACGAGCTGGAACGCGTGAACGCCGAACTGCGCGGCCAAATCGCCACCACCTGACCCAGACTATCGTTATGCCATACGCAAGCGAGAAAGTAGCGGTCAACCTCGTGAATCTGCCATATATAGGCGAGATAGGGCGGCAGGGGGGTATGGCGAGGCGAAAATACGGGAATAAGGTGGTCGGATGGGCACGGTTGACCACAAACGGGATGCGCCAGTGCCGCAAAATCTGCGTACGTGCCCAAAAACAAAGCTTCGGCGGGCGCAATGTGCGGTTCGCGGGGTAGGGTAGTGAACATTATGACTTCCGAGAACACCAATTCCGCGGGCTCAAGCGCCGCGCACATCAAATCCGTCGAAAGCCTCGACCAAAGCAACGAAATGGAGCGAGGCCTGAAAAACCGCCACGTCCAGTTCATCGCCATCGGAGGCACCATAGGCACCGGCCTGTTCCTAGGCTCCGGCAAGTCGATCGCACTGACCGGCCCGAGCATCATTTTCGTGTACATCGGCGTTGGCCTGATTATGTTCCTGCTGATGCGTGCCATCGGCGAAATGATGTACAGTGATCCTAGCCAGCACACGTTCATCAACTTCATCACGCGCTATCTCGGCCGCGGGTGGGGCAAGTTCGCCGGCTGGACGTATTGGATCGTGCTCATTCTGACCGGCATGACCGAAATCACCGCCGTAAGCACATATTTCGTAACGTTCTTCGGCACATTCGGCATAGACCTGAACTCGTGGAAGTGGTTGATCGAACTGTGCTTCCTCGTAGCGCTCACCGGCATCAATCTGATTGCGGTGAAAGTGTTCGGCGAGGCGGAATTCTGGTTCTCCATGATCAAGATCACGCTGATCGTCGGTCTGATCGTCACCGCCATCGTGATGCTGATCATCGGCTTCAGCTACCCCGCCACGCACATCGAAGGCGTGGACGGCACGGTGTCGGGTGCCACGGTGAGCCTTACGAATATCACCGACGGCTTCCAGCTCGCGCCGAACGGTTGGATGAACTTCTTCATGAGCTTCCAAATGGTGTTTTTCGCCTACCAGCTCATCGAATTCGTGGGTGTCACGGTGTCGGAAACGCAGAATCCGCGCGAGGTGCTGCCGAAGGCGGTGAACGAGCTGATCATGCGTATTCTGATCTTCTACGTGGGCGCGCTGATCGCGATCATGGCTATTGTGCCCTGGCGTAACTTTCACGAGAATTCCGATGGCTCGTTCGGTTCGCCGTTCATCATGGTGTTCAAATATGCGGGTCTTGATTGGGCCGCCGCCCTGGTGTTCTTCGTGGTGATTACGGCTGCCGCGTCGGCGTTGAATTCGCTGATTTATTCAGCCGGTCGTCACTTGTATCAGCTTGCTTCGGATTCCGAGTCGCCTGCGATGGCGCGTTTGGCTGAGGTTTCCGACCACAAGGTGCCTGCGAAGGCGATCGTCGCTTCGGGTTGCATGATTCTGTTCTCCCCGATCATCAACGCGATTCCGGGTATTTCCGGCGCGTTCGTGCTATTCGCTTCGGCCGCCAGCGCTGTGGTGATTTTCATTTACGTGCTGACGATGCTCGCCCACCACAGGTATCGTCAGAGCAGCGATTTTCTACCGGACGGTTTCGTCATGCCCGCTTGGCAGGTGTTTGATTGGATTGCGATCACGTTCTTTGTGCTCGTGTATGTCACGTTGTTCCTGTCGACGGACACGATTGGTTCTGCGATTGCCGGTCTGATTTGGCTGGTTGCGTTCGGCGGATATTGCCTGCTACACGAACGATTCCAGAATCGCGATCTTAAGGAAGCCTTGCAGCAGTAGCGTTTGCAGGTAACGCAGGATACAAGTAAGGGGCGTTCGCCGAACGTGAGTGCATCACGTACGTTCGGCAAACGCCCCTTTCAGCATGGTCTTTGCGCGAATCCCCATTACGGGATCCAGCGCAAATCAGCCGATATAGTCGGCCTCGTTCGTCGGGCTGGACGGCACGGCATGATCTTCCGTAACCTTGCCCAAGCCAGACAAATACGCTTCACGACCCGCTTCGATCGCCTTCTTGAACGCGCGTGCCATCAGCGGAATATTGCCGGCGGAAGCGATGGCCGTGTATGCCATCACCGCGTCCGCGCCCATTTCCATGGCTTCCGCAGCCTGGCTCGGACGGCCAATACCAGCGTCGATGATCACCGGAACATTGGAGTTCTTGATGATCACTTCAATGAAATCGCGTGCACGCAGACCCTTATTCGAGCCGATCATCGCGCCGAGCGGCATTACGCAAGCCGCACCCGCGTCTTCAAGACGCTTCGCCGCAATCGGATCGGGGAACATGTACGGCATGACCACGAAACCTTCTTTTGCCAGCTGTTTCGTGGCTTTGATGGTTTCCTCATTGTCGGGCAGCAGATACTTCGCCTCATGTTCGATCTCCACCTTCACGAAATCCGTCTGGCACACTTCGCGGGCGAGACGTGCAATACGCACCGCTTCCTCGGCATTGCGTGCGCCGGACGTGTTCGGCAGCATGGTGATGCCTTTCGGAATGTAATCGAGCAGATTGTTCTCGGTGGTACGGCAGCGACGCAACGCCATGGTGACGATCTGCGTGCCCGCGTTCTCAATGGTCGCCTTGATGAGGTTCAGATCGTAGCGGCCGGAACCGAGAATGAAGCGGCTGGTGAACTTGTGTCCGCCGAGGATCAATGGATCGGCGTCACCGGTGGCGATTTCGTCATACGCGTGCGCATCCGGTTCCGGCAGCAGTGCGGTGTTCGTGGTGGTGCCGACCAGCTCGTCGAGCGTGGCGTTCGGTGCTGCCGCGAAGTCTTTTTCCGCGGTGGTGATCGTGTTTTCGGTGCTCATGGTTAATCCTTACTATGCGATCAGTGTTGTGTCATTCGTTGCGATTTGCGATTGCAATTGCGTTTGTGTTTGCGTTTCGCTGTCAGGCGTCTTCTTCGCCGAGAATCAAGCGAGTGATCATATTGGCTTCATGGCAGGCGACCACACCCACGCGCGGTGCCATCAGACCAGCGCCCGGCACCGGAGCGGTTTCGCCATCGCCGCAGAAGTAGAAATTCTTCGAAACGCGACGAGTATTCACCAAATTGGAACTGCGGAATCCCGCCATTCCAGAAGCGCTCACCAGCTTCTTGTCCGGCAGATTCTCAAGCACGGCATTCACCAGCATCGTCTTGTTTTCCGGCACGTCGAACGCTTCGCAGATAATATCCTCATTGTCGAACAGCGTCGGCACGTTCTCGTCGGTCACTTTCACGGTATCAATGGTGATATCGATAAAAGGATTGATCTGACGCAAGTTACTGCACAATGCTTCCGTCTTGTACTGCCCAAGATCCTTCAAAAAATACTGCTGACGATTCAGATTCGTCATATCCACGCGATCAAAATCAATCAAATGCAGGTGACCGACGCCAATGCGGGTCAACGCCACCGCAATCGTCGATCCGAGACCGCCGCAGCCGCAAATGGCCACGTGTGCCGCGTCGAGCTTGTCTTGCGTGGCTGCGGTATGACGGTCGAGCAGGGCCGCACGGATTTCTTCGCGGCTGACGAGCGTGGTCGGGTCGGGCTGGTTGTCGAAAGCGTGCTGGCGGGCGTCGATCTGCGCCTGCGATGCGGATGGTTCAAAAGTCATGGTTGTTCTCGTATTTTCGTTTTCCGTTCGTGCGTTGTTTTTGCCGGGTTGGTTGTGTTTTGTATGTTCTTGCGATTGTTACGCGTGCATTGCGCCGGTCGTAATCGTAAGAAACTTTGAAAGTGGTTCAGCCGCCCTGCACGAACGTGACGATTTCCAACGTATCGGTGCCCTTGAGCTGCGTCTGCGCACGCTGGGTGCGAGGCACGATCTCACCATTGAGCTCGACAGCCACGCGGTCGGCGCGCAGGCCCTTGCTTTCGATCAGTTCGGCCACGGTGATTGGCGTGGCGACGTTCTCTTCCTTACCGTTGATGATCATTGCGGTTCCCTTCTGTGTCTGTCGTGACACATGCTTTCCTGCACTCCGGATGTCCGTTTCTGGTGAATCGGACATCCGGAGGTTCATTGTTGGTCTTTAAATGTCCGATTCTGCAGAATCGGACACGCACGGCATCTATTTCAGTCCACGGATGTCCGTTTCTGGTGAATCGGACACGTAGGCGCTTATTTGAGCCGCTTGTGCGTCCGTTTCTGCAGAATCGGGCACTCAAGGTTGGTACGAAAAAAGGGTCGCCGAAGGAACCGTACCCTATGAGGTGGTGCGCCCCTCCGTGACCCTAATCACGCGATATTCGGTTATCGCGAACGGAAGATGAGATACGTCTTGCGGCGTGAACAACCCGTCTCCTTACGGCGGCATTACCCGCATCAAGTCCTCGGTCGAAGCTCCGTGAGCTCCCTCTCAGCCTTTCGGCTCCCGTTCGGTTGTGCCTTCATCTTCGCGCACGCGCCCGACAAGCTTGCGCCGGTTCACGTTGGGTTAGTCTTGAGATGAACGTGTACGAATCGGCTATGTTCTTGGAAGGAAGGGGAAGATGATGATGAACGGTGAGTTGGCAGGATTTACGATTCCTCGGCTTGGTATGGGAACGATGGCTTTGGCGATTGAGGGGCGTCCGGATCGCGATACCGCGATTCGTACGATTCATGCCGGTTTGGACGCGGGTGTCCGCTATTTGGATACGGCTTGGTCATATTATTTGCCGAGCAAGCCCGGCACCGGCACTGCGGAAGACCTTGGCTACGGTGAAAAGTTGGTGCGTGATGCGCTCGCTTCGTGGAATGGCCCCCGAGATGCAGTGCTCGTCGCCACCAAAACCGGATATCGCCGTACTTGCGAAGCGGCCGCGGCCACTGACGGTACGCATGCGGTGGGCGCTGATGAGAGCCGCCCGCAAAGCCAGCGTTTGCAGGCCGAAGGCAGCCGCTACGGTTGGATTGCCGACTCTCGCCCCGAAACCATGATTCGTGACGCCAAGGAGTCCGCGTTGCACTTGGGCGTCGATACGCTCGACCTGTTGTATTCGCATGGCCCCGATCCCGCGGTGCCTTACGAAGACCAATGCGGCGCGTTGAAGCAGCTGCTCGACGAAGGCGTGATCAAATATGCGGGCATCTCCCGTGTGAATAACGAGCAGATCGACCTTGCGCGCAGCATTATCGGCAGCGGCTTGGTCGCCGTGCAAAACCAGTTCTCGCCGTCGCATCCCGATCCGGAACATACAATGAAACATTGTGCCGAATTGGGGCTCGCATTCGTCTGTTGGTCGCCGCTCGGCGGATTCCTCGATACGTTCGATCAGAGCGCGTACGATCCGTTCCGCACGGTTGCCGCGCAACGTGGTTGCTCCTACCAGCGTGTGGTGCTGGCGTGGGAATTGACTCGTTACGAACGTCTGTTCACCATTCCCAGTGCTCGCAATCCGCAGGAAATCAACGATTCCTTCGCTGCAACGCAACTTCAGCTCACTCAAGAAGAGCTTGCGATGCTTCCTTGCTGATTATCGTTTCCTTTTTTGGGCGTTTTCCTGTACTTGCACGTTGCGATCGAAAAAATGTTTACAGTAAAAGATATTATCGAGACATAACTGATGGGCATCGAATAAGGCGAGGTGAAGCGTGGGCTTCGAGCGGGAGTCGTTTGACAAGCTGATGAAAGTGGTCTGGGGTAAGAAGTCTCAGATGCAGCAGGCGATGTCGCGTGATTCCAAGGGCGAGCCATTCATTATTCGCGAGCTTGAGTTCAAGGGCGCGCAAACGCCCTCGCAGTTGGCTACCGCGTTGAAGGTCACGTCGGGCAGGATCTCCACACTGCTGGCTGCGCTGGAAAAAAAGGGTCTGATTGAGCGTGAGGTCGATCCCAACGACCGACGCATTGTGCATGTGAATCTTACCGAGCAGGGGCGGGCGAAGGCCAAGCAGCAGCGCGAGGATATGCGCGACGCCGTCTGCTGGGTCTTTTCGCAGATGGGGGAGCGTCGCGCGCGCGAATTCGTGGATCTTACCGAGGAATTTGCCACATACGTGACCATCTGCATCCCTGGCCAGCCCCGCCCCACCGCCGAAGAAGTAAAGCAAGCCTTCGCAAAAGCCGAATCTGAAGATCCTGCGTAGGGACTGCCCACCACGTAAGCGTGCGCCTCACATGTGCCGTTCGCGACTGTGAGCTTGGCCAAACGGCCTTGAGTGTGTCGCGAATGGTATATGTTGGCCGCGCGCGACCGAGCTGAGAAGAATCGCTCTCAGCAAATACACAGAAATATGAGATTGTCTTACACTGTAAGTAATTAAATATCGTAAGACAATTCAATAGGACTTATGTAAATCATTAATCGCAATTCGATCAACTCATGTAGTTGATCCAACCAATCCATCAATCGCAAAAACTTCAAACGCAACACAAGAGAAGGAATCCAAGCATGTTCCGCATTATGCGATACCTCTCCAAAGCGGAGATAGGCCAGATGCTCATTGCACTGGTCAGCATCGTCGGGCAGATCTGGCTTGACCTGACCCTGCCGGACTACATGTCCGACATCACCACCCTCGTGGAAACCCCCGGCAGTGAAATGCACGATATTTGGATCGCCGGCGGCAAAATGCTGCTTATTTCGCTTGGATCGGCAGCATGCGCCATCATCACCGGCTATTTCGCGGCACGCATCGGCGCATCGTTCAGCCAGCGTCTGCGTTCCATGGAATTCCGCAAGGTAGAATCGTTCGGACCGGCTGAAATGAGCCGATTCTCCACAGCCTCGCTGATTACGCGTTCCACGAACGATATTACGCAGATTCAGATGTTCATCACCATGGGATTGATGATGATTGTCAAATCGCCGATTATGGCGGTTTGGGCCGTCTGCAAGATTGCGGGAGACGGTCTCGAATGGACGCTCGCCACCGGCATCGCGGTAGTGGTGCTGCTGGTCTCCATTACGATCCTCATGGTTCTCGTCATGCCGAAGTTCAAGTCCATGCAGCGACTGACCGATAACATCAACCTTGTGGCGCGCGAGAACCTCACCGGCCTGCGCGTGGTGCGCGCCTACAATGCCGAGGATTACCAGGAAGCCAAGTTCACCAAGGCCAACAAGGAACTCACCGACACCCAGCTGTTCACCAACCGTGCCATGGCCTTCATGATGCCGTTGATGAACACCATCATGAACGGTCTTATGCTTGCCGTGTACTGGATCGGCGCCTACCTGATCGGCGCCGCCGACGCGGCCGACAAGCTCACCACCTTCTCCAACATGGTGGTGTTCTCCAGCTACTCCGTGCAGGTGATCATGAGCTTCCTGCTGATGAGCATGGTGTTCGTGCTGTGGCCGCGAGCGGACGTGTCCGCACAGCGCGTGCTCGAAGTGCTCGACACCGAGCCGCTGATCACCGACGGCACCCGCAGCGACGCCGGCGAAGCAGGCAAGCAGGGCGAAATCGAATTCCGCAACGTATGCTTCACTTACCCGGATTCGCGCGAAGCCATGCTCGAAGGCATCAACTTCACTGCCAAGAAGGGCGAAACCGTGGCGTTCATCGGTTCCACCGGCTCCGGCAAATCCTCGCTCATCAACCTCGTGCCGCGTTTCTATGATGCGACGCAAGGCGAGGTGCTCGTCGATGGCGTGAACGTGCGCGACTACACGCTCAAGGCATTACGAGACAAAATCGGATATGTGCCGCAACAATCCTTCCTGTTCAAAGGAACGATCGCATCCAATGTCAGCTATGGCGACAATCCGCTCGACACCACCGATGCCGGCATCGTCGACATGGCCGATACCTCGACCGCGGCCGGCAGAAAGCGCGAAAAAGAGCTGATCGCAACGCAAAACGAGCATCGCACACTCACTTCGGAACAGCGCGCCGACGTGCGCAACGCATGTGAAGTCGCACAGGCGACCGAATTCATCGCAACCAAGGAAAAGCAGTACGATTCCGCGATTTCGCAGGGTGGATCGAACGTGTCGGGCGGGCAGAAACAGCGTCTGTCGATTGCACGTGCCGTCTATCGTCATCCGGAAATCCTGATTTTCGACGATTCCTTTTCCGCACTTGATTTCAAAACCGACCGTGCCGTACGCGACGCGCTCGCCAAGGAAGCGAAAGATTCTACCAAACTGATTGTCGCGCAGCGCATCGGCACCATTATGGACGCCGACCGCATCGTGGTGCTCGACGACGGCAAGGTGGTCGGCCAAGGCACGCATAGCGAACTGCTGGAAAACTGCGATGTGTACCGTCAGATTGCGCAGTCTCAGCTGAGCGAAGACGAATTGAACGGCGGCAAGTCGGGCGAAAGCAAGCTGCCGGGCGAAACCGGCAAACCGATTGAAACCGGCAAGCCGTCCGTCGAAAGCGAATTGAACGAAAGCGAGGGTCGCTGATATGCCAGGAGGACCTATGGGACGCGGCCGCGGAGTCGTTGAAAAACCGCAGGATTTCGGTGGTGTGATGAAGAAACTGGTGCATTTCTGCCGCCACTACATTCCCGCCATCATTGTGGCGCTCGTATTGGGCGCGATCGGCACGGTATGCCAGATCGTCGGTCCGGACAAGCTCAAGGACATGACCAACGAGATCGTCAAAGGTCTGCCCGCCATCGTTAACGGCAGACCGGTGATGAACTCGGTAGATTTCGGCACGGTGGGCCACATCGCCTGGACTTTGGTGGTCCTGTACGTGGGCTACGCCGTGCTCGGCTACGTGCAAAGCTGGATGATGGCCAACGTCACCCAGCGCACCGCCCAGCGACTGCGCGAGTCCATCTCGGTCAAAATCAACAAACTGCCGCTCAAATACTTCGACAAGGTTAGCTACGGCGACGTGCTGTCGCGCATCACCAACGATGTGGACGCCATCGGCCAGACGCTGGGCCAGTCGCTCGGCTCGCTGATTACCTCGGTGACGCTGTTCGTGGGCGCGCTGGTGATGATGTTCTACAACAACGTGATCATGACCCTGTGCGCCATCGGTGCCAGCCTCATCGGCCTGATCATCATGATGGCCATCATGAAGTCCTCCCAGAAGTACTTCGCCCGGCAGCAGATGGCGCTGGGTGACGTCAACGGCCACGTGGAGGAGATGTACGCCGGTCACCTCATCGTCAAGGCATACAACGGCGAGGCCGATTCGATTCGTCGCTTCGAGAAGTACAACTCGGACCTCTACGAGTCCGGCTGGAAGTCGCAGTTCCTCTCCGGCCTGATGATGCCGCTCATGAATTTCGTGGGCAACTTCGGCTACGTGGTGGTGTGCGTGGTGGGCGCGGCGCTCGCGCTCGACGGGCAGATCGAGTTCGGCGTGATCGTGGCGTTCATGATGTATGTCCGCCTGTTCACCCAGCCGTTGGCGCAGTTCGCCCAGGCCTTCCAGAACCTGCAGCGTTGCGCGGCGGCCGCCGAACGCGTGTTCGGCTTCCTTGAGGAGCCGGAGATGGAGGACGAATCCGGCAAGTCCGCTTTGCTTGGGACCAACGGCCACGAAGTGAAGGGCGACGTGGAATTCAGCCACGTACAGTTCGGCTACGAACCGGGCAAGCCGATCATCCACGACTTCTCCGCCTCCGTCAAGGCCGGGCAGAAGGTCGCCATCGTCGGCCCGACCGGTGCCGGCAAGACCACCATGGTCAACCTGCTCATGCGCTTCTATGAGATTTCCGGCGGCTCGATCGCGATTGACGGCGTGGACACCAAGTCCGTGCCGCGCTGGAACGTGCACGACCAGTTCTCCATGGTGCTGCAGGATACGTGGGTGTTCCGCGGCACTGTGCGCGAGAACATCGCCTACTCCAAGCCCGGCGTGACCAACAAGCAAATCGAGGATGCGTGCAAGGCCGTGGGCCTCGACCACTTCATCCGCTCGCTGCCGGACGGCTATGACACCGTGCTCGATGACAAGTCGTCGCTCTCCCAGGGCCAGAAGCAGCTGCTGACCATCGCCCGCGCGATGGTGCAGGACGCGCCGATTCTGATTCTCGACGAGGCCACCTCCTCGGTCGATACCCGTACTGAAGAGCTGATTCAGAAGGCCATGGATGCGCTGACCGTGGGCCGTACGAGCTTTGTGATCGCGCATCGCCTCTCCACGATTCGCGACGCCGACATGATCCTCGTCATGAACCACGGCGACGTGATCGAGCGCGGCACGCACGACGAGCTGCTGGCGGCGGGCGGCTTCTACGCCGACCTGTACAACAGCCAGTTCGCACTCGCTGACTGACGGATTGTTTCCTGCGTTAGCGGATTAGCGGATTAGCTATACTCGGCTCCCCTCTCCGAGGGGAGCCGTCAGCGTAGCTGACTGAGGGGAGCAACCCATCGGTCCACCCGAGGGATGTGATACTGATGATTTCGTACATTAGTGTGTGAAAAAGCCGCCGGGAAAATTGGGGGATTGGGCGGCGGTGCGGTTGGCGTTGAGAATGGCGCATTCGAAGGGGAAGTGAGCGCGCAGCTGGGTGGCCGGGGTGGTGAACAGGGCGGTGGCGAGGCCGTCGGCCAGTGTGACAGGGACGTGTGCCGCAACGGTGTTCGACGAATCGTCGGTATCGCGGTTTGCCGTTGTCGAGGCATTGCTGCCATGCGTCGATGTCTTCGTGGTTATGGCGCTCGATGGCGGCGTGACGGCCACCCATGTGGCGGCTACATCGTCAACCGGTAGTCCGTCGATGGCGTTGAGCAGATGGTGAAGTTGGTGACCTGCGGCGTCAGACCAGTGGCGGCGGCTGGGGGAGCTCGCGCAGAATGCGCCGTGGCTGATTTCGACCGTACCTACGGCGTTGGCCGGATCGGCAGGATCTTCAAGGGCGATGGTGATTGGTTCGTCCGTGTGCACTAGCAAATCACCCCCGGCGTCGATGACGTATTGAATGGGTTGAGGGTGACCCGCGCCATCACCCAACATCCCCGCAAGCAAATCCACCAAATACCCCTTACCGCACGCGCCGAAATCGAGCGCGACCGGTCCGCGCGTCACCAGTGTTGTGCCATGCCGCTCAACGTCGGCTGACCAAATGGCTCGTCCGTGGATCGCGCCTGCATGTTCAGCGGCATCTGGCGCAGGCGTAAACGAATACGACTCGTCATAGCCAAGCCGAATCAAATCCTCGCCCACGCACGGGTCGGTCGCCCCATCGGTTGCCGCAAACAGGCGGTCGTACAGGCCAAACAGACCCGATGCCCAGTCGGGAAAATCGAACGTGCCGCCATGTGCGGCCGTGCGCATCCGGCCGACGATGGAATCATCGCGGAATCGAGATAATACAACCTCATATTCATGGATGAACGAGCCAATACGATCGCGTATCTCATCGTCCAATACGCTCTCGGTGTGCACCAGTAATCCGGTCCCCAACGCATCAGGAAAAGCGTATACGTATGGCAGTTGCTCGGTCAGACTTGTCATGCCCACTATCGTAGAACGCATGGTGTGCCGGTGTATACTGGATTTTGACACTGTGTCAATGTTGATTCGGAGGTTGTGAGAATGGGCAATGCGACTACAGCAAGTGTAACGGGTGTGCAAGTTGCACCGGCGAAGTCAGCCATCAGAGATCTCCCCATCGCCAAAGTGTGGGCGTTTGCGGTCGGCCAGTTCGGGTGGGCGCTGCTTTCCGGCATCATCTCCAACTGGCTCGTGTATTTCTACCAACCTGACCAGGAGACCATCTCCCAAGGTCAGACCGTATTCGTGCCGCAGGGCCTGGTCGTTCTCGGCATCGTGACCGTGGTGGGCGGCATCACCGCCTTCGCCCGATTCTTCGACGCGTTCGTGGACCCGGCCGTGGCGTCCCTTTCCGACCGTTGCGATTCCAAATCTGGACGCCGTATGCCGTTCCTGAAATTCGCCGCCCTGCCGCTCGCGGTGGTCACCGTGCTCGTGTTCTGGAGCCCGATCAACGGCACCAGCTGGGTGAACGCGGCGTTCCTGTTCGTCACCGTGATCGGCTACTACATCGCCCTCACGTTCTACTGCACGCCGTACAACGCGCTCATCGCCGAACTCGGCCACGACTCCAAGCAGCAACTCACCATCTCCACCGCCATCTCCTTCACTTGGGTGGCCGGCACGGCCATCGCGTACGTGGCGCCGGTGATTTGGGGCGCGTTCGTGCCGATGATGGGCCGCATCACCGCCATCCGCGTGACCTTCACCATCATGGCCGCCGTGGCGTTCGTGTGCATGCTGGTGCCGCCGCTGGCCATCCGCGAGAAGGACTACGTCAACTCCCATCCCACCTCCGAATCGACCATCGAATCCCTGAAGCAGACGTTCGGCGACGGCGAATTCCGCAAGTTCGTATGCTCCGACGTGGTCTACTGGGTGGCCATCACCACCTTCCAGACCGGTCTGCCGTTCTTCGTGACCAGCCTGCTCAAGCTGCCGGAAACCACCACGACCATCTACTTCGTGCTCATGACCGGCGTCTCTGTGCTGTTCTATCTGCCGGTCAATATTCTGGCCAATAAGGTCGGCAAGAAGAGGCTGCTGCTGGTTGCCTTCGTGATCTTCACCTGTGCGTTCGCATTTGCCGGCGCCCTTGGTTCGGCCGTGCTCGGCTTCATTCCGGCGATGGCCCAGGGTTTGGTGCTCTCGGTGGTCGGCGCGATTCCGATGGCCGCGTTCGGCATCCTGCCGCAGGCCATCGTGGCGAATATCGCCGACGCCAGTTCCAAGACCACCGGCCAGGACCGTCAGGGCATGTTCTACGCGGCCCGCACCTTTGCGATGAAGATGGGCCAGTCCGTGGCCATGCTGCTGTTCACCGGCGTCTCCACCATCGGCATGGCGTCCGGCGCGGGCTACCGCATCGCCGCCGTGTGCGCGGCCGTGCTGTGCGGTCTGGGCGGCATCGTGTTCGCGTTCTACAACGAAAAGAAGGTGCTGGGCGTGCTGGAGACGTGATGACGTTGCCGGGTGCCGCCGCGGTATCCATGCGGAGCGGTGTGGGTGACTTGCCCCG
>ERZ840096.726-NODE-726-length-44257-cov-5.595471_pt1 | contig 44257 bp, 40 predicted proteins | sample MGYA00519878_ERZ840096 | MGnify/ENA primary metagenome ERZ840096 (study PRJEB31850, sample SAMEA3708865) | human gut metagenome | biome: human gut; feature: human-associated habitat; material: faeces | place: China | collected 2014 ...
CATCGCTTTCGATGAGCTTTTCATAAAATGTTTTGTTGTCGATGGTCACGCCATCGATATATTCTTCCTGACCGAAATGCACGGTGAGAGGTACCGTATATACCCGCGCCTTGACCTCAGGAACCAGATCCGCAGTAGAATCAACGATAATCCTTGTTTTCAATTTCATTACATCTCCTTGCGTTCTTCGCTATTTTGAGCAATAACCTCAAGACTTCCGCTGATGGCAGAAAGGCTGCGGTAGAATGCCGCTCGTTCGTCCTCTGTGAGGGTATGGCTGATCGTATCCAGGACAGCGCCAATTTTCTCGGCAATTCTTTTGCCGACTTCCCGACCTTTTTCCGTCAGACGCAAAGGGCTTCTGTACCGTTTGGCCCGCTCGGAATCCCGGACGATGAATCCATTGGTTTCAAGATAGTCCAATGCACGGGAAATGGTCGCCTTGTCCTCCTCGCAGTGCTCGCACAGCTCTGCCGCAGTCACGCCGTCCAGCGAATATATGTAGTACAGGCAGGATACATGGACGCTTCTCAGATGATAGGTGGCCATCTCCTGATTTTTTATCCTTCGGATATCACGGCTGATTCGGTTGATCAAAACGGTAAATGTCTCAAATCTTTCCTGCATGGCTGCCTCCTGCCTTTGAGGATGTTGAAGTTTCAACAAACTGATTCTATCACAAGAATGTTGAAATGTCAACATTTTAGTCTGCCAGTTTTGGTACACTGTCACGTCATAACTCCAGCTGCCGCCGCCGGATGTCACGGGCAGGCAGATGAAGAAGGGATTCCAGGTGCATGAACACATGACCTTTCCTTTTTCTGAAAAAATGGTATCCTAGATGTGACTTTTCTGACGGAAAACCCTACTGCCAAGGTGAGGAACAAAGAAAAGGAAGTGACCCGAAGTGGAAGATGCCAAGATCGTGGAATTGTTCTGGGCACGAAACGAGGACGCCATAAAAGAAAAGGATGAAAATGATAAAACCCGTTGGACGCAGGCACGTCCAACGGGTATTGCCTTATACTGAACTTTAATTAAAATCTTAAAAAAAGATTTTAATTGCCCGAAGGGCATTTTGTTCTATGAGACTTGTTTTGTGATTTCTTTCCTTATAAATCACAAAACTGGCAGCGCCGTCAGGCGATGCCAATAGTATTACATATACATTTTATGCCCTGCGGGCAATCAAACAACAAGGAGTGTTTACAATGAAAGATACAAACAAGACAATGGCCAATTTACTGGATACATGCAAGCTGTTTGCCGCGGCCATTCTTGTGGCGGCGCTGCTCCTCGCTTTCGCGGGCTGCGAAAAAGGACGTGCTGACAATACGCCTACCCAGACAATTCCGTCCACCCAGCAGACGACCCAGCCGGAAACGACGCAGGCCCCCACAATAAAGGAAACCACCCCGGCAGTTGAGACCGCACCGGCAGCAGAGACGACCGCCAGCACGGAGGAAGCATGGAAGATCGAGTTTGAAAAGAGCCTGCTGGAGAACTACGGCGTCACGCCGGAATACTACGAAGATCTGGGCGGCGGCGTTTATCAGGTCTATGTGAAGATCGACGGCAAGATCGTCCCCTACGTTGCGGTGGACTCCGCGACCGGCGATTACCACGGCTAAACACTGCACCATCGCCAATGAATGCAAAATGCCCGGAATATGTTGAATCCCAACATATTCCGGGCATTATCCGTATCAGTAAATTACACGATTGCAGCTTATTTTTTCCGGACGAAAAGGACGCCCAGAGTGCCGGGGCCGCAGTGGCAGGAGACAGTGCATCCGGCCAGCGTTTCGTAAACCTTGTGGAAGTGACCGTAGGTGGACACGGCTTCCATCACGGCTTCATGGCACTCGTCGCTGACACCGGTGTGGGTGATGAAGAGAATGCCGTCGTCCAGATCGTCCCGGCCGTCAAGACGGTCTTTGACGTAGTTTGCCAGACACTTGGCGTATTTTCCGCGATACTTTTTCGCAACGCCCATCTTGCCGTCCTTCACCTCGATGCAGGGCTTCAGGTTCAGAAGGTTCGCGCCAAGTGCGGCGGCGGAGGAGCAGCGGCCGCCCCTGACCAGATAGTCCAGCCTGTCCACGAGGAAGCTGGCTTCCACACGGGAGGTGAAGTCGTCCAGCTCCCGCTTCAGCTCGTCCAGAGATGCGGCGGTTTTCGCCAGCTCGCAGGCTTTCAGCACCACCAGACCCTGACCGGTGGACAGGTTCCGGGAGTCAACCACCCGGACGTTTTCAAAATCCTCCGCGGCAATGCAGGCATGGCGGTACGTAGAGGAAAAGTCCGAGCTGATGCAGATATGCACCACGCCGTCATATTCGCCCGCGTATTTTGTGAAATGCTCCTGATATTCGCCGACGCTGACGGCGGAGGTGGAGCAGAGATCGCCGCCTGCGGCGACATGGGCGAAAATTTCGGCGGGGGTGATGGTCACGCCGTCAATATATCCCGTCCCGGCCTTGATGACCGTCAGGGGGGTGATGGCGATGTTGTATTCTTTCAGAATGTCAGCGGAAAGGTCGCAGGTGCTGTCAGCCGTGATTTTGATGTTCATAACAGTTCTCCTATCGGTTTGTTGGTTTGACGATGGGGTTTGTCCCCATCATGAAGCAGCAGGGTTCCGTGTCCTTCCGGCGCAGATAGTCCGCACCCCAGTCCCGCATGGCTACGAGAACGGGCATCAGACTGCGGCCGGTTTCCGTCAGGGAGTATTCCACCTTAGGCGGGATGACGGGATACACCTCCCGGTGAACCAGACCATTGGCTTCCAGTTCCCGCAGCTGCTGGGTCAGCATTTTTGGCGTCGCGCCCTTGATGACCTGACGCAGTTCCGAAAAACGGAGGATGCCCTGAGAAAGGTGCCATAAAATCAAAGCCTTGTATTTTCCGCCGATCAGCTCCAGCGTGGCTTCCACCGGGCAGTTGTCTTCGTTTGCCATTCCGTCACCTCCTTACGGTATCCAAAAGGGAAGTATGGCACATAATAGTGCATACTTGTTTTTTTGGATTATCATGGTAGAATGGTATCATAAATGAAGGGAATAGTCAATGAATTTATCCGAAATACGGGTTCATTTGATGAATTCCACTGAAATGGAGGGGGAATCATGAAACTCAAATTCAATGTCACCGGCATGACCTGCGCGGCCTGTTCCGCCCGGGTGGAGAAGGTGACGAACGCCGTGCCGGGCGTGGAAAAAGCGGAAGTGAATCTTCTTGCGGGAACCATGCAGGTGGAGGCGGAAAACGGGAATGTTGTTCCTGCCATCATCAAGGCGGTGCAGGATGCGGGCTATAATGCCGCCCTGCCCGGTGAAAAGAAAACGGACAAGGCAGAGGCCGCCCCGGCGGAAGCCGCTTTGAAGGAAATGAAAAAGCGCATTATCGGCAGCGCGATTTGTCTGGTGGTGCTCATGTATTTTACCATGGGACACATGATCGGACTGCCCGCACCCCACTGGTACCACGGCGTGAAGAACGCGCTGGTTGCGGCGCTGCTGCAATTTTTTCTGACCCTTCCTGTGGTGTACCTGAACCGGGTGTACTACAGCAGAGGACTGAAAGCCCTGTGGCACCGTGCGCCCAACATGGATTCCCTGATCGCCGTTGGCTCTTTGGCCGCGCTGGGATATGGCGTGGCGGCGCTGTTCCGCATGGCCTACGGCATGGGACATGAGGACTGGGAACTGGTGCAGTCCTACAGCGAGAACCTGTATTTTGAATCCGCGGCCATGATCCTGACGCTGATAACTTTGGGTAAATTTCTGGAGACCCGCGCCAAGGGCAAGACCGGCGACGCCATCCGTTCGCTGATGGATCTAAGCCCCAAGACCGCCTCTGTGCGGAGAAACGGGGAGATCGTGGAGATCCCCGTGGAGCAGGTGGCTGTGGGCGATGTGGTCATCGTCCGCTCCGGCAGCAGCATTCCCGTGGACGGCACCGTGCTGGAAGGCAGGGCGTCCGTTGACCAGAGCGCCCTCACGGGCGAAAGCGTCCCCGTGGAAAAGGGCGCGGGGGACAAGGTCGCCGCCGCGACGGTCAACACCGAAGGGTATCTGGAATTCCGGGCGGACAAGGTGGGCGAGGATACCACTCTGGCGCAGGTCATCCGCATGGTGGAGGACGCGGGCGGCTCCAAAGCGCCCATCGCCCGGCTGGCGGACAAGATCGCGGGCGTGTTCGTCCCGGTGGTCATGAGCATTGCGGCGGTGACGTTCATCGTCTGGATGATCGCGGGATACGGACTGGAATTCTCACTGAATCGCGCCATTTCCGTGCTGGTGATCTCCTGCCCCTGCGCGCTGGGACTGGCCACGCCTGTGGCCATCATGGTCGGCACCGGCCGGGGCGCCAAGATGGGCGTGCTGTTCAAGAACGCCGAAGCGCTGGAAAACCTGCACCGGGTGGACACCGTGGTGCTGGACAAGACCGGCACCCTCACCACCGGCAAGCCGGAGGTGACGGACGTCCTCCCCGGTGCGGTCAGCGGGGAAGCGCTGATGCGGATCGCTGCCGCGCTGGAAAGCAAGTCCGAGCATCCCTTTGCCAAGGCTATTCTGAATAAGATGGGCAGTGAAACTTACCCTGTCGCGGAGGACTTTGAAACCCTTCCCGGCCGGGGCGTATCCGGCATCGTGGACGGTGTGCGGTGCTACGGCGGAAACGGACGGCTGATGGAGGAGCTGGGCGTCAAAGTCCCGGCCATGCCGGAGCTTGCCAATCAGGGAAAGACGCCCCTGCATTTTGCCAATGAAAAGGGCGATTATCTCGGAACTGTTGCCGCCGCCGACGTGCTGAAAGCCGATTCTCAGGCTGCCGTGCAGGCTATGACAAAAATGGGACTTGACGTAGTGATGCTTACAGGCGATAATGAAGCTACGGCCAAGGCCATTGCCCGGAAGGCGGGCATTGCCCATGTGATCTCCGACGTGCTGCCCACGGACAAGGCCGGGGCGGTCGGAAAATTGCAGGCGGAGGGACACCGGGTGCTCATGGTGGGCGACGGCATCAACGACGCGCCCGCACTGGTCAGTGCCGACGTGGGCATGGCCATCGGCGCGGGAACGGACATTGCCATCGAGTCGGCAGACGTGGTGCTGATGACAGGTTCCCTTGCCGCTGTCAGCGGCGCGGTGGAGCTGAGCAAGGCCACCATCCGCAATATCCGACAGAATCTGTTCTGGGCATTTTTCTACAACACTCTGGGAATTCCCCTCGCCGCCGGTGTGCTGTTCCTGCCCCTGGGGCTGAAGCTCAGCCCGATGTTTGGCGCGGCGGCCATGAGCCTGAGCAGCGTGTTCGTGGTGACGAATGCTCTGCGTCTGCGCCTGTTCAAACCGAAGACTTCCCACTCTGTGGTGGAAGCCCCGAAACACGAAGAAATCAAAACCAAGGAGGATACAATTATGAAAACGGTTATCAAGGTCAATGGAATGATGTGCGGTCACTGCAAGGCTCACGTGGAAACTGCCTGCAAGGGTGTTCCCGGCGTGACGGACGCCGTTGTGGACTTGGATGCGAAGAATGTCACCGTCACCGGCGACGCCGATGTGGCGGCGCTGAAGAAGGCCATCACCGACGCAGGCTACGAGGTGGTGGAGTAAGTCATGAGAGAGGACTTCTGGTTTGATTCCTGCGGTGCAGGGAGGATTCACGTCTGCCGCTGGATGCCGGAGGGAGAGCCGAAGGCGGTGTTCCAGATCGTCCACGGCATTGCGGAGGTGGCGGAGCGCTACGACGCATTCGCTCAGGTGCTGGCACAGCGGGGCTTCGTCGTGGTGGCTGACGACCACATGGGTCACGGCCAGTCCGTAGGCGAAGGGGATACCAAGGGCTACTTCACCGGCGGCTGGTTCAGTGCCGTAGCGGACAGCTACCATCTGCTGGAATTGACCAAGGCGGAATATCCGAACCTTCCTTACATCCTGTTCGGTCATTCCATGGGTTCCTTCATGGCGAGAACCATTCTGTGCAAGTACCCGGACAGCGGTATTGACGCCGCCATCATCTGTGGCACCGGCTGGCAGCCTGCTTTTGCGCTGCCCGTCGTCATCAAGGTGGTGGAGAGCGTGTGCAAAAAGGTGGGGGAGACCAACCCCGACGAGACCCTCCACAAGCTGGTGTTCGGCGGCTACAACCGAAAGGTGGAGCATCCCCGCACGGAATTCGACTGGCTGACCCGGGACGCCAGAATCGTTGACGCCTACATCGCCCATCCCATGTGCGGCTTCACCGAAACGACGGGACTGCTGCGGGATCTGATGACGGGCATCCGCTACATTGAGAAGCCGGAGAGCCTTGCCGCCATGCGCAAGGAGCTGCCCGTGTTCTTCATTGCAGGTGGGGACGACCCCGTGGGCAATTACGGCAAGGGCGTCCGTCAGTCGGCTGACGCTTTCCGCAAGGCGGGGATGACGGATGTCTCGGTGCACATTTACCCGCTGTGCAGGCATGAAATTCTCAACGAGATCAACCGGGAAGAGGTCTACGGGGACATTCTCCAGTGGCTGTCCTCCCACATGAAAAAAAGTTTGCCGTAAGCCTAATTAGTCCGATTTATTGGACAGATAGCGTGTTATACTATGGCCAGAAACCAAAAGGAAAGGTTGATGGCTATGTTTCAGGTGCGTTATGTAGGCGGACACGTTCAGGTGTATGACAAAAGCGGCAAGTTCCTGTTCTCGGCGGATACCGAACGGGAGGCCAGAGAAGAGATGGAGGATTATGCGGAATCTGCGGCTTGATATTTGCTACGACGGCACCCGCTACCGGGGCTGGCAGCGTCTGCCCGGAAGGGACGACACCATTCAGGGCAAGCTGGAAACAGCCCTTTCCCGGATTCTGGAGGAACCGATCGAGGTCAGCGGCAGCGGCCGCACCGACGCCGGGGTACATGCGCTGCATCAGGCGGCGAATTTCCACTGCGAAAGCGCCATGCCGGCGGGGGAGGTTTTGTCCAAACTGCGGCAGTATCTTCCCGAGGATATCGGCATATATTCCTGTGTGGACGTGCCGCCCCGGTTCCATGCCCGCCTGAACGCCCGCGCCAAGACCTACCGCTACCGTATCTGGAATTCCCGGGGGCCGTGCGTTTTTCAGCGGCGGTACGTTGCGGTCATGCCGGAACGCCTTGACTTAAACGCCATGCGCCGCGGGGCGGCACTGCTGACGGGGGAGCATGATTTCTCCGCGTTCTGCGGCAATGCGAGAATGAAAAAGTCCACCGTCCGCCGAATCGATTCCATCGACATTCAGCGGCAGGGGGAGGAAATCCAAATTCTGTTCACCGGTAACGGCTTTCTTTACAACATGGTGCGGATTCTGGTCGGCACGCTGGTGGAGGTCGGCAGGGGAGAGCGGGAAACGGAGAGCATTCCGTCGCTGTTCGGCGGCAAGCGGGAGGACGCGGGCTTTCTGGCTCCGGCGCAGGGGCTGTGCCTGATGGAGGTAGTGTATTGAACATTCAGATTTTCGGCAAAAGCAAATGCTTTGACACCAAGAAGGCGGAACGCTACTTCAAGGAGCGGCGCATTCCGTTCCAATCCATAGACCTGAAAACATATGGCATGTCCGGCAGGGAATTTGACAGTGTTCTCCGGGCGGTGGGCGGCATTGACAACCTCATCGACTGGGACGGTAAATCCCCGGACATCACCCTCATGAAGTACATGGACGACCAGCGTGCGAAGGAAGACAAGGTTTTCGACAACCCCGCTCTGATGAAAACGCCCGTAGTGCGCAACGGCAAGCAGGCCACGGTGGGCTATTGCCCGGAAGTCTGGGCGGCGTGGGAATAACATAATCGATCTCGAAAGCGGTTCTCTAAAAATGGAGAGCCGCTTTTTTTATCATTTTCCCGATTTTTCTCTTGCAGTTTCAACAAAAAAGTGGTATGCTAGGAGGACAAAATGACCAAATACATTGACGGCCTGAATCGAATCGTCTGGGGTGCGCCCGCGTTGGTGCTGATCGTTGGCGTGGGGCTTTATCTGAGCCTGCGGCTTCGCTTCGCCCAGCTGACGCTGTTCCCCAGAGCATGGAGGCGCTTTCTTTCCATGCTTCGCCCGGGGCTGAAAAGCGGGAACGGGGTGACGCCCTTTCAGGCGCTGTGTACGGCGCTGGCGGCGACCGTAGGGACGGGAAATATCGTCGGCGTTGCCGGTGCCATCTGTCTCGGCGGGCCGGGGGCCATTTTCTGGATGTGGATTTGCGGCGTTCTCGGGATGGTCACGAAATACGCGGAGGTCACGCTGGCGCTTCGCTACCGGGTGAAAACCCCGGCAGGGTGGATCGGCGGCCCCATGTATGTGATCACTCAGGGCTTGGGGACGAAATTTACACCTATGGCCGTCGCTTACTGCGTGTTCGGCGTGGTTGCGGCCTTTGGCGTGGGAAACGCCACTCAGATCAACGCTGTGATCTCCGGCGTAAACGATGTGGTGACCCGCTTCGGTGGGGAACAGACCAGACTTGGAAACCTTGTGATGGGACTGATTCTGGCCGCACTGGTGGGTGCGATGCTCCTTGGGGGCGCGAGACGCATCGGTATCGTTGCCGAGCGGCTGGTGCCGTTCATCTCCATTGCATATATCCTGCTCTGCGCAGTGATGCTGGTGCTGCGCTGGCGGGAGGTTCCGGCGGCGTTCGCGATGATCGCGGCGGGGGCGTTTTCTCCCCGGGCGGTGACGGGCGGGGCTTTGGGTTCTGCCTATCAGGCGCTTCGCATCGGATGCAGCCGCGGGGTGTTTACCAATGAGGCTGGCATGGGTACCGCGTCCATCGCCCACGCTTCGGCGGAGGTTTCCCACCCGGCGGAACAGGGGCTGATGGGCATTATGGAGGTTTTTCTCGATACCATCCTCATGTGCACACTGACGGCGCTGGTCATCCTTGTCAGCGGCGTGCCGGTTCCCTACGGCAGAGACGTGGGCGTGGAGCTGACGACGAAGGCGTTTGCTGCTGTCTATGGCGATTTTGCGCCGGTTTTCATTGCCGTGTCCCTCGTCTGCTTTGCCTTTGCCACGGTGCTTGGCTGGGGGCTGTACGGTGCGCGGTGCGCCCAGTTCCTCTTTGGCGCCCGGGCGTGGAAGTTTTTTGTTGCGGCGCAGATGGCCGCGGTGGTCGCCGGGGCATGCCTGCAAACCGGTGTCGTCTGGTCGGCGGCGGAGGCCGTCAACGGCCTGATGGTGATTCCCAATTTGACAGCTTTGGCGATACTCACCCCGGAGGTGGTTCGCCTTACGAAAGAATATCAGAAATCCGGCGGAAGTACCGCCGGTGGAGGTAGTTATGCAGATATCCATCAACGCAAACCGGTGTGAACCCTCTCCCATGCGGAAGTTCCATCCCTACGCCGTGGAGGCCGAGAAGAAGGGCAAGAAGATCTATCACCTGAACATCGGACAGCCCGACCTGCCCACGCCCACGGCTTACTATGACGCCGTGCGGAACTTTGACCGCAAGACTCTTGCCTATGCCGAGTCTCCCGGTATGCCTGTGCTCATTGACGCTGTGCGGGGCTATTATCACAAACTGGGGGTTGACTTGGCGCCCAACGACGTCCTCATCACCACCGGCGGCAGTGAGGCGCTGCTGATGACCTGCCTGAGCATCCTCGACCCCTATACCGAGGTCATCATCCCCGAGCCGTATTACCCCAACTACACCACCTTCGTCCATGCGGCCGGCGGCGTTATCCGTGCCCTGCCCACCAACCCGTGGGAGGGCTACCACTACGCCAAGCGAGAGCGCATCGAGAGCCTGATCACCAAGAACACCCGCGCCATCCTGATCACCAACCCCGGCAACCCCACGGGCGTTGTCCTCGACCAGAAGGAAATGCGGATGATCGCCGACATTGCCAAGGAGCACGATCTGTTCCTGATCTGCGACGAGGTTTATCGGGAATTCTGCTACGACGACAAATTCGGCGTGCCGACCATGGCGCACTTCCGGGATATCGACGAGAACCTCGTCATCATCGACTCCGCCTCCAAGCGCTTCTCTGCCTGCGGCGCGCGGGTGGGCTGTGTTGTGACCCGGAACAAGGAGCTGCAGGCGGCGCTGCTGAAATTCTGCCAGTCCCGTCTGTCCGTTGCCACCATCGATCAGATCGGCGCGGCGGCGCTGTATACGGTGGATCCTGCGTTCTTCCGTCAGAGCAAGGAGGAATACCGCCGCCGCCGGGATACGGTGATCTCCAAGCTGCGCCAGATTCCCGGCGTGGTGGTGGAGGAACCCATGGGCGCGTTCTACGTCATGGCGAGCCTGCCGGTGGACGACGCGGACAAGTTCCAGTACTGGCTGCTGGAAAACTTCGACCATCAGGGGGACACCGTCATGTTCGCCCCCGGTGCACCCTTCTACGAGACCCCCGGCAAGGGCATCAACGAAGTGCGTATCGCTTACGTTCTCAAGCAGGAAGATCTGGAGCGGGCAATGGATGTGCTGGCGATTGGCATTTCCGAATACCAGCGCAAGGTCATGAAAATCACCCCCGCCCCTGTGGGATAATTGGATATTCCGATGCCGGACAAGCACAAGCTGCCTGTCCGGCATTTTTCGCCCCAAAACCCTACGGCATCACATCCGCGCTTCGACTGCTTGTTCTCCCGGGAAACGGTATACTGTAGCCAAACCGGGAAAGGGGAGAAGCGAAATGCTAAAACGGCTTGTATTTGCATTATTGGCGGTCGGACTGCTGCTGGGAGGTGCCGTCCCGGCTTATGCCGCCCAGACGGGTTCCATCCGGGTGGTTCCGGAGACGAAGCCGCCCGCCGACAGCGCCGTGACGCTGTACCATGCGGGCGTCGAGGCGGACGGCGGCTACTGGCTGGATGATGTTTACGGCGGGGGACTGGTAAGATGGGGCGATCTGCCGTCTCTGACGCTGGCATCGTGGCTGGCGGAGCATCAGGCGGCGGAGGGGACAACGGTTCCCTTTGACGCGGAGGGCAGTGCCACGTTTTCCAACCTGTCGCCGGGGCTGTATCTCATCAAACAGACCGGCGTTTCAGCAGGGAATGACGCAATACCGCCCTTTGTGATCGAGCTGCCCTATGAGGACATCTGGGAGATTACGGTACGCCCTCAGACGATGACTGCCGACCAGTCACCGCCCCCTACAGGACAGGAGCCGGCACCGATCGTTGCCGCGGTGGTGCTGGCGGTTTCGGGAACGGGGCTGCTGGGGATGGCCTACACGAAACGGAAGCGCGCCACTGGCTGACGGGGCTGTGGCGTCCCGATTGCGCATTTTTGGAAAAGATTCTCTTGTATGGATGACGCAAATGTGATACACTGAAATCATCCGACAGAGAGGTGGAGTGCGCATGAAAAAAGTTTTCCTTGGCCTCACGGCGGCCACGATTCTGTACGCCGTCTACAATGTCATCATCGACATTAAAGATGGGGTCTTTGATGGCCTTACCATTGTAGGGCTGGTGTTTCTACTGCTGGTCGCGGGCGTGTTTGCCTTCCTGGCATGGCTGTTTGACGGGAAATCCCCGGTGAAACGGACGGCAGAACAGGCAAAAAACGTCGTGAAGCAGGAGCAGGAAAAGTTTGACGCTTATGTGAGCTATTCGCCTGCCATCAAGCGGCGGATATGGAAGTTCCGGATCATTGGTCTGGTTCTGGTCGCGCTGGCGGTGTGGCTCTGTATTGCCGGGAACTGGGATACCATCCCGGTGTCCATTGCAACCGTAATTCTGATTATCGGCATTGCGGTGTTCAACATGGGTTCTCCGGCGGACTACAACGCCATGACGGACGGCGGAGCCATGATTGCCATGGATGTCCCCCGAAAGATCGAGGAGTTTCACCGCGCGTTTCAGAACGAAAAAACGCCCCTCGGCTCTGCGTATCTGGGAAAATTCTCCACAAGTCCCTATACCAGCCTGATTTTCGGGCCGAATGTCCGGGGAGAGTTCCTGTACTTTTACCTGAATCGCGACGGGATGATCGGCTTCGTGGGTTATTCCATGCTGGACTCTACCATTTCGGAGCGACTGACGGAACCTCGTTTTCCGGCGGAAGCGGACGCGGGGGAAGACCTTGCGGGGCATCTGGTCTATCATTCGGATGTTTTTCTGATGCGGGAATGGCTTCAGAAGAGCCTTGAACATTTCGTGAATACCGGCACGATTCTGCCCTTCCGGGAGATCTCTCCCTCTCAGATTTACACCTTCAGCGAGGATTTCAAGCTGACGGGGCAGCATTTCACCGTTCAGGATACGGACGGAAACACCCTCTACACCGTGGACGGCACAGCGCCGCTGGTGAAGCTGCGGGTGCTGGATAACTATGACCGTGAGGTTTTCACCATGACCAAGCAGTTGGGGCACGCGCTGGCTACATACAAGTTCTATCAGGACGGTGAACTTTACGGCACGCTGGAAAAGCAGTTTGATCTGGTGCGGGATCGCTTCACCATGGAGGTGACGGAAGGGAAACTGGAGCTGCGGGAGTACAGCGGCACCGTCGGTCACAACTACAAGGTCACGCTCAACGGCGAGATTCTGGGCGCCATCATGGACGACATGGACCTGACCGTCGAAAACGCGGTGTTCGACAACGCCTATCTGATCGTCTACCGGTCTGACAAGCTGCCGCTGCTGGTGTGTATGGCCGTGATGGCCGCCCGGGAGCTGGCGAGAGACAAAGAGGGCGCTGTTACAAACCAGATGTAGGAGGAAAAAAGAGAGATGAAAAAGGGAATTGCACTGATCGCGGCGCTTGTCCTCAGCGTTTTGCTGCTGGGATGTGAGGAAGCGGTGACCTATGCCACCGCCGACGATGCCAAGGCGGCGCTGAATGGACAGGGCGTTATCACCATCGACGGTGATTTTTCGGAACCCAATCAGGCCAGCGACATCCGTGTGAACAACGGTTTTGCCGGATTTATGCGGGAGACGGGGCTTATCAACGGTAAATGGACGATTTCGGCGAACTACGAGGAATGGTTCTACGCCAAGTACGTCACCGGCGAACCGGTGAACCACCAGGAGGGCGTCAATTCCGGCTCCACCCTGGGCTTTTATGACATAGACGACAACTGTCTCGGCTATGCCCAGGAGCGGGTGGACCCGAACTGGGACAACGCCTATATCGTCTATTTCCTCGACCCGGATTTTACCCCCATCGGACTGTACGCTTCGGAGGACTGCAAGACGCTGTGGGACGACAGCGAAACCGTGCTGGCCGAGGGCGATATCGATTGGAGCTATTCCAGCGATATGTGTACCATCACCATCACCCCCACCGGCGGCAAGGATGTTCCCATCTTTGCGAAAATTGCCATGTATGTCAAATTGTACTATGAAGCGAACATGCTGAAAATGTGATTCCATGACAAATGCCCCCAATATGCACAGTAAGCGTGCATATTGGGGGCATTGTGATATTTTCCTAGACGCGGGTGAACTCGTAATTTTCGAATTTCAGCTGATCGCCTACATCCACGCCAAAGGGCAGCAGTGCGATGGCGACCTCGGAGACAACGCCGGTATCATCGTACCTGACGTAAGCGTAATCGCCGCGAATGTCCGTGACGGTACAGAGCATAGTGACCGACCTCCTTAGCGGATGAAGTGGGTGGGGGTAACCGGGTCAAGCTCTGGCAGGCCGAATTGCGCCTTGCCGAGGGCGATGGACTTCATCAGAAAGGTCATGTTCTTGGCAAGATTCCGGACGGTGGCGATGCCCTCCAAGTCCTGCGCCGCTTCGCCGGGGGCGCGGCCGTGGACACTGTTCCAGTAATGGCTGGACGCGACGGGCATTCCGCTGATGGTGAAATACTTGTTCAGCTCGTCAAAGGTGGCAGAGCAGCCGCCCCGGCGGGCAACCACCACGGACGCGCCGACCTTCATCCGCTTGTCAAAGCCGGTGCTGTAGAACAGCCGATCCAGAAACGCCACCAGCGTAGCATTTGCGGAAGCATAATAGACCGGGCTGGCGGCCACCAGACCATCGGCCTGACGAAACGCTTCCGTCGCCTGATTGACCGCGTCGTCAAAAATGCACTTGCCGGTCTTCCGGCAGCTTCCGCAGGCGATGCAGCCACGGATGGGCTGATTGCCCACATGGAAAATTTCCGTTTCGACGCCCTCGGCAGCAAAGACCTCCGCCATCTGGGAAAGGGCATAAGCCGTATTTCCGTTTGCTTTGGGGCTTCCGTTGAGCAGCAGTACCTTCATATCATTCCTCCAGAAAAGTTTGGAAAACCCGCCCCCGTTACCGGGGACGGGCTTTTTTGTCAGTGCAGGATCGGAAGTACGGGAGATTAGTCCTTGTACATCTCGACCAGCTTGTTCAGGTGCTCCCAGCGCTCCTTGGCGGCAGCCTCGTTCTTGGCGAACAGATCGGTTGCACGCTCGGGGAACTCGCGGGTCAGACGGCTGTAACGAGCCTCGTTCATCAGGAACTCCTGATAGCCGTCCTTCGGAGCCTTGCTGTCCAGCTGGAACTTGCCGGTCTCCTTGGAAGGATCGAAGCGGAACAGGTTCCAGTAGCCGCACTCAACGGCCTTTTTCATCTCGGCCTGGCAGTTGGTCATGCCGCCCTTGATGGAGTGCATCTCACAGGGAGCGTAGCCGATGATGAGGGACGGGCCATGGTAAGCCTCGGCTTCGGTGATGGCCTTGATGGTCTGAGCGGGGTTGGCGCCCATAGCGACCTGAGCGACGTAAACGTAGCCGTAGCTCATCGCAATCTCAGACAGGGACTTCTTCTTGGTCTCCTTACCGGCAGCCGCGAACTGAGCGACCTGACCGATGTTGGAAGCCTTGGAGGCCTGTCCGCCGGTGTTGGAGTAAACCTCGGTGTCGAAGACGAAGACGTTGACGTCTTTGTTCTGTGCCAGCACATGGTCAACACCGCCGAAGCCGATGTCGTATGCCCAGCCGTCGCCGCCGAAGATCCACACGGACTTCTTGGACAGATATTCCTTCTTGGACAGAATGTCTTTCACGGTGTCGCAGCAGACCTTGGCTTCCAGATTCTCGATCAGAGCCTTGGTAGCGGCCTTGTTGGCCTCGCCGTCGTTGTAGGTGTCCAGCCAAGCCTGGCAAGCGGCCTTGCGCTCGTCGCAGGTGGTCTTCTCCATGACTTCCTTGACCTTGTTAGCCAGAGACTCACGGATGACGGCCTGTGCGGTGTACATACCCAGACCATGCTCGGCGTTGTCCTCGAACAGGGAGTTCGCCCATGCGGGACCACGGCCTTCAGCGGTCACGGTGTAGGGAGAGGTAGCGGCGGGACCGCCCCAGATGGAGGAGCAGCCGGTGGCGTTGGAGATGTACATCCGATCGCCGAACAGCTGGGTCACCAGACGGGCGTAGCTGGTCTCGGCGCAGCCGGCGCAGGAGCCGGAGAACTCCAGCAGAGGCTTGCGGAACTGAGAACCCTTGACGGTGTTGTCCTGCATGTCCTTCTTCTCGCTGACCTTGGAGACCATGTAGTTGAAGACTTCCTGCTCAGGCAGCTCGTTCTCTTGAGGAACCATGGTGATGGCCTTGGTGGGGCAGACGCCGACGCAGACGCCGCAGCCCATGCAGTCCAGAGGAGACACGGCCATGATGTACTTGTAGACGCCCTTGCCCTTGCCGGCCTTGACATCCACCAGACGGGCGTTGGCAGGAGCGGCAGCAGCCTCTTCAGCGGTCAGCGCGTAGGGACGGATGGTGGCATGGGGGCAGACATAGGCACAGTTGTTGCACTGGATGCACTTGGTCTCGTCCCAGTGAGGAACGGTAACGGCAACGCCGCGCTTCTCATAAGCGGAAGCACCCAGGGGGAACTGGCCGTCGGGCAGATCGGCGAAGGCGGAAACGGGCAGGCTGTAGCCGTCCATTCTGCCGATGGGGTTCAGGATGGTCTTGACGACCTTGACGGTGTCGGGACGGCCTTCCAGAACGGTCTCGGGCTTGTTGTCCTCAGCGGTAGCCCAGGAAGCGGGAACATCGACCTTGCGGTAAGCGGTAGCGCCCACATCGATGGCGTTCCAATTCTTCTCGACGACGTCGCGGCCCTTCTTCAGGTAGGAGTGCTCGGCAGCGTCCTTCATGTACTTGATGGCATCCTCAGCGGGCATGACCTTCGCCAGAGAGAAGAAAGCGGACTGCAGGATGGTGTTGGTACGCTTGCCCATGCCGACCTTGATGGCCAGATCGATAGCGTCGATGGTGTACAGCTGAATGTTGTTGTTGGCGATGTAGCGCTTGGAAGCGGCATCCAGATGATGCTCCAGCTCCTCCAGATTCCACTGGCAGTTGATCAGGAACACGCCGCCGGGCTTGACGTCCTGAACGATCTTGAAGCCCTTGGTGATGTAGGAGGGGTTGTGGCAGGCAACGAAGTCAGCCTTGTTGATGTAGTAGGGGGACTTGATGGCCTTGTCGCCGAAACGCAGGTGGGAAACGGTGACACCGCCGGTCTTCTTGGAGTCGTACTGGAAGTAAGCCTGTACGTACTTGTCGGTGTGGTCGCCGATGATCTTGATGGAGTTCTTGTTGGCGCCGACGGTGCCGTCGCCGCCCAGACCCCAGAACTTGCACTCGATGGTGCCTTCCGCGGCGGTGTTGGGGGAGACCTTCTCGTCCAGAGACAGGTGGGTCACATCGTCCACGATGCCGATGGTGAACTCGTTCTTGGGGGCGTTTTTCGCCAGCTCTTCGTAGACGGCAAAGACGGAAGCGGGGTGAGTATCCTTGGAACCCAGACCGTAACGGCCGCCGATGACGGTGACGTCGTTCCGGCCGGCCTTGGCCAGAGCCATGACCACATCCTGATACAGAGGCTCGCCCTGAGAGCCGGGCTCCTTGGTGCGGTCCAGAACAGCAATCTTCTTGGCGGTGGCGGGGATGGCCTCCAGCAGCTTCTCAGCGCAGAAGGGACGGAACAGGCGGACCTTGACAACGCCGACCTTCTCACCGTGGGCGTTCAGGTAGTCGATGACTTCCTCGGCCACGTCGTTGATGGAGCCCATGGCGACGATGATGCGGTCAGCATCGGGAGCGCCGTAGTAGTTGAACAGCTTGTAGTCGGTGCCCAGCTTCTCGTTGACCTTGTTCATGTACTTCTCGACGACTGCGGGCAGTGCCTGATAGTACTTGTTGCAGGCCTCACGATGCTGGAAGAAGATATCGCCGTTCTCGTGGGAGCCGCGCATTGCGGGACGCTCGGGGTTCAGGGAGTGCTTGCGGAACGCCTCAACGGCATCCATGTTGCACATTTCCTTCAGATCCTCGTAATCCCAGATGGCGACCTTCTGGATCTCGTGGGAGGTACGGAAGCCGTCAAAGAAGTTGATGAAGGGAACGCGGCCTTCGATGGCGGACAGGTGAGCGACAGCGCCCAGATCCATGACTTCCTGCACGTTGGTCTCGCACAGCATGGCAAAACCGGTCTGACGGCAGGCGTAGACGTCGGAGTGGTCACCGAAGATGTTCAGAGACTGAGTAGCAACGGTACGGGCGGAAACGTGGAAAACTGCGGGCAGCAGCTCACCGGCGATCTTGTACATATTGGGAATCATCAGCAGCAGACCCTGAGAAGCGGTGTAAGTGGTGGTCAGAGCACCGGCAGCCAGAGAGCCGTGGACAGTACCGGCGGCACCGGCCTCGGACTGCATCTCGACGACCTTGACGGTGTTGCCGAAGATGTTCTTCCGACCGGCGGCAGACCACTGATCCACGTTGTCAGCCATGGGGCTGGACGGGGTGATGGGGTAGATGCCAGCGACCTCGGTAAAGGCATAGCTGACGTGGGCGGCAGCGGTATTGCCGTCCATGGTTTTGAATTTTCTAGCCAAAATGAATACCTCCTAAAGTATTTCTAATTTTGTCGACCCCATTGTACCACTTTTCATGCAATTTGTAAAGCCATCAAACGACACTCATACAAAAAATTCACGCTTTTCCACGGGAAAGATATGGAAAAGCTGTAAAGTCCGCGGCCGGGGAAACCAAAAAGGGATTGCCTTTTCCCGAAGAATGGAGTATGATGAAAAACAAGAGAGAAAAGGGGGACGGAAACATGATCTGCAGCGTCCGAACGCTGGGTATCTCCGGGATACAGGGCAGCGCCGTCACGGCGGAGTGCTACATTTCTCAGGGACTTCCCGGATTTGATATCGTGGGACTGCCTGACGCGGCGGTGAAGGAAGCGCGGGACCGGGTGCGGGCAGCGGCGAAGAGCAGTGGACTGTCCTTCCCCGTGAGCCGCATTACGGTGAACCTGGCGCCCGCAAGCCAGAAAAAGGCGGGAACGCACTACGATCTTCCTATTTTATTGAGTATTCTCGCGGCCAGCGGAAGCGTCCGGCGGCCGAAGTCTACCAGCGCCTTTCTGGGGGAGCTGAGTCTGGACGGCACCATCCGTCCCATTTCCGGCGTGCTGCCCATGGCGCTTGCCGCCAAACGGGAGGGGATTCAGGCGCTGTTCGTCCCGGCGGAGAACGCCCCGGAGGCGACGCTTGCCCGGGGGCCTGCGGTGTATCCCATCCATACGGTGGCGCAGCTGGCGGCAGGACTGAACGGGGAGACGACGCTGGAGGAAGAACCGCTGTGGGTACCCTCCCGGGAGGATACCGTCATGCCGGATTTCAAGGACGTGCTGGGGCAGGAAAACGTAAAGCGGGCGCTGGAGGTCGCGGCGGCGGGCAGCCACAATGTGCTGCTCATAGGCCCGCCGGGTTCCGGCAAAAGTATGCTCAGCAAGCGTCTGCCCTCCATTCTCCCGGATATGACGTGGGAGGAATCGCTGGAGGTCAGTCAGGTGTATTCCGTCATGGGAATGCTGACGCCCCGGAATCCCCTTGTGACCCAGCGGCCGTTCCGTTCGCCCCATCACACGGTGTCCAATGCCGGACTCGCTGGCGGCGGCTCCAACCCAAGGCCGGGTGAAATCTCCCTCGCCCATAAGGGCGTGCTGTTTCTGGACGAAATGCCGGAGTTCCGGAAGGATACACTTGACTTGATGCGCCAGCCGCTGGAAGATGGAAAGGTCACCATCTCCCGGGTTTCCGGGGCGGTGACGTACCCGGCGGAATTTATGCTGGTGTGCGCCATGAATCCCTGCAAATGCGGCTGGTACGGCGACCCCTCCGGGCGCTGCCGCTGCTCCCAGCGGGATGTGGACAACTACCGCAGCCGCATTTCCGGGCCGCTTCTGGACAGAATTGACATTGTGGTGGAGGTTCCCTCCGTCCATTTTGAGGACTTGCGGGAACGGGCGGAAGCAGAGCCGTCGGCGTCGGTGAAGCAGCGGGTCAACGCCGCACGAGACGTCCAGAACCGGCGCTTCGGTTCCGGCGGAATGTGCAACGCCCGGATGGGGCCGGAAGAAATGCGCCGCTACTGCACACTCAGCGAGGAATGCGCCGAGCTGATGAAGGGCGCGTTTGAAACCATGGGATTGACCGCGAGAAGCTATGACCGTATCCTCAAGGTAGCGCGAACCGTGGCCGATCTGGACGGAAGCGAAGACATTCAGCCCCAGCACATCGCCGAGGCGATTCAGTACCGGGCGGTGAATCTGGGAAATCGATAAACAGGAGAACAAAAATGAAGGAAATTTTTCTATTGAAGCTGGGCGAGATCGTCCTGAAGGGCGCGAACAAGCGCCAGTTTGAGAACAAGCTGCGGCAGAACGTCCGCCGCCGCATGAAGAAGTACGGCAATTTTGACGTGTATATCCTCCAGTCCACGGTGTACGTAGAGCCGATGGACGAGGAAGCGGACGTGGACGGGGCATGGGAAGCCTGCCGCTCCATTTTCGGCGTGGTGAGCCTGTGCCGCTGCCGCCCCTGCGAGAAGGACTTGGACGCGATCTTTGCCGCCATCGAAAACTATCTGGGGGACGATCTGGACTGCGCCAAATCTTTCAAGGTCGAGTCCAAGCGCTCGGACAAGCGCTTTCCCCTGACCTCCATCCAGCTGTCTCAGGAGATCGGCGGACGGCTGGCGGAAGCCCACCCGGGAGTAGAGGTGGACGTGCATCACCCGGACTACACCGTGTACGTGGAGGTGCGGGACCTGTCCGCCTACGTCCACGGTCCCGCCGAACCGGGAGCGGGCGGCCTGCCCACCGGCGTTGGCGGACGGGCGATGGTGCTGCTCTCCGGCGGCATTGATTCCCCCGTGGCGGCCTATATGATGGCGAAGCGTGGCGTGGAGGTGGAAGCCGTTCACTTCTTCTCCTATCCCTACACCTCCCAGCTGGCCAAGGACAAGGTCATCGAGCTTGCCCGGCTGGTGACGAAATACTCCGGGCGGATGACCGTGAACGTGGTGTCCTTCACGGAGATTCAGGAAGCCATCCGGGACAACTGCCCGGAGGAGTTCTTTACCCTGATTATGCGCCGGTTCATGATGGAGATTGCCCAGCGTATTGCCAAGGGCGACGGCTGCGGCGCGCTGATCACCGGCGAAAACCTTGGTCAGGTGGCGTCCCAGACTATGGAGGCCATGACCGTCACCGGCGCGGTGGTGGACATTCCCATTTTCATGCCGCTGGTCGGCATGGACAAGAAGGACATTATTTCCATTGCCCGGGAAATCGGGACACTGGACACGTCGATCCTGCCTTATGAGGACTGCTGCACCGTCTTCACGCCGAAGCATCCCAAGACCAAGCCCACGCTGGGACAGGTCGTGAACGCGGAAAAGAAGCTGGACAGAGAAGCGCTGATCGCCCGCGCGCTGGAAAATGTGGAAAAGATTAAGGTGACGTACCATGATGAGCCTTTGCTGTGATGTGCTGAAAGCGCTTCAGGGGAAAACGCTGGTCACCGCCGAAAGCCTCACCGGCGGCGGCATCGGCGCGGCGCTGACGCAGGTTCCCGGCAGCAGCGAGGTCTACAAGGGCGGTGTCATCTGCTATACCAACTGGGTCAAGGAAAACATTCTGGGCGTGCCGGGAGAGATTCTGGCGCAGGACGGCGCGGTGTCTCTGCGCACGGCAGAGCATCTGGCTTCCGGTGCCCGGGCGCTGCTGAAAGCAGACGCGGCCGTGGCGGTCACGGGTCTGGCCGGCCCCGGCGGCGACGAATTCGGACACAGTGTGGGAACGGTTTTCATCGGCTATCAGGACGCGGCGCATTCCGACGCGAGGGAATATCACTTCTCCGGCGACCGGGAAACGGTGCGGAGTCAGACCATCGAAGCCGCACTGAGACTTGTTCTGGAACACCAAAAGTAAAAAAGCCCTCTGTTTTAGTGGGTGGTCGTAAAACAGATAATGGAGCGTATCGGTACAGATACGCTCCACTTCTCGTGCCGAAGTACAGCCCCTTGGCTCCTCCTCTGAGGGATGTCCACTTTTCAGGGATACCCCTCACCCTCCGTGTCCATTTTTATGGGTACAGTTTACTCGGCCGCCTCTCCCATAGGGAGAGGCAAGAGAGGTGCGACGTAAAGATAAAAATTATGCCCGCTGCTTTCAAAGCAGCGGGCATTTGCTGTGCTCAGGTCGGGTCGTAGTTGACGATGATGTCGTGTTCTCTCAGGGACGCGACGTCGGAAATGGGATTGCCGAACACGTTCACCTGCACCAGACAATAGCTGTCGGCGAGAGAATCAATGTTGCTGATCTGGTTGTAATCCATATAGATATAGGTCAGGGCTTCCATCTTGCTCAGATTGTCCAGACTGGTCAGTGCGTTGTAAGAGCCGTCAATGGTCTGAAGCTTGCAGCCCTCCGGCCAATCGGGGAGCGCCGTGACCTGATTGGAGGCAAAGCTGAACCGCTCCAGATTGACCAGCGTGGAGAGGGCGGAGATGTCCGTCAGGGTGTTGTTGGAGATATCCAGCTCAACCAGCGTCGTGCAGACGGAAATGGGAGAGACATCCGTCAGCGCGTTGTGGTTCACGGACAGACGGGTCAGCACCTGTAAGCTGCTCACGCCGTCCAGACTTGTGATCTGGTTGTTGTCAGCCACCAGCGTCGTCAGTCGGGCGCAGCTGGAAACGGGGGCGAGGGTAGTCAGGGCGTTGTAGGAAACGTCCAGCGTTTGCAGATTGCTCAGACCGTCCAATGCGTCGAGACTGGTCACGGCGTTGTGCTGGAGATTCAGCTCGGTCAGCGTGGTCATGGAGGACAGTACGTCCAGATTCCGGATGGTGTTCTCGCCCAGATTCAGATAGGTAAGGCTCTTTGCGCCGGACAGCTTTTCGATGGTGCTCAGGCCGCATTCTACCATGCTCAGCTCGGTCAGGGCGGAAAGTCCCGCAATGACGGTCAGATCGTCCGGGCTGAACCGGCTGCCGCTGAGGTCAAGAGACGTAAGCTTGGCCAGAGAAGACAGGCTCTCAAGACTGTCGATGTCCTGATTGGCGATGGTCAGCTTTTCCAGATAGGGCATGAACGTCAGGTCGGTGTAGACCTTCGTGTCCTCGGGGACGGTGAATTCCGTGATCTGCCATAGCTGGCTGGTGTAGACGCTGTCGCCGTCTCTTGTGCCGGTCAGCTCCCGCAGAGCCGCTTCCACGGCCGGGTCGGCGAATTTGACTTCCTCAATGACGCCGGTCACAGTGTAGCCCAGAACCGTCAGGGGACTGACAAGGCCGTTATCGCCCACGGCGATGGCGTAAATGGTCGTCTCACCGGCGGGGAGGGTAATGGGGCTTTCGTAAACGGGGTCCTTCACGGAGGGGTATTCACCGTTGGTGGTGTAGTAGAGCTTCCCGGCGGCGTACAGGGTGACGTCGATATACTGGCTGTAGTAGCCCGGCTCGTAGTTGCTGATGGGGGCGTCAGGCCGCTGCGCCTCGATCTTGGCCTTGATATCCGGGTTCGTGATCTTGTCCAGCAGAGAGACGGCGTCCAGCAGTTTGTCCTGCTCCACGTAGGTCTTGCACAGGGCGGTGAACAGCTCGGCGCTGGGTTCGGAGTTGATGGCATTGGTCAGGGTGTACTCGGCTTTCGTGTAGTTGTCGTCGGCCTTATACAGGTTCGCCAGCTCGATGGCCACGTTCTCGTCGTGGTGGGAGAAGTTGTAGGCAAGGTCATAGAACCATGAGGACAGGCGGGAATTGCCGTGGAGGTCATTGTATCGAGCCTGGGTCAGCAGGAAATCCCGGGTGAACCCCCGGTCATAGGTAAACAGGTACCAGCCGATGCTGGCGATGATCAGCACCGCAAGCAGGAGCGGCACCAGAACACGGATAAACTTCTTCATAAAACTGCTCCATTCCAATGGAATTTCAAGAAATTATACAACAAAACGGCGATAAAGTCAAGCATAAGGGGAAAAGTTGCGGTTTTACGGAACTTTCGGGCATAATGAAGCTGAAAACGGACGGCTTTGGACGCTTGACAGGGATGACAGAATATGCTATAGTAGCATAAAATAATACTTTACGGAGGAACTATGGAACAGCATACGATCATCCGTCTGACCGACAGACCGGAATATAAGGAATCCATGGCGCAATGGTTCCACGAAAAATGGGGCATTCCCAAGCAGGCGTACCTCGACAGCATGGACGCCTGCCTGAAAGGGGAGAGCGCCGTCCCCCAGTGGTATGCCGTGGTGGAGGATGGCAGGATCATCGGCGGTCTGGGCGTCATCGAGAACGACTTCCACGACCGCAAGGACTTGTCTCCCAACGTCTGCGCGGTGTACGTGGAGGAAGACCGCCGCTGCCGGGGCATCGCCGGGGAAATGCTGCACTTCGTCTGCGAGGACATGAAGGGCAGGGGCGTGCCGGTACTGTATCTGGTGACCGACCATACGTCTTTCTATGAGCGCTACGGCTGGCGCTTCCTGTGCATGGCGCAGGGCGACGGGGAGTCGGAGCCGACCAGACTCTACATCCACGAAGCATAAAATTTCGGCTGCCGCGGGTTTCCCACGGCAGCCGATTTATCATTTTGCCTGTTTCATGGAAAGGCTGATACGGTGGCGCTTTTCGTCCACGTTCAGGACGACCACCTTTACCACGTCGCCGACCTTGACCACCTCGCTGGGGTGGCGCAGACGCCGGTCGCAGACCTCGGAAATATGCACCAGACCGTCCTGATGGACGCCGATGTCCACGAAAACGCCGAAGTCAATGACGTTGCGCACCGTGCCGGTCAGCTCCATGCCGGGCTTTAAGTCCTTCATTTCCAGCACGTCCTTGCGCAGAATGGGGGCGGGCAGCTCGTCACGGGGGTCGCGGCCGGGCTTGCTCAGCTCCTTCGCAATGTCAAGCAGCGTCGGCTCGCCCACGGCGCATTCCGCAGCGGCCTTGCTCAGGCCGTAGGCGTTCAGCTTTTCCGTCAGGGCAGAGAAATCGTCGCCCTTTTTGCAGCCCAGAAGGTTCAGCAGCGCCTTTGCGGCGGCGTAGGACTCCGGATGGACGCCGGTGTTGTCCAGAATCTCCTTGCTTTCGGGGATACGGAGGAAACCGGCGCACTGCTCAAAGGCTTTCGGGCCGAGCTTGGGAACCTTTTTCAGCTGGGCGCGGCTGGTGAAGGGGCCGTTTTCTTCCCGATAGGCGACGATATTCTTCGCCGTGGTGGCGGTCAGACCGGAAACCTGCTGCAAAAGGCTCCGGGAAGCGGTGTTGGCGTCCACGCCCACGGCGTTGACGCAGTCCTCCACCACAGCGCCAAGGGCGGCGTCCAGCTCCTTCTGGGGGCAGTCGTGCTGGTACTGTCCCACGCCGATGGCCTTGGGGTCGATCTTCACCAGCTCGGCAAGGGGGTCCTGCAGCCGCCGGGCGATGGACACGGCGGAGCGGAGATTGACGTCGTAATCGGGGAATTCCTCCGCCGCAAGGGGAGAGGCGGAGTAGACGGAAGCGCCCGCTTCGCTGACGATCATGTAGCTGGCCTCCGGGAAGGATTTCAGCAGCTCTACGGTCATGGCCTCGGTTTCACGGGAGGCGGTGCCGTTGCCGATGGCGATGTGCCTGACGCCGTATTTGCGCATGAGGACGGACAGGGAGGAAATGGCTTCCTGCTTTTTCCGCTCGCTGAAAGTGGGATAGACCACGGTGGTGGCCAGAACCTTGCCGGTGGCGTCCACCACGGCGACCTTGCAGCCGTTGCGGTATCCGGGGTCAAGACCCATGGTGACGAAGCCCTTGACAGGGGGCTGCATCAGCAGCGGCTTCAGATTCAGGGCAAAATTGTGGATAGCGCCCGCGTACGCCCGGTCGGACAGGTCGCTGCGCACCTCCCGCTGGATGGAGGGGAAGATCAGCCGCTCATAGGCGTCCTCAGCGGCGGCGCGGACGAAGGCGGAGACCTGCATGGTGGGCTTCAAGGCGGCACGGCACACCAGCGCGGCGCCCTCATTGCCCGCGAGAATGACGTTGGGCTTGAGAACGCCCTCTTTTTCGCCCCGGTTCATGGCGAGGATCTGATGATCCAGCACCCGGGAGATGGGCTGGGAGAAATCGTAATAGAGCTTGTAAACGCCGTCGGCCTCCGCGTCCTCGGCGGCAGTGCAGGTCAGCATTCCCCGGCGCATCACCAGCTCCCGCAGAGACTTGCGGATGTCGGCGTCGTCGGAAAGATCTTCGGCAATGATGTCATTGGCACCCAGTAAGGCTTCTTCTACGGAATTGACACCCTTTTCCGGATCGATATAGCCCTCGGCCAGCACGGCGGGGTCTTGTCCGTCCTGAGCGAAAATGGCCTCGGCCAGAGGCGCAAGCCCTTTTTCCCGGGCGATGGAGCCGCGGGTGCGGCGTTTCTGCTTGTAGGGGCGGTACAGGTCTTCCACCTCCGCCATGGTGGCGGCGCTGTCGATGGCGTCGGACAGCTCCTGCGTCAGCTTGCCCTGATTTTCGATGGACTTTTTTACCTCGTCCCGGCGCTCCTGAAGGTTGCGCAGATAGGTCAGGCGGGTCTCCAGATTCCGCAGCGTCGTGTCGTCCATGGCACCGTGCATTTCCTTGCGGTAGCGGGCGATAAAGGGAATGGTGTTGCCCTCGTCCATGAGGTTCACCACATTCTGAACATATTCCAGCTTCTGACCCAATTCCTCGGCCAGAATTTCGGGGATTGATTTCATGTTTACTGCTCCTTTGCGATCGTTGGGTGGTGTGAAAGAGATGATCGGAAATTCTATCCCGGGAAGTATACCATGGATTTGAAAATCCCGCAAGTTTTTTCTTGACAATCTTTTCCCACCGCGCTATAATGTGCAAGTACCCCATGGGCCTGTAGCTCAGCTGGGAGAGCGTTCGGTTCGCATCCGAGAGGTCGAGAGTTCGAGTCTCTTCAGGTCCACCAAACAGGTATTGGACGAACACCTATTTCTTCAGCGGCGGCTTCGCCGTGAAGTGTTCGCTCTGATCCACAACAGAAAAGCGCCGTCTTGGAAGTGATTCCGAGATGGCGCTTTTTTGCCATATGAGGCACACATCTGCTACTGAATGCCACAAGTATTACCGACCTAATTTCAAAGCAGATGACCTATTTATGAACCATAGACGGCTACTCTCTGATATCGAAAAGCTATCATTGACGCAGTCAGCAAAGCAAAAGCAAAGATGCCATGTTTTATTTTGATTGCTTTCTAAGTGCCTCTATTGCAGCAGAAATATCCACATCGGTTGATTCTTTGGACCACTCATCCCAAAAATCGATAGTTGCACTTCTAGGTTTCATGTTAGGTGGTGCGATTCGTATTCTGCTTGGCAACAAACTTGCATCCCCAACAACTAACGCTTCACCAATATCTAAGATTGGAAGCATATCTGCATAGTCTCCCAAACTGTCTGGCAGGAGTCGTTTAACAACAGACTGGTCGTCGATATTGGTAAGGCGCATTGCAATAAAATTGTTGCTCTGGCTCAGTACAGTGCGATTTACTTCGGAAGGTCTCTGCGAAATTACAACTAAGCCGATACCATACTTTCTACCTTCCTTAGAAATACGTTCAAAAGTCACCAAACTTGCATCATCAATACTCTTTTCGGTGTTGGCCGGAATGTACAAATGAGCCTCATCACAAAAAATTGCAATAGGATGTCGATGTTCAGCTGTTGTCCACTGTTGAACAGAAAAAATTACACGGGCAATAAGAGAAACTATCAGCGGAAGAACATCTGATGGGACCTCGGAAAAATCAATGATCTTTACTCCGTTTTTGCCTGCTTCAGAAGGTCGCATTAACTCACCGCAAAGCACACTCATATAATTATAGCTAAGGAGATCGTCATGTGATGCGAACATGAAATTTAATCGTTTATCTTTTTGCTTGCTTTCCAACCGCTGAATAAAACGAGTGAGTTTACCAAAGTATGTACCTTGTTTTTCAGTATTCGCCTTGGCTCCTGGAACCATCTCTACATCTTTTGATCTCAGAAAGCAGAGAAGTGCCTCAAGGTTATAGGGAATCGGACTGTCCAAAGTAATATTTGCTTCCATCTCCGTTTTGCCTGCATCTATAAGGAATTGCTTTTTCCCATCGATAACAGCACTGCTAAACATCATAGCTTGGTTAGGAGCATTGTTATCACTCCGATCAAGCATAAGCGATAGCATTTCTTCATATGTGAGCAACCAATATGGAAGAAAAAGTGTACCAGCTCCAATTGTATCGCTGGGACCCGCAACTTTGAGATGTGAAAAACCATCTCCTTGCAAAGTTGAGTATTCCCCATGAATATCAAACAGTATTGCATCTGCTGACTTAAGAGAAGCAACCTGCTCAAGTATTTTAGCTACACACCAAGATTTTCCCGATCCTGTACTACCAACAATTACAGCATGCCGTTGAAATAGTTTGTTACCATTAAGCCATGCAGTAGCCTCCTCATCGATAGAATAATTGCCGATTTGTAAGCTGACCACATTCTCACCTTCTGGAATTGATGAAATTGCTTGCATAAAGCGTTTCAATCTATCCCCATGAATAAGGTGGCACTCTGCATTTATTGTCGGGATTGTAGCTAGAGATCGACGGAATACATTTTCTTTCCCAGCATCTCTGTCGAAGTGTGTTCCTATAAGAATGACCTTAATAATATTGAAGCCAAGCTCTGGGGTCAAGTCAGCTGCCGGGTCGTTATATGCCGATTTACGAATTATTTTTGATACCAAGCCAATCAGATGCTGTCCAATTTTAGAGCTTTGAATGGAGACTAAATGATTTACTTGCAACCCTCGTAATTTGTCATCATTCTCCACTTTCACAATAACCGTAGATGTGTCTACACTTTCAACAGTTCCCAGAAGCTCTTCAGGCGCATACTCAAATATACTCATTCTATACCTCCTACCAAATTTTTAAAAAGTTGTCCAGCGACCAATATGCTCCATCATAGGTTTCTTCCCAACCGTTTCCGTACACTCTGGTATGTGCATCATCTGCACGCTCAAAAATGAGATATTTTTGAATTCCTGCATCAGCAATATGCTTTCGACAAGCAGCTGTCATCGTCCTTGCCAGCACAACAATTGGCTTTCCTTTTGAAATCTGAGTTAAAAGTTTTGGCTGGATATGTTCATCATTGAACCCATATCCGATACATAGGTAAGCTCCAGCTTGTACAAATGCACTGTCTGCCTCTGCAATCACCGTTCTATATGGTTCATCATGAGTGGCGCTATACTTTTCTTTCCCTGGCGGGATGATTAAGGGATGAAATGCATCCGGAATTACTCGTGATAAAGGAAATGCTGCTATATTTCCATCTGAATCCATAAACCAATCTAACGAGCCATGAACTTTCCATATATCAACAACTCTTTCACGGGCTCTTGTTCGCCTCATCTTTAACACAGTTGATGGAAGTTCGATTTTCTTAATCAAAGAACCTTCAAATCCAGTTACTGTAGTTGCACCAACTCCATCAGCAGCATATTCAGCCAGTCTATCATAATTGGTAGTTACAATAACAGCTCTATTGGGAGTTGGAGAAAGTACTTTCCTAATCAATTCTGCAAGTGCTTTTGGCGGTTCGATTGGGTGCTGACCAAAATAATGAAGATCCTTTTCGTTGACAGATCTCCAAACAACCTTGCGGATTTCGTCCAGAGTTTCAGTCAGAAGTGTAGAAGTATCTATTGCTCCCTCCAATCCCAAACTGTCTAGTGCTGAACAGAAGGCACTGTAATTGGGATCAGAGCCAACAACAACGGACTTTTTTATTTCTTCTGCAAGCTCACTCATAGAAGGAAGCTCATATGGCATGGATGCACCTGAGCCTAAAACTATGAGAGGACTATTCTCCAAATATCCTTGGAGCAAGCTCATACAGCCACTCAACTCCATAAACATCCCTCCCTTTAAGAATTGAGCATTGTCATATGCCAACCCCTTGCTTCGGCTTTAGTATTTTTTGCATAAACCAATATACTAGTTTTGCAATCAGTATAAAACATTGCCTTCTAAACCGATGGCCAATCTATCATAAAGTAATCAGTGCAATAATAAATCACACATCCACCTTCTAACTGGGATTGTGAATTACTAAGATAATCCATGATTCATGACTATAGTAACGCCAGTTCTCAAATGGAACAAAAACCGCATGGAGACACTTTCCATACGGTTAGCCTTGGTGATGCCAAAAGCCCACCGCAAAGATATTATATCGTATTAAGCAGGAAAATACAAGATAGCGATGTAATTTGAAACTAATTCAACTGAATCCGCACATTCGATTTCCACTTATTCTCCTGCTACAATGGTTGCAGTAACCAAAGGAGGAATAGCGCATGAAACAGAAATACTATGTGGAAGTGAACCGGCAAGAATGGCGGCTTATCATTGAGGCGCTGAATCGGCTCCGTAACAAGCTGATTGCGGCGGGGCGGTACACGGATGCCGTAGATGAGATGCTGATCAAAGTTGCTAAGGCAAAGCCTCGGAAGTTTGGGCTGTGGGGATGGAGGATCTGATGATGGACAAATACATTACTGATGAACGCACAGGGCTGAAATATGAATTGGTTGGAGACTATTATCTGATCGCCGGAGATGATGAGCCGGAAGAAAATCAGCCAATCGGGATATGGGGTCAACGGCATCTCCGCTATCTCAAGAAGCATCGCCGTGTGCGCTATGCCAACCTGCTGACCAGCGGTGAATTGAATGCCTATCTTGCGGACATTGACCGGCAGGCAGAGAACCTTTTTCTTCGGCTGGTAAAGCAAATGGCAGATGCAGAGGGCATTACGGAAGCGCTGAAAGCCAACGACCAAATGGAATGGGTCGGGCGGATGAATTCCTGCCGAGACCGTGCATCCGAAACTGTCTATCATCAAGTAATCTATACATAAGGCAAGGCCCTTCGTATCAAGTCAAGAAAATGATACGAAGGGTCTCTTTTTGCTTATTGCGCTTTCAAAAATCCGGATTCAAAGGCATCGGGGAAAATAAAGCGCTTCACGCCCTGCTCAAAGCGGACGGTCACATATCCCCTGTTCAGCTCGATCACCTTGCCAATGCCGAACTTAGCGTGAGCCACAGCGCTTCCAACGGCAACGCCGGAAACATCGACCTTCGGTTTTTCGGGCTGTTGGGGCTTTGCGGGAGCGATCGGAGATTTCACGCCGAAGGCAGCAGTGACAAAATCCGGCTTAGCCGGTGGCGTCCGAGTTGGAGCGGGGGCTTTGGGCGGCTCCGGCTCCTCGTCCGCTTCCGGAACATCGGCTTCGTCAATTTCCGGCGCATGAGCCAAGAGCGGTTCCGCCCGACGCTCTTTTTGCTTGTCTTGAAAAGCTTGGCGAGCTTGCGGATAAAGCCAGTTCACCGGAGCTGGACAAAGAAATCTGCATGGTGCTGAAACAGATCACAGCAGAATTTCTGCTGCCGGAAAAGGGATGATGCGCTATGGCGGTGACAGGCTTTTGGCCTGTGTTCAAAAACCTGAAAGCCACGCTGGACTACGCCGACAATCCCGACAAAACCACCGCACTGGAATATCTCGACGAGGATTTGTACGCCGCCCTGCGCTACGCAGAGAACGATAACAAGACCGACCGCAAAATATTTGTCGGCGGCATCAACTGCTCGGCGCAGAACGCCTGCGCCGAAATGATCGCCGTACAGCGACGGTTTGGTCTGCGTGGCAAGGTGGTCGGTTACCACGGCATTCAGAGTTTTCGTGAGGGTGAGGTTACACCGGAGCGGGCGTTCGCCATCGGCAAGGAAACCGCACGGCGAATGTGGGGCGACCGATATCAGGTGCTGGTTACCGTTCACCTGAACACCGACAATGTGCATTGCCACTTTGTTGTGAATCCTGTGTCCTTCAAGTGTACAGTCGTTCGGCCCTGCGCTGCAGGAGCGGGCTAGCGCTCGAGCAGCCGAAGCATACCGGCGTGGAGCGCGGAGGCTGTCGGCATGGCGGGAACCGCGCCAAAAGCGGTTGCGGTCAGCGAACCGGCCACGCAGGAAACGCCGAGAATGTGCTGCAAAACCTGCGGCGCGGGAATTCTGTCGCAGCAGTCGCAGAGCAGCAGCTCGGAAAGGAAGGTTCCCCAGAAGGCGTCTCCGGAGCCGGTGGTGTCCAGCGCGGTGACCTGAATCGTGTGCTGCCGCAGAAAAACGCCGTTTCTGCATAGGCAGAGGCAGCCGTCGGCGCCAAGCGTAACGACAAGCATCCGAATATCGTAACGTTCCAGAAGCTCCCGCATTCCGGCCGTGTGATCGGCGGCCTTTGTCAGAAATTCAAGCTCCTCCTCGGAAAGCTTGACAAGGTCGGCATAGCGCAGTCCCTCGCAGATTGCATGATAGGCGGAGTCGGTATCGGGCCAAAGCGGCAAACGGAGGTTGGGGTCAAACGCGATCGCCGCGCCCTTTGACCTTGCATGTCTCACCGCCTCAAGGGTAGCCGAGCGCACCGGCTCGGCAGTCATGGAGACCGAGCCGAAATGGAAGATACCCGCTTGCTCCAGAAGCGTCAGCGGCAGCTCGGCAGATCGGAGCATACAGTCGGCGCTATGCTGGCGGTAAAAGCTGAAGGATCGATCCCCGCGCTCGTCCAGAGAGACAAACGCCAAGGTGGTCGGCTCCGTCTCGCTGCGCAAAAGGCCGTCGGTGCATATGCCGTTGCGCTCCATTGTGCTGCGGATCAGCCGTCCGAAGACGTCATTGCCGACTTTGCCGATAAATGCGGTCTGCATATTCAAATGGGAGGCGGCGGCCAAAACATTGCTCGGAGCGCCGCCGGGAGCGCCCAGATAGGACACCTTCCCGCTCTCCTGCTGCCCGCCGGGAACAAAGTCGATCAAGGCTTCTCCAAGCGCAACAATGTCGTACTTCGGCGCTGCTTCGCAGCGGATGCACGCGCCGTTGCGTTCTTTGAGGGAGGCCTCCGCGTTGGCGCGGAACACGAGTCTCGGGGCGCGGGTCGGATCCGCCTCCGGAAACGTCTGCGCTCCTTCAAAGCAGTATAGTTCAATGGGCGCGGGGCCATTGAACACAACGCACTGCACACGGCCGTGCGGTGTATCGTTTTCAACCGGCGCAAACTGAGGTCGGAAGCCGTATGCACTCAGCTCCCGGAATGATGCGGCAAAATCGTGCGCGGAAAGACCGATGTGCTCCAGACCGAGTATTTCCGAAGAGTCGGATGGGTAGTCCTTGTCAAGGCGCTGACAGAATTCGAATTTCGTTCCGAAGGGAGCGATCAGATTGAAGTATTTTGTTCCGGTTCCGAAAACCTTCGGGTTAAAAAAGGGAACACCTCTGTCGTGCTCAAGCTCGAGACCTTTTGAAAGCAGCGCACGCAGAAGGGCACCGGCATCCGGGGTCTCAAGGGCGATGTGCTCAAGCCCGACGATCTTGTCCGGCGCGCGGGACGGCGCGTCCCCCTCGGCGGTGACGAGGCGCAGACGAAAATTTCCGCAAACATAGAGTCTGCCATCGTCGACGGGTAGAAAATGCAGAACGGATTCCAGCCAGCGTCCCGCTTCATCCAGCGAGGGGACGGGCAATTCGATGCAGTGCAAGCGCATAATAAGCTCCTCTTATTGGCTGTGGCGCGAAAGAACGCCCAGATAGATGCTGCTGAGAAGGATCTGCTTTTGCTCAGCGGCGCGGTCCTTGATGCGGCGCAGGATCTCCTCGCCCGCCATTTTGCCCAGCTCGTCGACCGGCTGAGCCACCAGACGTACCGGCGAGGATTCGAGGAGAGGAGAGTCAAAATCCGAAAAGCAAACCAGCTCAACATCCCGGCCGATCTGCATACCGCATTCGCGAAGACAGTGATAAACATCGGTGCCCATCAGGCCATTGGAGGCAACGATCGCAGTACACCTTTGCTTGAGCAGCTCCCTGGTGCTGTTCCATGCGCTGCGCTCCATCGAATCTCCGTGCTGGATAAAGCCATCCTCAATCGGAATGGCGAAATCGGACATAGCCTGACGGTACGCCGCAAGGCGCTCCCGCGAGGTGCTCAGGCGGCTCAGGCCTGTAATGAAGCCGATCCGCCGCTGCCCCTGTTCGATCAGCGAGGCAACGCTCCGGTAGACGGATTGATACGCGGACACCGTCACGGAGGAAAACGGCGCAGCGTCTACCTTCCGGTCGGCCAAAACAGTGGGGAAGGACGCCGGAAGCACCGCAGAAAACTCGCTGTAGGACTCCATGGTCGATGCCAGCAGGATCCCGTCCACAACTCCGGAGGTAAGATACCGCAAATGCTGTAGCTCACGCTCCTTATTCTCTTGTGTGTTCGCGATGATCAAATGGAAGCCCTCTGCAGAAATGCTACTCTCAACAGTCTCGATCAAACGGGCGAAGAACTGGTTGGAAATATCCGGGACCACAAAACCAATGATATTCTTCTTTCCTGTGCGGAAACTGCGGGCAAATGCATTTGGTGTATACCCCAGCTCTCGGATTGCCTTCATCACAAGCTCTCTTGAATGCTCGGATACGGTACGGGTGCCGTTCAGTGTGTGCGATACCGTTGCGGTCGACACGCCCGCCGCGCGCGCAACGTCTGAAATATTCGGCAGTTTCTTTTCTGTTCTCATAGGCGGTTTTATCCTCACTCATCCGTTGCTGTATTGGTTTCATATGCGTAAACGATTACGTTTATTATATCGATGAGATAATTCGTTGTCAAGCCGAATGAAAATAATAAAAAAATTCGGCATATTATACAAAAAATAAGCATCATTTTTGGAATTGACAGAGTGGAAAAACTGTGCTATCCTTGCTGTAGCGAAAAGTTAATCGTTTGCGCAATCGATTAACCAGTGTTAAACAGCATATTATTATAGTAAATAGGAGGTATGTACATGGGTGGATCGTCAGAAGCCGCAGAGGTCGGCTGTCGAATCATCTCAACCGTAGACGTTCTAGTCGTTGGTGGCGGTCCTGCCGGGATCGGGGCCGCGGTCGGCGCGGCTTATCACGAAAATTTGCGTGTGGCGATCGTTGACGAAGGCGGCTGCTTCGGAGGCGCGGTTCCAAAATCGTTGATCACCTTTGCAGAGGGCGGCGTTGTTTGCAGCGGTGACCAGCTCTTGATTAAGGGCGTGTGGCAGCGCATCCAAGACGAAATGGTTCGCCGCGGCGGTGCGATCCCTGCGCACGAGCTGATCCATTCTAATAAGTATTATCCGTTCGACCGTTCCCGCTGCGAAAAGGATCTTCAGCTCACGATTTTTGACCCGGAGTGCTTCAAGCTCGCCGCAGACGAGATTTTGACCTCCCATCCCAACATTCAACCCATCCTGTATACGCGCGCGGTCGCGCCGATTATGAGTGGAAACCGGGTTACCGGCGTTTATGTGGAAAACAGGGAGGGACGCGGCGCGATCCTGGCAAAGCGTGTGATCGACGCAACGGGGATGTCGTTCCTTTTGCGCGCAGCCGGCGCCGAATGCGTGTCAACGTGCGCCAACGCGCCGCACCGTCAGGGGCCGATCCTCGTCTTTTTCAGAGCCGGCGGGATCAGTGAGGTCACGCCGACCTACCGGCCTAACGTAACGGATGTGCCCTACGGCGCGATCAACCTCTTCCCGACGATGCGCGACCATGAATATCGGATCGAGATGACGCGGGCGCTCGGCGACGGAAGCAGCGTGGAGGATATGACCCGCGCTTCGATCGAATGTCGCCGCCAGATCCCGGAGATCATTGAATATCTGCGAAAGAACTGGTACGGCTGTGAGAATATCTACCTGATCGACTCGGGCAATGAGGCGCTGCCGATGTCTCTATATAAGCTGGTCGGCCGCCGGCCGGTGTGCGTGAATGACATGCTGAACGGCGTCGTCCCCGAGGACACAATCGCCCTCTGCGGCTACGGGATCGACGTTCACAGCGCCGAAAAGGGCGGCCAGAATTACCTGCACTACCTCGAGCCGGGTCAATACTATGGCATTGGCTATGGCGCGCTTGTTCCCGCAAGCGAGGTCGAGAACATTCTGACCGCCGGGAAATCGGTTTCCTGCGAATCCGGCGCGGAGGCGGCGATCATGGCGACGGCGCTCAGCATGGCGACCGGCGAGGCGGCCGGAACGGCCAGCGCGCTCAGCATCTGTGACGATGTGCCGGTGCGCAGTGTCGATGTGAAAAAGCTCCGCGAGGCTCTGCGCAGGCAGGGAGCGCTCTTGGAGCCGGAAATACTTCCCGAGGCGCAGAAATACGATGAATACATATTTACCTATTAAGAATTATAAGGAGGACAAGACACGATGAAAACAGTTAACATTCCTGCAAAAGCCTGTCCCGTTGTCGACGAGGTCGATGTGTTGGTCGTAGGCGGCGGCGCGGCCGGCATCGGTGCGGCCATCGGCGCTGCGCAGTGCGGCGCATCGGTCGCGCTAGTCGAGTACTTCGGTGCGCTGGGCGGACTGCTGACAAACGGATATGTTACAAACTGCGAGGCGGGCGTGGCGATCTCCGGCGACAAGATCCTGATCAAGGGCGTTTTCGACAAGCTGGTCACGCGTATGGTCGAAAAGGGCGGCGCGATTCGCGGCTACGACCTGATCCGCTCGAACAAGTATTATCCGTTCGATACCTCGCGCTGCGAAAACGATCTGCAGATCACGCCGTGGGATCCCGAGGCATTCAAGCTCTCCGCCGATGAGCTGATGGCGGAGCACGGCGTAAAGGTGTATTTCTACACGCAATTCACCGAGATCCTCAAGGAGGGCAACAAGGTGGTCGGCGGCGTGATCGAGAATCGCTCCGGGCGTCAGGTCATCTTGGCCAAGCGCGTCGTCGACTGCACCGGCGCTGCCGCCGTCGCGCAAATGGCCGGCGCCGAATGCTGCGGCGTCGGGCGCAAGGGCTCCATGACGCTGATGTTCCGGGTGGGAAACGTCAAGAACGTCGTCCCGTCCTACAAGCCGAATGTGAAGGAGATCCCCTATGGTGCGGTGAACTTCTTCCCTCTGATCCGGGAAGGAGACTTCCGCGTGGAGATGACCCGCTATATCGGCAGCGAGAACAGCGCGGAGGATTATACAAAGGGCACTATTGAGTGCCGCCGTCAGTGCCAGGAGGTTCTGCAATACCTGAAGGAGCACTGGATCGGCTTTGAGGACGCTTATATCATTGACACCGCGCCGACGCTCGGCTCGCTTGCTCAGCCGGCGCTGGTGGGCGAAAAGAAAATGACGCAGGAGATGATCCTCAAGCGCGAGATGCCGGACGACCGCATTGCCATCACCGCCTACGGCATCGACCTGCACAGCCCGGAGATGGGCGGGCAGAATTTCCTGTACTATCTGACCCCCGGCGAATATTACGGCGTGCCGTTCGGCGTGGTCGTTCCGAAATCGCCTGTTGAGAATCTTCTGGTCGGCGGAAAATGCGTTTCCACCGAGCGGGACGCGTTCAGCTCCGTCTGCTGCTCCGCCATTTCCATGGCGACCGGCGAAGCCGCAGGCACGGCCTGCGCGATCAGCATCCGCGAGGGTGTGAATGCCCGCGATGTGGACATCGGGATGCTGCAGCAGGCTCTCGTGAAAAACGGCGTATTGCTCGATCCGGAGCCCGCTCCTTCGGTCGAAAAATACTATGTTTACCCCAAGCGTGAATTCAAGCTCGACGAAAACGGAAAATTGAAAGGATGAGAAAAAAATGAAAAAACTGATCGCTCTTTTGCTTTGCGTCTGCCTGCTGCTGAGTGCAGCGGCCTGTACGAATGCACCAGCCGTCGGCAAGAGTACGGATGCCTCAAACCAGGACGGTGAGCAGCGCCTGCGCATCGTCGCCACGCTCCAGTCCCAGCAGATCAACTTCTGGTCGAATGTTCAGCACACGCTTGAGCGTCTTGCAAAGGAAGAAAACGTCGATCTGACGATCATGGATCTGAACGGCGACGTCACAACGTTTGCAAACGTGATCGACGACATCGTCGCCATGAAGCCGGACGGCGTCATTACCTGCGGCTTGGAAACATCAACTCTGGGCATCCATGTGAAGACCCTGCAGGACGCCGGCATTCCCGTCGTGACCTACAACATCAGCCCGGAGGGCGCAACCTGCCCGCAGGTCGTTGCAGATCAGTCGGAGTTCGGCCGCGTCGCCGGTACTGCGGCGGCAGAGTACTGGAAAGAAAATCACCCGGATACGACGCCTGTCGGCGGTGCAGTCGATCTGTATTCCGCGCCGCAGTGCAAGGAACGCGTCGACGGCTTTGTGGAGGGCTTCCGCACCGTCTATCCCGACTTTGAAGTCGTCCAGTCCGTGGACGGCGGCGGCTCGCGCTCGGTTTCCCTTGCAGCCTGTGAGGATTTGCTGCAAGCGCACCCGGAGATCAACGTCATGTTCGGCATCAACGCCGACAGCGCGCTCGGCGCTCTGGATGCTCTGCGCGAGATCAATCGCGGCACGTCCGCCGATTCCCTTGTCGCCAGCGTCGACGGGACGGAGGCTGACTGTGCAGAGCTGAAGGATCCGAACTCCGCCCTGAAGGCCGTTGCGGGCAACTCTCCGCGCATTATGGCCGAGATGGCGTGGAACCTCCTGATGCAGGTCATTCGTGGCGAGCTTCCTGCCAACGAGGATTATCCGCAGTCGCTTGAGATCGTTTCGGTCACAACGGATACGGCGGATTCCTGGGTCAAAGAGAATTTCGAATAAAAAGCAGTTCCCCATCACGCAGTCCGAAGCGACCGCAGACCGCTTCGGACTGCCCTCTGTTATACGAAAGCGCGGATCGGGCCGGAGAATAAGCAGCTCCGGTCGCGAACGCTTTTATACAAATACTCAGGAGGCGGAGAGAAATACTCCGATGTTCAAGATGAATGACCCTATTTTATTGGAATTTTGCCGCGTTCGGAAGCAATTCGGCCCGGTTATTGCCCTGAATGACGTTTCGTTCTCCGTTCGCGCCGGAGAGGTGCATTGCCTCGTCGGCGAAAACGGGGCGGGAAAATCCACGCTGATCAAGATTCTAGCCGGTGCCTACAGCATTGACGGCGGCGAGCTTCGGATCGACGGGAAGCCCGTTCGGATCGAAACGCCCGCTCAGGCCGCCGCGTACGGAATCTCCGTTGTTTATCAGGACGTGACAAACGTGGATAAGCTTTCCATTGCGGACAACATCGTTCTCGGTTCAGAGAACAGCAGATTTGGATTCAATCAGAAAAAGAAGAATTATGAGTTTGTCCGTCCGTTTTTGCAGCAGGTTGGACTGGAGGTCGATCCGTCTGCCCTGATGGAGACGCTCTCTATCGCACAAAAGCAAATGGTAATGATCGCAAAAGCCCTGTCAAAGAATGCCAGATTAATCGTGCTTGACGAGCCGACAGCCATGCTGAATGAGCAAGAGGTCCATACGCTGTTTCAGATTATCTGCAGCCTGCGCGATCGCGGCATCACGGTGGTATACATTTCACACCGAATGGAAGAAATCTATCGCATCGGCGACCGGGTTACGGTGCTCAAGGACGGGGGATATGTCGGGACATGGGATTTGTCCTCCATCGACACGCAGCAGCTGATCGTAAAAATGGTCGGCCGCGAGCTTCATGATGTTTACCCGGATAAGAATCGCCCAATCGGAAAAGAGCTGCTGCGCGTCGAAAACCTGACCACGGAAAAGATCGACGGCGTGAGCTTCACCCTACACGAGGGGGAGGTGGTCGGGCTGGCCGGGCTTGTCGGCTCCGGCCGCACGGAGGTTTTGCGCGCGATATTTGCGGCGGACAAGCTGTACCGTGGCAAGGTCGTTCTGGAGGGTAACGAGCTTTCCCTGTCCTCGTCGATCGATGCGATCCGACACGGCATCGGGTTGCTGCCGGAGGAGCGAAAGCGGCAGGGGATCGTGAACTGTCTGTCCGTAAAGGACAACATCACCATGCTCTATTCTCAACTGCACGCCAAATGCGGATTTTTGAGGAAGGCGGATGATGATGCGATCGTTCGCCACTATATCGACGAACTTCACATCAAAACGCCGTCTGCGATGCAGGCGGTGGGGAATCTCTCCGGCGGCAATCAGCAAAAGGTCGTTGTCTCAAAGTGGCTGTCTATCTCCCCTCGGATCCTGCTTCTGGATGAACCGACGCAGGGGATCGACGTCGGAGCAAAGGCCGACATCTATCAGCTGATCGATCGTCTTGCTCGGGAAGGCATGGGCGTGATTGTGGTTTCCTCCGACCTGATCGAGATCATCAACCTCAGCAATCGAATCGTGGTCATGCGGGACGGTCAAGCCATAAAAACACTTGAAAGCGATGAGCTTACAGAAGAGAATGTTATGCTATATGCTATGGGAGTTAACGCCGATGAAAAAGCTTAAAACAAATACGCAAACAAAGCAGCGCCTTGTAACGATGCTGATCCTTGTACTGATTATGGTGATCCTTTCGTGTATCAGTAACAAGTACCTTACGGTCAACAACCTGATTAACATTGTCCGCCAGGAGAGCACCCTGATTATTATTGCCTGTGCCGCGACAATGCTGATGATATCCGGCGGCATGGATCTTTCTCCGGCAGGCGTGATTGCCCTGACCTCCGTTGTTTTTGCGAAGCTCTGCGTCTCCGGCATCAGCATCCCGCTGGCGGCGCTGTTGTCCCTGTTTGTCGGCATCGCTGCCGGCGCGTTCAGCGGGCTGCTGGTCGTGATGGCAAATGTTCCGCCCATGATCGCAACGCTGGGCACGTGGTACATCACAAAGGGCCTGGCGTATGCGATCAGCAACAGCTATGCGATTGTGCAGGGGCTTCCTGCAGATTTTGGTTGGGTCAACCGCTATATCGGGCCATTCCCGCTCATGGTGGTGATCGCCGTGGCAGTTTTTGCCGTGTTTTACATTCTCCTGAACCGAACTCTGCTCGGGAAATATGCCTATGCGATTGGCGGCAATAGCGAGACCGCGCGCCTTTCGGGTATTAAGGTCAATCTGGTGCGTTGCGGACTATACATTTTAACTGCGCTCATGTCCTCCTTCGTCGGCATTCTGATGTCCTCACGCATCAATTCCGGTGACCCGAATCTCAGCACCTCCGGAATTGAGTTTGAGATCATTGTTGCGATCATCCTCGGCGGAACAAGTCTGCTTGGCGGTCAGGGCTCGCTGATCGGAACGCTGATCGGCGCGCTGATCCTCGGGAACCTTTCCAACGGCATGAATCTGCTGGGAATCGGCACGGTCTATCAGTTCATCGTCGAGGGCGCCGTGCTGGTCGTGGCTGTCGTTCTTGATCTGACGCTGAAGGGCAACGGCCTTCGCATCAAGAAGCTGCGCCGGTCAAACTGACCTCGGAAGCCCCACAAAAAATCCGGACACGAGAATGATTTTGTGACGATAAATAGCTCCGCTGCCGCTCCTTCGGTCAAGGCCGAGAAGCGGCAGCGGAGCTGCTTCGAACGGGCTTTGGATAAGTGGAGCTGCAAGCAAGAAAAGGGGCAGTCTCACTAAAAGGCAGCCCCCCAAAAAAGCAAAGGCCCGGCTCTTGCGTAGAGCCGGGTTTTGGCGTATTATTTAGGTGCGAAACAAAACAAATGTTCTATAATTAATGACGCCTCTGAACCATATCGGCTCGGAGGCGTTTTTCGTTATCTCTGTTCAGGCGGGCAGATCTTCGGAAGGATCTCAAGGAAGTGCTGACCGATCTTTTCTGCGTCATAGCCGTTGGCCTCGCAGATGAACCGGATGGTATCCGGCAGCAGGACGTGACCCTTCGCTTTCTCCACTTCGTATTCCTTGTTTGTGATTTGCTTCATAGTGGGCATCTCGTCAGACAGGAATTTGTCAAAGCGACATAACATAAATCTGGCACGGATTCCATTTGTCCCACAGATTTGGCATCAATTCAAATTCCTTAAATCCAAGGCCCAGGTAAAAACGGTTTGTTTCATCGTATTCCGGATACTTGCCCATTTGAACCGTCTTTACCTGAATAAAAGAATAGCTATGTTCTGCAGCGATCCGCTTTGCCTTGTCAAACATATCTCTGCCAATACCTTTACGATGATGCGTCTTCAATACGCCCATAACAGCAAGCTCAACGGTATCTTTTCCCGTTTCCTTCAGGCACAAAAAACCATTGGCTTTTTCTTCTTCAAAAGAGGCAACCATTATTTCATTCGCACTTTCACGAATATAGTTTTCTGTTGATTCTGGAATCCCAAACCACTCTGGCAGTGCCGTAAGAATGCTGCGTGCAATTCGTTGCTTCTCCTCAATATCATCCACTATTCTTATCATCACTTTCACCTCTGCAAATCATGATTTCTAACCGTCTATTATACCGGCGAAGTATGAACATTTCTACCAAGAAAAACAGCCGGGATTATAGCGCGGGGGTTCTCCATGTCAACCCGGTAGGGGGATGAAAATCTCCGGGACCTTTTCGATCGGACAACGGCCCGGGGTCACACGCACCAAAATCGCAAAAAAGACATGGGGCTGCTCCATATCAGGGGATCTTTGTCTATTGTCCTGTTTTACTGGTTCTGTTCCGTCTTGCCCTGCGGGGTATTTTGTGATAAACTGGAGAAAAATTTGCAAGGAAGTGATTGGATGTCGCTGCGGGAAAAGCTGCTGCGGGTCGCGCCGGAGGAATGGGAAAACGAGTTCGTCCGACCTCCTCGACCTGACCGGTATGACCCGCGTCGTCGTGACGCACACGATGGAGGCCGCGCTCCTGCGCCGCTATGACGGCATCCTCGTCCTGAAAAACGGCCGTATCGCCGAATCCGGCAGCTTCGACGAGCTGATGGAGAAAAAGGAGTATTTTTACGCCCTGTTCACCGTTGCGCAGGGGTGAGAGCCGGATAAATGATGCAGTAAGAAGAATCATTCCGGCCCGATACCGCCGAAAGCCGAATTTTCGATGGACAAGATGCGCGTTCCATGCTAAAATCAATTTGTGTGACCGCATTTTCTGCGCAGAAAGGAGCGAAGACTATGATCGATTTTTCCAAACTGGAACAGTATCGGGAGAATAACCGCATTGAGGCAAAAAAAGCGCTTGGCGGCCTGCCGAAGAGCATTTGGGAGACATACTCTGCCTTCGCCAATACCTATGGCGGGATCATCCTGCTGGGCGTAGAGGAGCGGGCGGACAAGTCCCTGCACCCGGTCGATCTGCCCGATCCGGACCGGCTCATCCGGGAGTTCTGGGATATCGTCAACAATCCCAATAAGACCAGCGTCAATATCCTGTCTGCCAGGGATGTTTTTGTGCAGGAGGTGGACGGCGCGCACATCGTGGTCATCCGCGTGCCCCGTGCCGAGCGCTCCTATAAGCCGGTCTATGTGGACGGCAACCCGCTGTGCACCTATCGCCGCAACGGCGAGGGCGACTACCGCTGCACCAGAGAGGAATATCAAGCCATGGTGCGGGACGCTTCCGTGCGGACGCAGGATATGCTGGTGCTGAACGAGATGGACCTGGGCGTGTTTCATCCGGAAAGCGTCCGCAGCTATCGCCAGAGAATGCGCCTGTCCCGCCCCGGGCATGTGTGGGAGTCATTGGAGGATGAGGAATTTCTCCTGAAGCTGGGCGCTGTCGGCATCGGCTCCGACGGAAAGAAGCACCCGACCTCTGCGGGCCTGCTCATGTTTGGCAATGAATACGACATTGTGCGGGAATTCAATGCCTATTTTCTCGATTATCAGGAGCAGTATGATGCCGATACCCGCTGGACGGACCGGATCATTTCCTCGTCCGGCGACTGGAGCGGCAATGTGTATGATTTCTATTTCCGCATTTACAACAGGCTGATCCAGGATATCAAGGTGCCGTTCCGGATGGACGGCGGGAACCGCGTGGACGACACGCCCGTGCATCAGGCACTCCGCGAGGCATTGGCCAACTGCCTTGTCAATGCGGATTATTATGGCAGGCAGGGGCTGGTCATCCTCAAAAAGCGGGACGGCATCACCATGTCCAACCCCGGCAGCTTCCGCATTGAGCTCGACGCGGCAAAGAGCGGCGGCGTGTCCGATCCCCGCAACGGGACGATGCTGAAGATGTTCAACCTGATCGATATCGGTGAGCGCGCCGGAAGCGGCATCCCGAATATATTCCGCGTCTGGCGTGAGCAGGGCTGGGCAGCCCCCATATTTACGGAACAGCTTGAGCCGGAACGGACGATCTTATCGCTGACATTCGAAAAAATCGGCGATAAAAAATCGGTGATAAAAATCGGCGATAAAAAATCGGTGATAAACGAGAAAATGAAGGAAACGATCATTGCATATCTTACGGATCATGCAGAGGCGAAGACCGCTGAGATCGCCGCATATATTGGCTTGAAGTTATCACGCACAAGGGATTATCTGAATGAACTGATCGCAGAGGATATCGTTGTCGCCGAGGGCGGAAATCGCAACAGGACCTACCGTCTGAGATCCTGATGCCCCGCGGCGGGAAAGCCATGCTTGACAATCCTGCGCGGGTGCGCGGGTATGATAGAGTATCCCCTGCTCGGAGGGCGAGCTGTTCGAAGAAATAGCAGCCGGACAAGAGGCAGACTGAGACGTCTGTTTCCTGTCCGGCTTTTTTTGCGCAAAAAAGGAGATATGCGATATGGATTTTCTGAACGGCAGGATCAAACCAATGTACTTCAATAAATGACGCCTCTGAACCATATCGGCTCGGAGGCGTTTTTCGTTATCTCTGTTCAGGCGGGCAGATCTTCGGAAGGATCTCAAGGAAGTGCTGACCGATCTTTTCTGCGTCATAGCCGTTGGCCTCGCAGATGAACCGGACGGTATCCGGCAGCAGGATGTGGCCCTTCGCTTTCTCCGCTTTGTATTTCTGCCACTCTTCGTATTCCTTGTTTGTGATTTGCTTCATGGCGGTTACCTCTCTATGCTGGAATGATAACTTGAGGTTTCTCATACTTGACATATAT
>ERZ840096.733-NODE-733-length-44076-cov-9.482361_pt1 | contig 44076 bp, 39 predicted proteins | sample MGYA00519878_ERZ840096 | MGnify/ENA primary metagenome ERZ840096 (study PRJEB31850, sample SAMEA3708865) | human gut metagenome | biome: human gut; feature: human-associated habitat; material: faeces | place: China | collected 2014 ...
TGAATCCACTGGTGTTTGAGACCAGCGCGTCTACCGATTCCGCCATCTGGGCATCATTGATTTCTCAATTGCGGTGCAAAGATACGGCTTTTTTCTAAACCTGCAATACTTTTCAAAAAAAAAGACGAAAAAAAAGAGAAAACATCACTCAACCATTCCTTGTTTATAAAATATGCCGTACATTAGCAGAAACTTTTAAAACAAATAACATGGTAACCAATAAGGATAATTTCTGTGTAATTATGGGCGGAGGGATCGGTAGCCGCTTCTGGCCGTTCAGCCGCAAGACACTTCCTAAACAATTTTTGGATTTTTTTGGTACAGGACGTTCATTGCTGCAGCAGACCTTTGACCGCTTCAGTAAGGTAATACCCGTAGAAAACATACTAATCGTTACAAATGATTTGTACGCTGATCTTGTAAAAGAACAACTTCCCCAACTTAGTCCCGAACAAATATTACTGGAACCGACGCGCAGAAATACAGCCCCCTGCATCGCATGGGCAGCCTATCACATACGCGCCTTGAATCCGAACGCCAACATTGTAGTGGCTCCTTCAGACCACCTTATTTTAAAAGAAGGTGAATTTCTTGCCGCTATCGAAAAAGGATTGTCCTTCGTTTCACAAACAGACAAGCTATTGACTCTCGGCATTAAGCCCAACCGCCCCGAAACCGGTTACGGCTATATACAGATAGCCGAATCTGCCGGTGATAATTTCTATAAAGTAAAAACCTTCACGGAAAAACCGGAACTTGAATTAGCAAAAGTTTTTGTAGAAAGTGGAGAATTCTACTGGAACTCGGGACTCTTCATGTGGAATGTCAATACAATCATCAAAGCATGTGAAACACTTCTTCCCGAATTGGCATCCAAATTAGCTCCAGGCAGCGGTATATATGGTACTTCTGAGGAAAAGAAATTCATAAATGAAAACTTCCCTGCCTGCCCAAATGTATCCATTGATTTCGGAATCATGGAAAAAGCCGATAATGTTTATGTATCATTAGGCGACTTTGGCTGGTCCGACTTAGGCACATGGGGGTCTCTCTATGACTTATCTGGAAAAGACGAGAATGACAATGTAACCTTGAAATGCCAATCATTGCTATACAACAGCAAAGACAACATCGTAGTATTGCCAAGCAATAAGCTTGCAGTCATTGACGGCCTGGAAGGTTATCTGGTTGCCGAATCGGACAATGTATTGCTCATCTGCAAGAAAGATGAAGAACATGCCATCCGTAAATACGTAAACGATACGCAAATCAAACTGGGAGAAGACTACATCTAAACACGAACAATAATAGCCGAGAAAGGCATAAGACAAGAAATAGCGGGAATTGAATCATATTCAGTTCCCGCTACTGTTTATTTGGAGGAGGAAAATAAACCCTTTAAAATGCCGCGCGAATAGCTTCGGCCACCGCTTTGAATTCTTCATCCGTCAACTTCAACTTCGGATTGGAGAAAAGCATATCCTTCTCATTCTGCATTGGGATTAAGTGTATATGCGCATGGGGAACTTCCAGTCCCAATACGGCCTCACCTACTTTCTTACAAGGAAAAGCTTTACCGACGGCAAGCGCCACCTTCTTCGCAAACACGTGCATTGCAGCCAAATCTTCGTCACTTAAATCGAAGATATAATCCACCTCCTGTTTGGGAACAACCAACGTATGACCTTTCACCAACGGATTAATGTCTAAAAAAGCAAAGAACTTGTCATTCTCCGCTACCTTGTAGCAAGGTATTTCACCTGCGATAATTCTGCTGAATATTGTTGCCATAGCTCTATGTAATTATAAAATAAGGCAAGCCCGCATGCAGACCTGCCTCATCAATTAAAATGATATGTTCACTACTTCCAGGTTAATCACACCCTGCGGCACCTTTATTTCTGCCACATCACCTACCTTCTTGCCAAGCAAACCTTGAGCAATGGGGGTATTTACAGAAATTTTGCCTTCTTTCAAGTTAGCTTCACTTTCAGAAACAATGGTATAAACCATCTTCATGCCGTTTTTTACGTTCTTCAGTTCTACCTTATTAAGAATCTGCACAGAGTCCGTCTTCAATTTGGATTCATCAATAATCTTGGCATCCGCTATCGTCAGTTTCAAATTATTGATTTTCATTTCAAGCATACCTTGCGCTTCTTTAGCGGCATCATACTCGGCGTTTTCCGACAAGTCACCCTTATCACGTGCTTCAGCAATTGCTGCTGAGATCTTGGGACGTTCTACCGTCTCCAAGTGTTTCAGTTCGGCCATCAATTTTTTGTAGCCTTCTTCTGACATATAAGCCATACTTTTTTCCTCCTTATAATATTATTTAGTTTTTAATGGTACTATAAACAAAAAAGAATTCCAACATGGTCAGCATGCTGGAACCCTCTTTTCGATTTCCTTTTGCAAAGATAGACTTTTAAACAATGTGTGTCAAGCAAAAAACACTGCTTTGTAACATATTTAAAAGAAAACTTCTAATTTATAACATGTTACAGTAGAGATTTCACTGCTGCTTCCAAATCCTTAACGTTTTCACCGCGAACACTCAACTCATTATTTTTATTGATGAGGAACAGAGAAGGAACTCCCTGTACATTATAAGAGGCAGCCACCGACGAATAAATGCCGTTAGCGTCACGCACGCAAACCCAAGGCAAATTATCGGCGGTAGTTTTCCAATAATGTTCATCAGCGTCCAAAGACACCTGATAGATTTCCAAACCCTGGCCGGCATACTTATCATACAAATCACGCAACATATAGTTGTGGGAAGCAGACACCGCACTCTGGTAAATAGTAAAATCCAAAATAACCGCCTTACCTTTCAATTCGCTTAATTTACGGACATTGCCTTTCATATCACGCAGACTGATATCAATCACTCCCGTTTCAGATATGGCTTCTTCAGGAATTTCCACCACCTTTTGTTGCGGGGTACGGGTATTCTTCATTCCCTTTATTACAATATTATACAGATTCTTGGAGCGGTCAGCATGAGGATAATAGTTATTCAGGCTGGTTGCTACGGCAGCAAAACACTTGATGTCATCTTTACTGTTCAACGGGTCAAATATCAAATAGTTGTTCAACTTCTGAAACAAGGCAAAATAAGCAGCCGCCGTATTGGGAGCAGCAAAAATATAGTTGATCTTCACTTCATCCTTATAGCTCTTCAACAAAGCGGCAAGACTATCCTCGAACACATCAGCCCCTATTTTATGCCCCTGCATGGACTGAAGCAACACGTTGACCTTGTTCTGAAGCTGCATTTGCTTCATTGTCAACTCCTTTATTTTTGTACAGTTTGGAGACCCCTCTACCGTATAGGCTGTAGCAAAATCCGTGTAAGGGGCACTTATCTGAACAGTCTCCGTAGAATCTATCGAAAAATTGATAACCTTGTCATCTACCCGCAAACGATAAAATTCGGGGGAAACAGGACGTACCTGCTTAAAGGCAAACGAACCGCCACTCTTCAATTTCACAGAATCCAAAGGAACAATACCTTCCAAAGCCGAAGCCTCCAAATAAAGCATCTTACCGTCAGCGCCCGAGACTTCACCTTCCACCTTGAATTTCGGTTCGGAATTACATGCACTTAAAGCGACTGCGGCAAGTGCCATAAAAAAGATTTTCTTCATACCGTATCTTTAGTTTTGTTTTATCCTTAATGTATTTTTCATATCCGGCTGCCTCTATTTCTCCGCTTCCACATCATCTCCACTCACTCTTCCACAGGATGCTCCGTATCCTAAAAGACGGAATTCCGACACAGTCCCAACTTGTAAAGTTGCCTGCAAATATACGTCTTTTCAAGTTTAGTCAAAGCATTTTCCTTGTATCTTCCGCATAGAAAACTGCAAAAAACAACTAAATACAAACTTTTTATCTCATTCCCACCATTTTACATGAATAAATTATGTATCTTTGCACGAATTTTGAAAGAAAATTAGATATAAAACATTTTTTATGATTAACCCAATTGTTAAGACGATCGAGCTTCCTGATGGCAGAACCATCACGCTCGAAACGGGAAAGCTGGCAAAACAGGCAGACGGTTCTGTAATGCTTCGTATGGGCAACACCATGCTTTTAGCTACTGTTTGTGCCGCCAAGGACGCAGTTCCCGGAACAGATTTTATGCCGTTACAGGTAGAGTACAAAGAAAAATTCTCCGCATTCGGACGTTTCCCAGGCGGTTTCACAAAGCGTGAAGGTCGCGCTTCTGATTATGAAATCCTCACTTGCCGTCTTGTTGACCGTGCTCTCCGCCCTTTATTCCCCGATAATTTTCACGCAGAAGTATATGTAAATATCATCCTCTTCTCAGCAGATGGAGTTGATATGCCGGATGCTTTGGCAGGTCTCGCAGCTTCTGCTGCCTTGGCTGTTTCAGATATTCCGTTCAACGGACCGATTTCAGAAGTACGCGTTGCACGTATCGACGGACAGTTCGTTATTAACCCGACTTTCGAACAGTTGGAAAAAGCAGATATGGATCTTATGGTAGGTGCTACCTATGAGAATATCATGATGGTAGAAGGTGAAATGGACGAAGTTTCAGAACGCGATTTACTGGAAGCCATGAAAGCAGCACACGAAGCTATCAAGATTCAGTGCAAGGCTCAGATGGAATTGGCTGAAGAAGTCGGTTCTACCGTAAAACGTGAATACTGCCATGAAGTGAACGATGAGGAACTTCGCAAGGCCGTTCACGACGCTTGCTACGAAAAAGCTTATGCCATTGCCGCTTCAGGCAACAAGAACAAACACGAACGCATGGATGCCTTTGACGCTATCCGCGAAGAATTCAAAGCGCAATTCAGCGAAGAAGAACTGGAAGAAAAGGCTCCGCTCATTGACCGTTACTACCATGACGTAGAAAAAGAAGCCATGCGTCGTTCTATCCTTGACGAAGGCAAGCGTCTCGACGGGCGCAAGACCACTGAAATCCGTCCTATCTGGTGTGAAACCAGCTACCTGCCCGGACCTCACGGTTCCGCCATCTTCACACGTGGTGAAACACAGTCATTATCCACTGTCACTTTAGGGACAAAGTTGGACGAAAAGATTATCGACGATGTATTGGAACATGGAAAAGAGCGTTTCCTGTTGCACTACAACTTCCCTCCGTTCTCTACCGGTGAAGCCAAAGCGCAGCGTGGTGTAGGTCGTCGTGAGATCGGTCACGGTCACTTGGCATGGCGTGCCTTGAAAGGACAAATTCCTGCTGACTATCCGTATGTAGTACGTGTAGTTTCCGATATCCTCGAATCCAACGGTTCTTCTTCCATGGCTACCGTATGTGCCGGAACTCTGGCACTGATGGACGCCGGTGTTAAAATCAAGAAACCGGTGTCAGGTATCGCAATGGGATTGATTAAAAATGCAGGCGAAGACAAATATGCCATATTGTCCGACATTCTCGGAGACGAAGACCACTTGGGCGATATGGACTTCAAAGTAACCGGAACCAAAGACGGTATCACAGCTACCCAAATGGATATCAAGGTAGATGGTCTGTCATACGAAATTCTGGAAAAAGCATTGCTGCAAGCCAAGGAAGGCCGTGAGTACATTTTGGGTAAAATTACCGAATGCCTTGCAGAACCTCGTGAAGACTTGAAGCCACATGCTCCGCGTATTGAAACAATGACTATTCCCAAAGAATTCATTGGCGCTGTAATCGGCCCGGGCGGAAAAATCATTCAAGGTATGCAGGAAGAAACCGGTGCAACCATTACGATTGAAGAAGTGGACAACATCGGTAGAATCGAGATTGCCGGAACCAACAAAAAAAGTATCGATGATGCAATGCGTATTATCAAAGGTATCGTAGCAGTACCCGAAGTAGGCGAAGTCTATAAAGGCAAAGTACGTTCTATCATGCCTTACGGTGCATTCGTTGAGTTCCTGCCGGGCAAAGACGGTTTGCTCCATATCTCAGAAATCGATTGGAAACGTCTGGAAACAGTGGAGGAAGCCGGAATCAAGGAAGGTGACGAGATTGACGTGAAGTTACTCGATATTGATCCCAAAACCGGTAAATTCAAACTTTCCCGCAAGGTTTTGTTGCCAAGACCCGAAAGACAAGAAAGAAGCGAGAAGAGATAAGATAACTCTTCTTCCTTATTATATTAAGCCCGACAGATATCCTGCCGGGCTTTCTTTTTGTCAAAGTCCACAAGCAAAAACAGCAGAAAATCAACTTCCCGCCTTTTTGGATAAAAAAAAGATCGGAAAGTACCCCCATACTTTCCGATCCGAAACAGTCAAAAATCGACCTTAATCAATTTATTAACTTAACACAGTGACAAAGATATGAGAAAATTTCCTTTGAAGGGACTTTTTGATCCAAAAAGTTTAGAATTTAAGCAATTATTGTGAACTATGAAAATCACACTATCCCTTCTCATAAATGACCACTCCCCAAAGACACCTCTTTTTTATTATTGGTAAACTTGTATTGGCAATTCTCCGCGTAAAGCGCCCAAAGCGTTCAACGCCAACGCTTCCAACTCATCCTCACCGGGATAGACATGAACGGGAGCGAGAAAAGAGATACGCTCTTGCAACCTGGAAATGATATATTCCGAATGTGCCATGCCACCCGTCAACAGAATGGCATCTATCTTACCATAAAGGACTACGGAAGCCGCCCCCACACTTCGAGCAATCTGATAAATCATCGCATTCAAGACCAGTTCGGCATGCATGTCCCCTTCCTCTATCCGTTTAACTATGGCAGGAACATCCGTAGTACCCAAGTGAGCCGCCAGTCCCGCACGGCCGGAAATACGTTTCTTCAGTTCATCCCTGGTATAACGGCCGGAGTAACAGAGGTCTATCAACTGGCCGGCAGGAAGAGTTCCGGCACGTTCCGGCGAGAAAGGGCCTTCCCCGTCAAGAGCATTGTTCACATCAATGGCACGCCCGCGACAATGCGTACCCACAGAGATTCCGCCACCCAGATGACAGATTATCAGATTCAAGTCCTCATAGCGGGTATTGTTCTCCGCTGCATAACGGCGAGCTATGGCACGTTGGTTCAAAGCATGCCAGATAGTAATGCGGGGCATTAACGGCGAACCTGTGATACGGGCTATCTCATCCAGCTCATCCACTACACCGGGATCAGCGATAAAAGCACGGCAACCGGGAAGAAGTGCAGCCAATTCGGAAGCAATCAGACATCCCAAGTTGCATGCATGGCTTCTCATGGCATGGGCAATATCATCCAACATCGCATCATTCACCTCATATACGCCCCCCGGAATGGGTTTTAACAGTCCTCCCCTGCCCACAATGGCATCAAACTCAAAAGGTATATCATTGGCCTTCAGTTCATCTATAACCAGATTCTTACGGAATTCAAACTGGTCGATAATACGGGGAAATCCGGATAACTCATCTACCGAATGGCGAATATTACGCACCAAAAGAGGTGTCTCATCCTTATACACGGCAATTTTGGTTGATGTAGAACCCGGATTGACAGCAAGTACCTTCATAATTTATGATTTAACAATTTACGATTAGAATTGCTCATGGCAGCCGCCACCATCGGCACTGGTCAGGCAAGCCATGGCAATGCTATAATATTTTGACAGGCCGGAATCACTACGCGACGGCAACACCACCGGACAGACAGGTCCTTGAAGCAAGCCTGCCATATCGGCATGAGAGAACAAAGAGACCGCTTTATAAAAGGCATTTCCCGATTCAATATTTGGAAAGATAAGCACATCCGCTTCCCCATTAATGGGAGAGACAATGCCTTTAATATCACCGCTTGTCTTCTCACAGGCCGTTTTCACATCCAGCGGGCCATCGATGATGACATGGCCGAATTCTCCGGCCTCCGCCAACTCCACAATATTTACGTAATCCAATGAATGGGGGAATTTGGCACTGACTTTTTCCGTACAATGGATGAGTGCGATACGCGGCTGTCCGATACCGAAATGACGGCAAGTACGGATGGCATACCAAATCATCTCAATACGCTGCTGCAATGTCGGGCGGGGAATAACCGCAGCATCAGAGAAGAACAACAATTTGTCATACGTAGGAATCTGCATCACTGCCAGATGGGTCAGGATCCTGCCTTTGGGCAGCAACCCTTTTTCCTTGTCCAGAATGGCACGAAGCAGATTGTCGGTATTGATAATACCCTTCATCAATATGTCCGCCCCGCCCTCGCGGACAATACGGACTGCCTCACGCGCGGCTTCATCGGGATCTTCAATATGCAAGGTCTTGACATACTGCGGATACTTCTTCAAAGTTGGATATTTTTCCAGAATGGCAGAGTCACCAATCATCAGAAACTCCCCGATTCCCTCTTCCAAAGCACGGGAAATGGCATATTCTGTATTGGGATCATTGGCGCAGACTACTGCAATGCGCTTCCTTTTATTCAAAGTTTTCAAATGAGCGGTCAACTGATCAAAGTTCCGTATCGGTTCCATAACGTTAGATTTTTAGCAAATATCTGAAAAATAGTCGAAAAAAGCAGCATATTACAGGCTTAAATTTTATATGTTTAATATCATTTTGACAAATCGTCTCTTATCCATACACCTACCATATTTAACATCTCTTACATGCGTTTTGCTCAATCAAACCTCGTAATTACGTTATTTTGTGTACTTTTACCGTAGATTTGATGGAATCTTGATGTCCGCAAGAAGAAACAAGTTTTAGTTTATCCCGCCTAATCGGAATTTTGCACTATCTTTGCTTAAAAAGCGAAGACAGGCTGCACCTCAGCATAAAAAATGAACAAGTTCATTTTATTCTGCATTCGGTTTGCACTATCTTTGCCGCAAATACAAGTGATAGCCTATGAGTAGTCTTATTTTTCCTCCGTATCTGCAAGAAGGCGACCGGATCATTATCCTCTCCCCTTCCAGCAAAATCGACAAGACCTTTCTGAAAGGTGCCAATAAACGCTTGAAATCCTGGGGACTGGAGGTCGTATTTGCCAAACATGCCGGCAGCGCCCACGGCACCTATGCAGGAAGCATCCGGCAACGTCTGGAAGATTTTCAAGAGGCCATGGATGACGAAAAAGCCAAAGCCATACTTTGTAGCCGTGGCGGTTATGGGGCTGTACATTTAGTAGGGAAATCGGACTTTACCAAGTTCAGGGAACATCCTAAATGGCTCATCGGCTTCAGTGACATCACCGCCCTACACAACGAATTCCAAAAGAATGGCTTCGCATCGCTCCACGCCCCTATGGCACGCCACCTGGCCGTTGAGCCGGAAGATGATTTCTGCACGCAAGCGTTGAAAGACATCCTTTTCGGAAACATACTTGCAGGTGAAGAAGCATTCGGCTACGTTTGCCCGAGGCACAAGCTGAATCACGAAGGTACAGGCACAGGTATTCTGCGTGGCGGAAACCTGTCTGTCTTTTACGGACTGCGCGGCACTCCATACGACTTGCCTGCCGAAGGAACCATTCTTTTCATCGAAGACGTGGGTGAACGTCCGCATGCCGTAGAACGCATGATGTACAATCTGAAATTGGGAGGCGTACTCGAAAAGCTGTCGGGGCTCATCATCGGGCAATTCACCGAATATGAAGAAAACAAATCGTTGGGCAAAGATCTGTACGGCGCACTCGCCGATTTGGTAAAAGAATACGATTATCCGATATGTTTCGACTTCCCTGTAGGACACGTCACAGCGAACTTTCCTATGATCAACGGGGCAGAAGTAACCTTGGAAGCCGGTAAAAAAGAAGTAAAATTAAGCTTTAACATATAATATAGAAAAGAATGAAACGGAATTATACATTCATCTCACTGTTACTGTTGCTGATCGTAGCGATAGTAGCATGCAGCAACAACAGCAGCAAGTCTGTTGACGACAATGAGGAAACCACCACCAAGAGCACCGTTAATGTACCCCCATTCAATGCAGACAGCGCCTATCTTTATGTCCGGGCTCAAGCCGACTTCGGCCCGCGTGTTCCAAATACAGCCGCACACAAAGCTTGCGGAGAGTTCCTGGCAAATAAACTGGAACAATTTGGAGCCAAAGTCTATAACCAGAACGTCGACCTGGTGGCATACGACAATACCATTCTGAAGTCGCGCAATATCATCGGGGCATACAATCCGGAAAGCAAAAGACGCGTTCTTCTTTGTGCCCACTGGGACAGCCGTCCATACGCAGACGAGGACCGTGACGAGAAGAAGCACCAGACTCCCATTCTGGGCGTAAACGACGGTGCCAGCGGTGTAGGTGTACTGCTTGAAGTGGCCCGCCAACTGCAACAACAAGCACCTGCCATCGGTATCGACATCATTTTCTTTGATGCCGAGGACTATGGTACCCCCTACTTCTATAAAGGTACCCATAAACCAGACACCTGGTGCCTTGGCTCCCAATACTGGGGACGTGTGCCCCATGTGGAAGGCTACAATGCCCGTTACGGAATCTTGCTTGACATGGTAGGCGGCAAGAATGCCACTTTTTACCAGGAACGGTTCTCCCAAAGAACTGCGGGCAAGTACGTGAAGAAGATATGGGATACCGCCCATCGTCTGGGGTTCGGCAGCCTCTTCCCTAAAGAACAAGGAACCGAGGTTACCGATGACCATCTGTACGTATATAACCTCCGCCAGATTCCATGTGTAGATATCATCAACTACAGTCCCGATTCCAATACCGGTTTCGGTGATTTCTGGCATACGGTAGATGACAATATGGATATCATCGACAAAGGCACACTCAATGCAGTGGGGCAAACCATACTGGAAGTAATCTACAACGAAAAATAGACAATCAAACAGTAAATCGTAAAACAATAAATTATAAATGACATGTTGACAATCAACGAAGTACAAGATGAAGTAATTGCCGAGTTCAATGATTTTGACGATTGGATGGACCGGTACCAGCTTCTCATCGATTTAGGCAACGAGCAGGAACCGCTCGACGAAAGATATAAGACGGAACAAAATCTGATTGAAGGCTGCCAAAGCCGTGTATGGCTACAGGCAGACAATGTGGACGGAAAAATCATATTCCAGGCCGAAAGCGACGCACTGATTGTGAAAGGAATCATTTCACTGCTTATCAAAGTACTCTCCGGGCACACACCGGATGAGATACTGAACGCCGACCTCTATTTCATTGATAAAATAGGACTGAAGGAACACTTGTCGCCCACCCGTAGCAACGGACTGCTGTCTATGGTAAAGCAGATGCGAATGTATGCGCTGGCCTTCAAAGCAAAAGGCATCTAAAGGGTGCGTCCGGCAACATATAATCTAATAATCAACAGATTATATTTACCAGATGTTTACTCTATAATGTAAAAGCCGTTACTCTACAATGTAAAAGTCGTTACTCCATAATGTAACGGCTTTTACATTATAAAGTAACGACATTTACCGTAGTATGTAAACGGAACCTCTTAAGGCAGTAAGCGTTTCAACCTCTGCTTACGCCTTCTTCTCCCTATTTATCCTCCTTAAACTCCAGTATATCCCCCGGTTGGCAATCGAGTTCCTTACAGATGGCTTCTAAAGTAGAAAAACGGATGGCTTTGGCTTTTCCCGTTTTAAGAATAGAGAGATTGGCCGGCGTAATATCAATCTTCTCCGCCAGCTCTCCCAAAGATATCTTTCTCCGAGCCATCATTATGTCAAGGTTTACTATAATCATATAATTGTGTTCTATTTATCAATTATTCTTTCTTTTCCCACTTACCCCTCAAAGGCGGGAAACAAAATGAGAATAATGCGTTTCCAACTTCATTAAATAGTCAACTCCTGTTCCTCTTTCATCTTCAGTCCTATGGCAAACACCTCCGCCACAATCAGTGCCGTCAGCCCAAGCACAAAGGTCGTGATATCCACCATATCCGACAGTACCAAATCATAGTTCTGCAAAGAAAGCACTTCCCTCAGACTGCAAAGAGACAAGTATTCCACCAACAGCGAGCAGCCGAAGCCTACTATCAGCAGTACTCCCAAACGGCGTAAACGGCGTATATTCCGCCAATTGAAGATGTCCGAACGGTTGATTGCCACAATTAGCTTGACAAAAAGCACTATGGACCAGACAATGGCTGCCAACTGGACGAAATCCAACAAACCGGACACCACCCTGCTGACCGCACCTTCCTGCGTCTTCACACTGACCGCCATCATAGCGTGCATAGCCGGCACATACTCCCCGCTCTTCTCATTATATACGGAATCACAAAGCAACTCCTGCACTTTCCCGTCCAATGAATGGGGAATCAAGGCAATATACTTCATATTGGTCAATGCACGGTAATCATTGTGCTGCTCCAAATGATCACAATCTTTCATTTCCTTGGCCGCCTCCATACCGGCCTTTGCCCCCAAACCTATGCCCATGCACATGTAATAGGCCGACTCCACTACGGAATAGCACAGCACCAGCATCACAATCACACAAAAAATATTCAATCTTCTTTTCATCGCTCAGTTATTGTAGTCGTATTAGTATCAGATAATTTATAGTTATTCAGTATTTTCAGGGACAGAAAGAACAGCAGCACGGAAGCTGCCAGAGCAATCATATAAACCGGCTTTCCCAACACTTCAGCCATCGTATCCGCCTCTTTGAAATTCAATCCCAGCCACACTGCCAGGCTATTATTCAAGATATGTATCAAGATGCCGGGTATCAGGCTTCGAGTCCTATAATAAATCCAGGCAAACAAGAATCCTGAGAAACAAGCTCCCACCACCTGCACCGGATTCAGATGGAAAAGTCCGAATATCAGACCGGAAGCCAGAATAGCCTTACCCGGACTATATCTCTTCAGCAACACTTTCGTGATGGCGCCCCGGAACAGCAATTCCTCCAAGACAGGTCCAAACACTGCAATGCAAAGAATTCCCAGCCACCCTGTCTGCAACAAGCTAAAAGTATCGCTCAACCAATCGGGCAAGAACGTGAGACACGACATCAATGCATCTATCAAGAAGATGGAGGAAGCTCCCGCCGCCAAACTCCACGCCAAATAAGAAGAAGAGACAGGAGAATACAGGTGCCTGTCGGCAGTCAGGTAATTATTCTTCCATAAGTATATCCCCATAAAAATAAAGCCCATCAACATAGCCGGTGCCAGTGCAATGGCTTCCGCCTGACCTCTATTCCACACCCCCTCCGCCAAATATGTATATGCCAAGCACAGAGGCCCTGCCACTAATACGCCTAATAGCTGCATCAAAAAGTAAATCAGGACCAGTTTTATCGCCGTTTTCATTTGCCCTCTTTCTTAAATTCCTGCAAAGATACATATTTTTTCTATCAATTCGTCAAGCAGAAGCAACAGCTCCCATCAACAACATCATCACCATAGAAAGTGACAGTACCAATAACGTAATACTCATGAATGCTCTTCTCATAACCTCAACCTTTTTAATAAATAATGCTCTTTTTTTACTCACTAAACACTTGAATTACGATAATATTTTATCGTTTTTCGATATACAAAGAAAAGAGTATTTATTGATGTGACAAAGAAAAACAAAAAATATTTATCGAAAAACAATAAAAAAGAGACGTTTTACGATAATAATGCAGAAAGAATACAGAAAGAGGAGTATAAATAAACTGCATCCATCATTTCCGCCAAAAGACTAAATCCCGACAATCAGGATATAGAAGACAAAAACAATGGATGCAGGCTATATTATTCTAATTATTTAGATACGGCAGATTCTCTACTGTTTCAGAAGACTGAAAGTTGGCAGGCAACGAAGTTGTTGAAGGATAAGTTCTTGTATTCACAATATAGGGTTTTCTATACCGTCCGGATCTCAAGATTTGCGCGTCAACCGAATCATCACAGAGTTTCTTCCGCTTCATTGCAAGCAAAGAACAGGAAGCAAACAACAAAAGATAAAAGATAATTAATGTTTCTTGTTTTCATAAGTTTTATTAGTCTAAAGGTTTTAATGTTACATTACAAAATCCATAGCCTTCATTAAAAGGTAAAAAACAGTAGCGTGCATGCTTCTTCCATTTAGGTAGAGAAAGAACCTCATCGGGGACATTGCCTGAAAAATCATTATTCTTCATAGGTGGGAGATACGCTTCGCTATCCGTAAAAAAGCGCCAGTCAATACTAGTCAAATGGTTATTATTAAAGCCTGACCTCAATAAATAGGTCACTTCAAAAGGCAGATAACCATAAAATCCACACCCGGACAATGAAACACAAGCTTTTCTACATGCTCCTAACTCCGGCGGAATCACCCCACCAAAATTAGGGCAGTTTTCTATTTCCAGAAAACACAATGTCTCTTTCAACTTTTCTATTTTAGGAGAAAGCGGACCAACCAAGCATTCTACGTTCTTGATAATCAAACTTTCGAGCGGACAATCAAAAAGTGACTCCGGAAGTTTGCCGGACAAACAAGAGAAATTCTCAATTTCAAATGAGTTGAGATACTTCAGACGCCCTATTGACTCGGGTATATAACAACCGGAAGCTTCCAACTTAAAATCAAGGTGTATTCCCTTGACCACCTTCAAACCGCTTTCAGCAAGTTCTAATTGGATGCCATGCCATGTTGCAGGATCTCTCAAGCCCATCGTTACATAACATGATACTCTCTTTTACAAAAGAGACTTTTGAGAAACAGAAAAAAGAACAGATGTATCTCTTCCCCTGACGAGAAAAGAGAAAAGAAATCATGCAAGAGTTACCAATCTGAAAAGTAAATTACAGGGAAAGTGCCGCCTTGACCTCCTCTTCGTCCCGGCGAATACGGGCCACGAGTTCTTCAACCGTATTGAATTTCAGTTCCGGACGCATATAGCGCACGAAAGATATCCGCATCGGCCGGCCATAGATATCGGCTTTAAAATGAAAGATATTAACCTCAATGCTGCGGTCCGTACCGTTGGCAAGAGTGGGACGATAGCCTATACTCAACATTCCCCCATACCTTATCCCGTCCAGATATACATAGACGGCATATACCCCGTCTGCAGGAATCATCTTGTCCGGGTCGTTGACACGGAGGTTTGCCGTGGGGAAACCTATTTTACGGCCTACCCGGTAACCGCCCACCACCGTACCGTCCAGAAAGAAATCATAGCCCAGATATTCCGCGGCTTCCGAAACCTGGCCCTCCCGCAGGCAATGGCGGATCATGGAAGAACTGACCGTCCTGTCTTCATTATAAGAATATGCACGCGCCGACATGACCTCTATGCCCAGCTCCCCGCCGTAGCGCACATAGTCATCGAAGCCTTCGCTACGGTTGTGGCCGAACCGGTGATCATAACCCACCACCAAAACTTCTATCCGGTACCGTTCTTTCAGAATGGCCATGAACTGCTGTGCCGAAAGTCGCGCCAGTTCCGGAGTAAAGTCAAGCATCATGCAGTAATCCATTCCGGTTCCGGCAAGCAAGGACACCTTTTCATCACAAGTGGTCAACAAGTCCGGATGATAGCCGGGTTGCATCACCTTGCGCGGATGCACGGGAAAAGTAATGACCGATGAAGCCATGCCACGCGCGGCGGCCACTTCAGCCACTTGCCCTATCAAGTAGCGGTGTCCCCGGTGTACTCCATCAAAGAATCCGATGGTAGCCGCACTTGGGCGAAGAACAATATCCGATGTCTCAGAAACTAACTGCATGGCTCCAATCTTCATGGGCTTTCGGAGTATAGGTCGAAATGCCCAACATTTCCGCCGTCCGGCAATTGGCTTCGGAATCATCAATGAAAAGAGTTTCCCGGGGAGAGATACCCGTATCATCCAATACCTTCTGAAAGATTCCGGCATCCGGCTTCGCCATATTCATCTCGTAGGAAAGGTAGATGTGCTCAAAGTAATCCTCTACACGGAAAGTCTTGTAGGGGAAAGCATGCCGGCACGACCATTGCCAATGTATCTCGTTGGTATTGCTCAACAGATAGACCACATAGTTCTTACGCAGTTCCAGCAACAGCTCCAATTTATAATCGGGAATACCGACCAAGAAACTGTTCCAAGCCTCGTCTATCCGAGCATCGGTCACCGGCTTTCCTATTTTGCCGCGGATGATATCCCGGAAATCGGCACTGGTAATCAAGCCTTTTTCATATTTCTGAAAAAAGTCCTGCTGATGATACAAGTCCAATGCCACTTCCACATCGGGTAATCCCAGTTCCTTAAAATGCTCCACACAACGCTGGCGGTCCAAGTCTATCAAGACTCCGCCGAAATCGAGAATAAGGTTTTTGATTCCTTTGTTTTTCATCTTCCTATTTTTGTGTTAAACGCCGGATGAAACGTATAAGCTCACCCACCCACAGAACCAAAGAGGTAGAAGAAACAATCGTTATCCACGTCATAAAATCAAGCGGCTCGGTACGGAACACTGCCCCGCCAAACTGCACAATCAGTATTTGTCCGCCCAGGATGGCAAGTACAATCAACTCCATACCGTATGATTTGGAAATTCCCTTGAACGCAGAGTCCGAGGTACCGAACACACGCGCATTGAACAGGTTCCAGAATTGCAGCATGACGAAGAAGGTAAAGAAAACGGTGAGGCGCTGTGTAGTCATACCGCCTTCCTGATGGTTAAACCAGAACAGCATGCCCATCAGCAATGCCAGAAAGGCCGTTCCCATACCTAAGATATAGTACCGCATGGATTTGGTTATGATAAAATCCGTGCTTTTACGCGGTTTCTCTTTCATCACGCTCTCACTCGGGGGAATGGAAGCCAACGCCAATGCGGCAAAAGTATCCATAATCAAGTTCACCCATAACATCTGGGTAACGGTCAGAGGCAAGTCGGTTCCCACCAAAGAGCCCAGCAGCACGATGAACAACGCCACAAAATTGATAGTCAACTGGAACACGATGAAACGTTGGATATTCTTATACAAGGAACGTCCCCACATGACGGCAGTACCGATGCTGTTGAACGAGTCGTCCAGCAGCGTAATGTCACTCGCTTCTTTGGCGACGGAGGTTCCCGTACCCATGGAAAGTCCTACCTGCGCATGGTTCAAGGCGGGAGCATCATTCGTACCGTCACCGGTCACAGCCACTACCGCGCCTTTCTGTTGCAGCAACTGCACCAAACGTTGCTTGTCCGTAGGACGCGCACGGGACATGATCTTCAAATCCATCACGCGGTCCAGCGCTTCCTCATCCGTCAGTTCGGCAAACGCAGCCCCTGTAATGCGGTTGCGTTCCGTATCTTCCGGCTGCCACAAACCTATCTGGCGGGCTATTTCGGTTGCCGTCCCCGGTGTATCTCCCGTCACGATCTTGACACCGATACCGGCCGACTGGCATTTTGCCACCGCCGCAGGCACATCCGGGCGGATCGGGTCACTGATGGCAACCACACCCAAGAACGACAAGTCATTTTCAGCAACCAATGCCACACAATCAGACACTTCCGCGTCATCCACAATCTTGAATGCAAAGCCAAGTGTGCGCATAGCCATATTCTGGTAGTTGAGCAACTGTTCCTCAACGGTGGAACGGTATTCCCCCGCATCCACACGCTTGCCGTCCAACATAACCTCCTTGCATTTACCCAAAACTATTTCGGGAGCTCCCTTCACATACAGCACCTTCTTCCCAATCAGGGGAGATTGCACCAAGGTAGCCATGAATTTCCTTTCCGTAGAGAAAGTCAACTGGTCAACAACCGTCGCTTTCTCACGCAGCGCCAGATAGTCGCATCCCCGGCCGTTCAGCCACAGGAGCAAGGCCACCTCCGTAGGATTGCCTACCCCTTTCGGTTTCTCACCGGGCACGCTTTCTTCAAGGAATGCCGTGGAATTGGCGCTGATACCCTCCATCACCAGTTTGCTGAGATCATCCTCACCTATTTCCCCCTTGTTCTTCAAGCCATAGAAATTAGGCTCGTGTACCTGCATCAGATTCTGTGTCAGCGTACCCGTCTTGTCGGTACAGATAACGGTAATCGCTCCCATCGTTTCGCAGGCATGCATCTTGCGAACCAGATTATTGGTGGAAAGCATACGGCGCATGTTCAATGCCAGACTGAGCGTGACACTCATCGGCAAGCCCTCCGGCACGGCCACCACAATCAGTGTTACCGCCATCATAAAGTAGCGCAACGTAGCTTGCAGGGCAGGCAGCCAGTCACGGAAAGTATGGAATGACGCAAAGTCATAGACCAGGACTACATCCTTAATAAAGAAAATGAGGAAGGCCAGTCCAGCCACGGAGAAACCTATCTTTCCGATAAGATTCGCCAATTTGGTCAATTGTATGTTCAGCGGAGTAGGCTCTGTATTCTGCTCGGTGCTCTGGCGTGCCACCTTTCCGATTTCCGTAGCATCGCCCACGGAATCCACGCGCATAGTACCATGCCCGTCCACAACGGTGGTACCACGCAAGATACGGTTTGAAGCGTATGTTGCCTCGTCATCGAATTCGGATTCAACGGTGGTCTTCGTCACTACCGGCTCGCCCGTGAGGTTCGATTCATTCACCTGCAGAGAAATAGCTTCTATCAGTTCACCGTCCGCAGGCACCTCCTCACCGGTTTCCAGGACAATGATGTCTCCTACCACTACATCCTTGCGGGGAATCTCCTGCACGTGTCCGTTACGGATCACTTTCACCAGCGTCTCTTCGTTTACCGCATTCAGCAGGTCAAACTTCTTGTTGGCATCGTATTCAAAGAAAAAGCCGATGCCTGTAGCCAACAAGATGGCAGCTATAATACCAATGGTCTCGGCATACTCATTTTCAACAACGGAAATAACCAGAGAAAAGAAAGCGGCCACCAACAGTACTCTGACAACGGGATCTTCAAATTTCTCCAGATACAATTTCCACAGCGAGGGGCGTTTGGGAGGCGTTAATAAATTTACACCATGCTCGGTGCGGCTTCTGCTCACTTCTTCATCCGTGAGCCCAATGTGATAATAATCGTCCTTTATTGCAGTCATGCAAGTCTTTAGGTTTAATTTTGATTCGCAAAATTACAATAATATATTGGTAAAGCAATGTTATTATTTTTTTTTAAGTTTGTCGCAAGGGAACCTTTGCCTGCATCCTCGTTCTTCCCAAACGCTCCACCCAATCAACAAAGCATGGCCAGGCAGATAGAGCAAGTAACTTTTTTTGCCCGGAATAAAACAAAAAGGAAACTTTATTTGTTTCAATTAGAGAACAAATAGAGAATAAAAACAAAAAAGAAAGATTATGGAAAAGTACATTTGCACTGTTTGCGACTACATTTACGACCCGGAAAAAGGTGATCCCGACAGCGGCATCGAACCGGGAACAGCTTTCAAGGACATTCCGGAAGACTGGGTTTGCCCATTATGCGGAGTAGGCAAAGAAGATTTCGAAAAACTGGAAGAATAGTAAGTCAGAAACAGAAAACAAGAATCAGGGATTAAAGGGCTGCTTGTCCTGCCATAAAGCACAGATGCAAGCATCCCCTTAATCCCTGATTCTTTTTCTCCTATCAAGGAACCTTCTTCTCTTTGATATCGCTGCTGGCTTCCACTACATTCACCACATAGTCGCCCAGCTTCTCACATTCCGCAATGATATCCATGTAATACACACCCATCTGATAATCATATTCCTTGTTGTTGACATCCAGGATGTTCTGGTTCTTCAACTGATTGCGGTAGTTATTTATCTCATTCTCCAGATTGAAAGACTTGTTCACATCAATGCTCTGATGCTCGGGACGTTCCACTACAACGATCATTTGCGCCAGAGCGTCGTCCGTGAGTTTCATCATAAAATGGATATGTTCATATTGCTTTTCCGTAAAGTCCAGATTAGTCTGGCGCTTGCGGTTGATGGTACGGGCCAGGTTGTAACAGCTATCCCCGATACTTTCTATCTCCGTTACCTCACGGAGCATGGCACGTATCTGCAACTTACTTTCCGAACTCAAGCGCCCCTCCGACACCTGGTTCAGATAGTTGGCTATCTCCAGTTCCATGCTGTCGCTGATATTCTCGTACTTCTCCACACGGCTGAACACTTTATTGAAATCATCATCCTTGTCCGTGTGCAGCAAGTCCTGCACCATCCCGAACATGCGGCGGGTACGCTCGGCAAAAAGATGGATCTCCTTGCTTGCCTGCAGAATGGAAAGCTCCGCCGTGGAAAGCATACCTCCCGATATAAAGCGCAACCGGTATTCTTCGTCCTGCTCCTTCATCGGGATGATGGCGCAAACCGTACGCTCTATAAACTTCACAAACCAGATTAGTATCAACACATTGCAGATATTGAAGCAAGTATGGAACGCTGACAGTTTGAAAGATACCGCCACAGCCGGGTCTTTGGTACCCATCACATTCTCCACAAACCATGCCACCGCTTCGGTGAAAGGGGTGAAAAGGCACAATACCCATATCACGCCGAACACGTTGAACACCAAGTGGGCCAAAGCAGCCCTCCTTGCCTGCGTATTGCCGGTCAGCGCCGCAAGGTTCGCCGTAATGGTGGTACCGATATTCTCGCCCAGCACCAGCGCGGCTCCCAGTTCGAAACTGATCCAGCCATTGGCGCACATGATGAGCGTAATGGCCATCGTGGCCGCAGACGCCTGCACAATCATCGTCAATACCGTTCCGATGCCCACAAAAAGAAGTATGGATATGAATCCCATGTCAGTGTAATTCTGCACAAAAGACAGCATATCTGGGTTCTGGCTCAAGTCGGGAGCGTTGTTCTTCAGATAAGACAGCCCCATGAACAAGAATGAAAAACCGAAAATAAATTCACCGACAGACTTGCGGTTGCTTTTTTGGGAGAAAAGGAGAGGAATGCCGAAAGCGAGGAGAGGAAGGGCAAAGGCGGCAATGTCCACCTTGAAGCCTAAAGCTGAAATGATCCATGCCGTAACAGTCGTACCTATATTGGCACCCATTATGACACCGATGGACTGCGAGAGCGTCAACAACCCGGCGTTGACAAAACTCACAACCATCACCGTGGTTGCAGAGGAAGACTGCACAAGTGCCGTAATCAGCACGCCCGTTAATACTCCGGTCACTCTGTTGGTTGTCATCGCGGTCAATATTTTCCGCAGCCTGTCGCCGGCAAATTTTTGAAGTCCCTCGCTCATGATCTTCATACCATACAGGAATAAAGCCAACGAGCCGAGCAACTTTAAAAAATCATAAAAAGAATATTCCATCTTTAATTATTTAAGGTGTTTCGTTCCTTCGTGTGTTATAATGTCCTATATTTAACGTATCAACCAATAAAAAACGGAGCATCATGAAACACATGTTACAAATTTGTTGCAAAAATAATAATATTTCCAAAGAATTCCCTATAGGAAGCTCACTTTTGGATATTTATTACGGTTTTAATCTAAACTTCCCCTATCAAGTAGTCAGCGCCAAAGTAAACAACCGTTCCGAAGGGCTGAATTTTCGTGTTTACAACAACAAGGACATAGAGTTTCTGGATGTGCGCGACTCTTCGGGCATGCGCACCTACGTACGTTCACTTTGCTTCATACTCTACAAAGCGGTCAGCGAACTGTTCCCCGAAGGCAAACTGTTTGTGGAGCATCCCGTTTCCAAAGGCTACTTCTGTAACCTGCGCATCGGGCGCCCCATCGAACTGGAAGACGTGGCAGCCATCAAGAAACGGATGCAGGAGATTATTGCCGGGGACATACCCTTTCACCGTGTGGAATGCCACACCACCGAAGCCGTGCGCATCTTCAGCGAAAGGGGCATGAACGATAAAGTGAAGCTGCTGGAGACCTCCGGTTCGCTCTATACCTATTATTATACCTTGGGCGACACTGTAGATTACTACTACGGCAACCTGCTGCCCAGTGCCGGTTTCGTCAAGCTGTTCGACATCGTGAAATATTACGACGGCCTGCTGCTGCGCATCCCCGACAAAGACAACCCCAACGCACTGGAAGAGGTGGTGAAGCAGGAAAAGATGCTCGACGTCTTCAAGGAACACCTGCGCTGGAACTACATCATGGGGCTAAGCAACGTAGGCGATTTCAACCTTGCGTGCGAGGCCGGGCATGCCACCGACCTCATCAACGTGGCCGAAGCCCTGCAGGAAAAGAAGATAGCCCAGATAGCCGACGACATCTACCACCGCGGCGAAAACGGCAACCGTGTAAAGCTTGTCCTCATCTCCGGGCCGTCCTCTTCGGGCAAGACGACTTTCAGCAAACGCCTCAGCGTACAGTTGATGACCAACGGCCTGCGCCCGTACCCCATCTCGCTGGACAACTATTTCGTTGACCGCGAGGACACTCCACGCGACGAAAACGGCCACTATGACTACGAATCCCTGTACGCCCTCGACCTGGAACTTTTCAACACCCAGCTGCAAGCACTGCTCCGGGGCGAAGAGGTGGAACTTCCGCGGTTCAACTTCACCCTCGGGAAAAAGGAGTACAAAGGTGACAGGCTGCGCATCGACGAACATACCATCCTGATACTGGAAGGCATCCATGCACTGAATCCCGAACTGACCCCTCAGATTCCGCCCGAGAGCAAATACAAAATCTATGTGTCGGCCCTGACCACCATCTCCCTGGACGACCACAACTGGATTCCCACCACAGACAACCGCCTGCTGCGCCGCATCATACGGGACTATAATTATCGCGGTTACTCGGCGCAGGAAACCATCTCCCGCTGGCCCAGTGTGCGGGCGGGCGAGGACAAATGGATATTTCCCTATCAGGAAAACGCCGACGTCATGTTCAACTCCGCCCTGCTGTTTGAGTTTGCCGTATTGCGTTGCCACGCAGAGCCGATACTGACCAGTGTTCCGCGCAATTGCCCGGAATATGCGGAAGCATACCGTTTGCTGAAGTTCATCAAATATTTCACTCCCGTGCAGGACAAGGAAATCCCTCCCACCTCATTGTTAAGGGAATTCCTGGGCGGCAGCAGTTTTAAATATTAAATTCCATTACCAAATATTCATTAAAAGATATACCTTTGTGGACAAAACAAACAAATTTACATAATGAAAAAAATAGCAACCGCCCTTTTGTTAGCGGTTTTGTGCGCTTACAGCCAGGTTCACGCACAAAACCGCGCCGATGAATTAATGAAACAAGCACAAGAGAATCTTGCGAAAAGGGAATATATCAAAGCCCGCTATCTTTTCCTGCAAGCCTACAATGCTTTTTCCTCGCAGGACAAGTATGACAAAGCCGTGGAATGCAGCGTCAACGCAAGTGCCCTTTACCATCGGGAGAACTATTACAAAGAAGCTTTTGAACTGTTGCGCGGTGCAGACATGGTAGTGGCCGCCGGTGAGCAAAAAAGCGGGAAACCCCTGCCGGAACTGCGTTTCCGCATCAGCAAGGAGCGCTTGCAAATGTACATAGGGCTGAAAAACCCCGCACGTGCCAAGGAGCAGCTGGCCAGACTGGAAGAAACCGCCAAGGCCTCCCGCAACGACTCGCTGAACAACGACCTGCTGTACACCCAGGCCAATTACTACTACACTTTCGGACAGAACGCACAAGGCGACGACGCCATCAACCGCCTGATCGGGAAGTACAAGGAACAGAAGAACTACGCCAAAGTGGACGAGTGCTACAAAACCCTTATCGGCATTGCCCGCAAAGCCAACAATGCCGCACTGACAGCCCGCACATACGACAAATATATCTTATGGACCGATTCCGTGAAAGCCCTTACCGCCCGGGATGAGCTGAACGTACTGAAACAGAAATATGACGAAAGCCTGGCGACCATCCAGGACAAGGACGACTCGCTGAGCGCCAAACAATACATCATCATCGGGCTTTGCGTGCTTGCCGCCATCCTTGCCGCCGCACTGGTATTCGGTGCCATCGTACTGCTGCGCTTCATCGTGCTGACCCGTAAACAGAAGAAGGCCATCAGCATCGCCAATGAGCACAACGAACTGAAAACCCAATTCATCCGGAACATATCCGCCCAGATGGAGCCTACTCTGGATACGTTGGACGCTTCATTGCCGGGCGTCAAGGCTTTGCGCGGCTTCTCCAACCACATCCAGGAGTTGTCAGAGCTCGAGAGCACCCTGTCCGAACCTTATGAAATGCAGGAGAAGAACATAGCCACATTCTGCGAAACCGTGATGGACAGGATGAAAGGAAAGACGCAGGAAGATGTGTCCTTGACCGTCAATGCCCCCAAATTGAATGTGAAAATAAGCCCCGAACATCTGGAGCGTATCCTGCTGCACCTGCTGGAAAACGCCGCCGAATATACTCCCGCCGGAGGAAAGATTTGGCTGGACTTCAAGAAACGTGGCGCCCATACCCACCAGTTCATAATCAGCGATACCGGCTGCGGCATTCCGGAAGAACAGCGCGAAAACATCTTCAAGCCTTTTACCGAAATCAAGGACCTGACACAAGGTGACGGTTTGGGACTGCCCATCTGCTCGTTAATGGCTACCAAGATGAACGGTTCACTGACATTGGATAGCAGCTACACCAAAGGGGCAAGGTTTGTGCTGGAACTGCATGCATAAATACAACAAACCAATATCCTGTCATACACGATATTAACAACAGGCACTACACGATATTAATAACGAGTACCGTATCTTATTAATATCGTGTAAACACGAAACGAATATCCTGCAAACCACGGCTCTTTCATAAAAAAAGTCAACTTTATTGAGCGGATGTCCTGGGATTGTTATAGCTTTCTTCCTATTTTATTGCCGCTTATCAAGAAATAGACTATTTTTGTAAAAGTAACAAAAGAAGAGCAGCATGAAAACAGTGAAGAGAATAGTCTTCATATCTGTACTGATAGCATTATTGGCAGCTTGTACACACGACACAGATTACAATGAAAGGTTGGTACAGGCAGATTCATTAATGACATCACACACCGACAGTGCCCTGCATCTCCTGCAAGATATCCCAACCGACAGCCTAAGAACAAAGGCAGACCGTGCCTACTATGCCCTGCTGCTGACCCAAGCACGGGACAAGAATTATGTGGTACAGACGGATGATTCGCTGATACGGACAGCTGTACAATACTATGACTCCATGAAAGACAATAAAATGCAAGCACAAGCCTACTACCTTTGGGGCAGTGTTTGCAGAGACAAAAATAAACAGACAGAAGCTATAGAAAAATACATCAGAGCGACTGATTTTGCACAAAAAGCAGCAGACAAAGTACTGCTGGGACGAATATACGCCAATGCGGGCTATATTTATTACCTGCAGGAATTCTATGCAAAAGCAGATTCCATTTATCGGCAAGCCGAGCAAATAAGTATCCAACTGAAAGATACTTCCCTGCAGATTTCAAGTCTCACCATGCAAGGAAGCATGCAACTTTATCAAAAAGATTATCAACAAGCAGAAAAGAAACTGCTACAAGCAGAATCCCTTTTGAAAGATGTCAGACAAAATGCCATAAAAGCAAACGTTTTTTCAGCTTTGAGCACGCTGTATACCAGAACAGGAAAGAGCACAAAAGCACTGCAATATGCCAAGCAAAACTTCAAGCTACAAAAAGACACTCTGCACTGTTACCGTACTTTCTTGGAATTAGGAGATGCCTATTATCAAACAGGGCAATATGACTCTGCCACCATATATATAAGAAAAAGTCTCTCATCTTCAAGCTATAGCACCAAAGAAGCAGCCTATATGCGACTAGCCGATATAGCAAGAGCGCAAGGTGACATTTCCTGGTCTCTCAATATGGAACAACTATATTCGACCTATAAGGACAGTACAAACTTATCTCGGCAGAGAACCGGAATCATCGAAACAGAGCAGACCATAGAAATGCTACACCAACAGACACTGTACGAATCTTATCTGAAAGAATATCGTTACTACATTCTCTGTTCTATACTCATAGGCATTGGAAGCATTTATCTATTGCGGAAACGCTATCTCAAGAAATTCCATCAGCAAAGACAAAAAGCTCTCTTAAAAGAAAAAGAACTGCGCAGCCAATACCTTTCCGTGAAAGAAGAAACGAAACAAAAAGAGGAGCAAATAGCCGCCCTGCAACAAAAAACAATACAAAAGTACATTGACGAAGTTCAAAAGGAACAAATGCAGAAAGAATTGGAGAAATTGAATAAACAACACATTGTACTACTAAAAAAAGTGTTAGAATATTCGGATGTTTACAACAAAATGAAGCAAATCATTTCGGACTGTAAAGAACACGGAATCTCCAAGGTGACATTGACAGATGATGAATGGATTAGATTTATGGCAGAAATAGAGAAAACAGGCACCCTCTCAAAACTGGCCGTTGAATATAAATTCAGTAAAAACGAAACCCATTATTGCTATCTGCTATTTACTGACTTCTCCATCAAAGAAAGAATGCAGATTCTGAAGATTGCCCACGCCACCCTCTACCGGACTGAGCAGAGAATTTGCAGGAAGATGAATGTCCCTTATCAGGCAAATGAATTACAAAAACTGCTAAAAAGCATAACAAACAGTACTCCCACTGATACATGAGACATGTCTCATGCAAAATGAGACAATTCACACCAAAAGTGAGACATGCTTTTTTGCGTAATGGATGAAAATTGCGCTAACTTTGCCATAAACCAAAAAACAAAAAGCATGAAACGAATTTTGTATCTTATCACTTTAGCTGTATTCTTTATAATAATGAGTACAACAACATCCAATGCCAAAGAGTTTGCTAATAATGATGGAGAAATTACACTTACTGTGACCAAAGACGACACGAGACATATAGGACATGGGCATGATGTAGAACCGGACAAAGCCGGAACTCCACGTAGCATCATTCTTCAGCCTGCTTATGCTTACCTATATAATAATGTAGTAAATGTGAGCTTCAATGAAAACATTGCAACCGTCAATGTTATTGTCACCAACGAAACTACCGGTGAAACTGTCTATTCTGAGGTATGTAGCAACCCCGTTATTCTCAATATAGATCTTAACGGCGAAAACGCTGGAATTTATTTCATTGAGATAGAAATGGATGGTACTTGCATGCAAGGTAGTTTCTCTCTATAACAACTCTAATATAAAAGAAGTTTCTCATGACAGCAGTTGACAACACCAGTATCGTTCTTTACCGCTATTTACGGTCTTTGTCCGTAAAAGTGAGCCGAAGTACCGTACATCGTCTGCTCTACACCCCTGTAGGCAGCAGCATGCGGGGCATCAGCGATGCATTGGATGCACTGCACGTAAAGAACGAGGTGTATCAACTGCCACCGTCAGCCGACTACTTCGCGCAATTGGAAGCTCCTTTCATCACCATGCTGCAAGTGGACAAGAATCCATTCCATGTAGTGACTAAAAAGGGCGATTCCATCGTGGAATTTGAAAATTCGGAGCGTATCGGGGTGGACACTTTTTTAAAGAAATGGACGGGAACCGTACTGCTTGGAGAGGCTACGGAAGAAACTCCTTCCGATTCCCTTTACCTATGGAAAAACATGGGTTACCATCTCTGGAAGTATAAGGTTGTCATAGCAATCCTTTTGGCAATAGCTTTAGGGATAACAAGTGCATGTCAACAGAATAATCCCCCTGCCTTCATCTCTTATTTAGGAATATTGGCTTTCGGTATACTTGTTTCTGTAGCCATACTTTATAAAGAACAGTTCAATGATAGATTCTTGGAAAAATTCTGTCATATAGGAAAAGCCGTGGACTGTAACAAAGTTCTCCATTCCAAAGGAGCAAGTATTGCAGGAGTGGGATTAGGTGAACTTTCTCTCTTCTATTTTGCCACACTATTTCTTTTCTGTGCACTATGCCCGAAGGAGTTTTACGGAGTAGTCCTCCTTTGTTGCATCACAGCTCTTTGCTTTACCCTATACTCTGTTATCTATCAGCTTTTCATTGTCCGAAAAGGGTGTATGCTCTGCATGTTGGTGAACATTACTATATGGATAAGTGCTGCCATACTTTATGAGAACATCCACAACTCGGTGTTCCGCTTCTCACTATCCGCTTTATCTATATTGGCAACCACCGGATGCATTTGCCTGATAGCAGGAATTTCACTAAAAGCCTTATATAAAGACTACAAAGAAAAAATAGTGCTGCAACAGCGGATAGCGAGTCTTTTAAATCCCGAAGTTTTTCAACACTTGCTACTGCTTGAAGCACACATAGAGAGACCGATAGCAGCAGAAATAGCTTTATCGAATCAAAATGCGAACGGCAATTGCCTGATGATTGTCACCAATCCGAATTGTGGAAACTGTGCCAAAGTTCACCAACAAATCAAAGAACTGTCATTGTCTGTTCCTATGTCAATGGTATTGTTGACTTTCCCAAACGACCGACTCGGTGAGCACATAGCACAGACTATCATCGCAACTTATCTGGAAGAAGATTGGCAAAAAGCCATGACGCTATTGGAAGAGTGGTACAGAAACAGACGGATAAGCGAAGTGGATAAACATCCTATCACTCCCGAAGCCGAACGGATTTGGAGGAAACAACAAGAGTACTGCCGGGAGCAAAAGATAAACAAAACGCCTGTCGCTTTATCAATGGGGTATTATATACCTAAAGTGTACTCATTGTCTGAATTAAGATATGTATTGACATAAAGATATTGTTTTGCGCGAAACGAAGGCTGTTCTTGGATTTCAGCTTTAAATAAAGTCCGGAATCGTTTTTTTATTAATACTTAAAATCTATCTACCATGAAAAATTTAAGCAATTTTGAAGCCTTCAGACTCGGAAAGAGCCAAATGGCTAAAGTAAGCGGAGGTGTAATTTGTCAGGTGTATTACAGCGACGGAATGGGAGGTTCTTTTGTAGCCTCTTTCCAAACCAATGACGCAGATGCTATGGAAAAAGAGTTACAGAAACAGCATCCAGACGGAAAGGCTTCTTGTTGGTAATGGACTGTAGTTACAAGTCATGTAACTTGACAAATAATTCGGGGGAGATAGTTATTCTATTTTCCCCGACATTTAAATCCTATTACAAAAATATAATATCATGAAATCTTTTATTTATTTGTTCGTAATGCTGATGTTTTCTTTTGGATTTCATCTTGACAAGACTGCTAAAGATAAAAAGTTAGTATACAAAAACACGAAAGTTATTCTAAATGTAGATGATTATATTTGCAGCGAAGATCAGTGGGTATATATTCATGATTATAAAGGTTGGATTTCCGGAAATGAGCACGGCTTTCTTGATTCAGCGTTTATTGCAAAAGGTCAGCACCAAGTAGAACTCAACTTCAAAATTCCGTGTGCTGTAAGTGCTAAGTTGACATTTTCCAAGAATGGACCTTTGCAGCTTGGATTTATGGCAGAACAAGACTCTTGTCTTATACTGAATATAGATGAATCTTCTCCCTATATAAATATTGATTGCTGTATAAAGGCCGTTCAAGGAACTCTGCATAACTTTATCTACGAGATGATGCAAGAAGAGAAAAGGTTTCGTAACAAGATACAACTTTACGCAGAAAATAACCAGACTGACAGTATCCGCATATTAAGCGACCACTACCTCCAGCAGTTAAAGAAATGTATGGATGAAACAACTGAACCTGTAGTAGTATATGAGTGTTTTGCAATTATAAAACACGTTATTCCGGGTGTAAATACAAGCGAACTCTTCCCTAAGTATGCTTCGAAATTTGATTGGTATCCTAGTTTAAGGTCATTTTATGACCGGTCGGCTGTCGTTCCCCCCTCCGAAGAAGCTCGAAAATCATCCGCCCGATATGGGGAGTTACGTAAAGAAAGAATGCGGTATACTCCGCTAAACAAGGATTTAGGCAGTCGTTTGGACTTAACCTTTGAGGATGCCAATGGACAGAAGATTGCCACCAAAGATATTAGTACTCCCTATATCTTTGTGGATTTTTGGGCAAGTTGGTGCAAGCCTTGCAGAAAAGAAATTCCTAACTTAAAAGAGGCTGTTGCCAAATATAAAGATGACTTGACTATTTACGCCGTGTCTTTGGACAACAAGCGAGAGGCTTGGCAAAAAGCCATAAAGGAGGACAGTACCCAAGAATTCCTGCAAGTGATAGGAACTCTCCGGAACGAGTCACCCACACAGCTGTTGAGGCAATTGGAGATACAAACAATCCCGGCAAATTTCTTGCTGGACAAGGAAAGACGCATTGTAGCCAAAGACCTGCGAGGCGAGCAACTGATGCAGACACTTGACAGCCTCATTAATCAATGAAACCCTTCCCTCACTACTCCCAGCATGACGCAATGGATTGCGGCCCCACCTGCCTGCGCATGGTGTCCGCTTTCTATGGCAAACACTATTCATTGGAAGGGTTGAGGGAAAAATCATTCATCACCCGCGAAGGTGTCTCCATGTTAGGTATCAGCGAGGCGGCAGAGAGGCTTGGCTTGCGAAGCATCTGCGTGCAGGTGAGCTACGAGATGCTACAGGAAGCCCCCTTGCCTTGCATCGTACACTGGAATCAGCAGCACTTTGTCGTGGTTTACAAGCTGGACAACAAGCATGTATGGGTGGCTGACCCCGGAGCGGGCAAACTGAAATACACACGTGAAGAATTCTGCCGGTGTTGGCTCAGCGCCAAGAAAGAAGGGGCAGAAACGGGAGTGGCGCTACTGTTGGAACCGACACCCGAATTTTACGCCAGGGAAGAAGAAAGCCAGGCAGTGAGCCGAAAGGGATTCAGCTTTCTTTATTCCTATCTGCGCCCCTACAAGCAACTGACAGGACAACTTCTATTGGGATTATTGCTAGGCAGTATGATCCAGCTCATGTTGCCTTTCCTCACGCAGAGCATCGTGGACTTCGGTATCAACAACCAGAACCTCGGCTTCATATACCTTGTGCTCATCGCCCAACTGATGCTGACTTTCAGCAGCAGTGCCGTGGAATTCATCCGAGGATGGATCTTGCTGCATCTGGGCACACGCATCAACATCGCCCTCATCTCCGACTTCCTCATCAAGCTGATGAAACTGCCCATGGGCTACTTCGACACCAAGATGACGGGAGATATCCTGCAACGCATCAACGACCATACCCGTATCCAGAACTTCCTCACCGGAAGCAGCCTCAGCGTGGTGTTCTCCATGTTCAACCTCGTGGTGTTCGGCATCGTGCTGCTGCTTTACAGCGGCATGATTTTCCTCATCTTCATGGGAGGAAGCGCCCTCTACGTGGCATACGTCTGGCTCTTTATGAAGAAGCGTGCCGAACTGGACCACAAGCGGTTTGCCCAGCAAAGCGCCAACCAGAGCACCGTGGTACAGCTCGTGAACGGCATGCAGGAAATAAAGCTGAGCGCCTGCGAACGGCAGAAGCGCTGGGAATGGGAGCGCATACAGGCACGCCTGTTCAAAGTCAACATCAAGAGCCTTGCCTTGAGACAATACCAAGATTCGGGAGCGGTATTTATCAACCAGACCAAGAATATCGTGATTACCGGATTGGTCGCCTCGCTCGTGGTACAGGGAGAAATGACGCTGGGCATGATGCTGTCCGTGCAATATATCATCGGGCAACTGAACAGTCCGATAAACGACCTCATCATCTTTGCCCGTGACATGCAGGACGCACGCCTCAGCATGAACCGACTCAGCGAAGTGCGTGACAAGCCCGACGAGGAAAACCCTGCCGACGAACCGATAAGGGAGATTCCCACCGGAAAGGATTTACGGATAGAGAACCTCAGCTTCAAATATGACCCGTTGAGCGAAACACCCACCTTGGACAACATCTGCCTGGACATAAAAGCGGGCGGACAAACCGCCATCGTGGGTATGAGCGGAAGCGGCAAGACTACACTGGTGAAGCTATTGCTGGGATTTTATCCGCCCGCAAGCGGACAGATATTGCTGGGAGACACACCGTTGAGCAGTTACAGCATACGGGAATGGAGAAAGAAATGCGGAGTGGTAATGCAGGACGGATTCATCTTCTCGGACAGCATAGCGGGCAATATAGCGCCCGGAGTGGAGCGCATAGACAAGGAACGACTGCAACGTGCGGCGGAGGTGGCGAACGTACACGGATTTATCGAGGAGCTTCCATTAGGATATAACACCAAAATAGGGCAAGAAGGACATGGGTTGAGCCAAGGGCAGAAACAACGCATCCTCATCGCCCGTGCCGTATATAAGAATCCGGAGTTTATCTTCTTTGACGAAGCCACCAATGCGCTGGACGCCAACAACGAGCGTGTCATCATGGAGAACCTGCAACGCTTCTTCAAAGGAAGGACATCTGTAGTAGTGGCGCACAGACTCAGCACCGTAAGGAATGCCGACCGGATTGTAGTAATAGAACAGGGACGGATAGCGGAAACCGGAACGCATGAGGAACTGACCGCAAAGGAAGGAAGATACTACAGGCTGGTGAAAAATCAGTTGGAACTTTGAGAGTTGAGAATCAAGAGCCGGAAATTATGGAGGAAAAGGATAAGAAGAATATAGAATTGAGGTGCGAGGAAGTGCAGGAGATACTGACACGTCCCCCACACGCACTGGTACGATGGGGCATCACGGTGTTCTTCACGGTACTGGCATTGTTCTTCATCGGTGGCTGCTTCTTTAAATATCCCGATGTGATAAGTGCTCCCATCACAATCACTACCGAACATCCGCCCGTATGGATAGTGGCACGGGGAAACGGAAAGATAAAGGAAGTGTTCCACAAAGACCGTGACTCCGTATGGACAGGAAGCATCATTGCCGTGCTGGAGAACCCGGCGGAGACCGAAGATGTGCTACTGCTGAAACAGGATCTGGCAGCCTTCAGCATGGCGGACAGCAGCATCATGAATGCACGGATTTCTGAAATGCGGACTTTGGGAAGCATACAGAACACCTATGCCTCTTTCCTGAAAAGCCTCATCGACTATCGGAACTTCCTCTCTCTGGACCTCTATGAGCAAAAGATGGAAGCCACGCGCAAAGAGCTACAGGAATACCGCAACTACATCAGGCATCTGAACAAACAGTCAGACCTCGATAAGGAACAACTCGGAATAGCAGCCACCGTACACAACCGGGAAAAACTGCTCTTTGACAAAGGACTTACCGCACAATCGGAATACGAGGAAGCCAAACAGGCCTTCCTGAATAAGCAGCAGGGGCGGGAACAGCTCATGACCTCCCTGTCTTCCGCCCGGATACAGGAAGCGCAGCTACAACAGAACATCATAGAGATACAAATGGAACGGGCACGTGAAGCCAACAGTCTGGGCATCGCACTGAATGCCGCCTACAATGAGCTGAAAGTCAGCGTAAACAACTGGGAACTGACGTATCTCTTCGTCAGTCCGGCAAGCGGAATACTCTCCTACAACCACATCTGGCAAAAGAACCAGAACGTCAGCAACGGCGACAAAGTCTTCTCCGTTGTGGCGGAAGAAACGGGAGACATCATCGGAAAGATAAAACTGCCCGTCAGCGGTTCGGGTAAGGTGATGCCCGGACAACGGGTAAACATCAGCGTGACAGGATACCCGTACATGGAATTCGGCTTCCTCACCGGAGAGGTTGTCTCCGTCTCCCTGCTGGCGGACGATGAAAGCGCTTATACCGTCACCGTGAAACTTCCACAGGACTTGCGCACTTCGTACGGCAAAACGTTGGAATTCAAAGGGGAACTATCCGGAACGGCAGAGGTAATGACAGACGAACGGAGTGTAACCGGGAGGCTGATTAGCCCACTGAGGTATCTGTGGAAGAAATATGTTTGAAGTATAATTAAAACTTTTCGCATCGGTTGCCTGTTTTCTGCGAAAAACATCAGTGACTATCTGAAATCACAGCATTCTACTGTTTCCGTCAATCAGATACAGAACTATACAGAATACTTAAGCAATGCTTTTCTCATCCACCGTGTCGAGAGATATGACTTGATAGGCAAACGGATTTTTGAAATAGGAGAAAAGTATTACTTTGAGAATATGGGTGTACGCAACATCGTTATAGGATACCGCATTACGGATAAAGGTAAAATTTTAGAAAACCTTGTTTATAATCATTTGCTATATAAGGGGTATAATGTCCGTATAGGCTATTATGGAGAAAAAGAAATAGATTTCATCGGAGAGAAAAACAACGAAAGAGTCTATATACAAGTAGCATTAAAGATAGACAGCAAACAAACCGCTGAGAAGGAATTCGGCAATTTACTAAAAGTGCAAGACAACTATCCTAAAATAGTAATAACAGAAGATACTTTTGAAGGAAACACGTATGAGGGAATAAAACAATACTCCATCCGGGATTTTTTAATGAACTTTTAAGTTCCCCCTTCTCTGAATGCAATAAAGCCTGCCACATCCTCACATAAGATGCGGCAGGCTTTATCATTATATGTCTTGAGGTTTATCAGCGCAGCGCCTCTACCTCTTCCGGTGTCAGAGGAATCTTCTTGCCCAAGCGGCGTGCCCCGTCCTCGGTAATCAGGTAATCTTCCTCATTGCGGATACCGCCGAAATCACGGTATTCTTCCACCTTATCGTAATTGATGAAGTCCGCAAATTTCTTTTCGCCTTTCCAAAGGTCTATCAGTTCGGGGATGAAGTAAATGCCCGGTTCAACGGTGTGCACAAAACCCGGTTCCAGAGGAATGGCGAGGCGTTGGCTCTTGCGGCCGAACTGTGTACTCTTAGGCTGGCCGTTATAACCTACCCAGAGTTCGCCGAAATTTTCCATATCGTGCACATCCAGCCCCATCATGTGACCCAGTCCGTGAGGATAGAACAACGCATGTGCGCCTTCGCGTACGGCATCTTCGGCACTGCCCTTCATCAGCCCTAATTCTTTCAAGCCTTCTACCATGACGCGGGCAGAAAGATCATATACCTCCATATAAGGAATGCCCGGGCGAAGCGCTTTCACCGACGCCAGATGCATGGCGTTCTGGATTTCATAAACGGCACGCTGACGGGAAGTGAAAGTTTGGTCGGCAGGGACAGTGGAGGACATATCCCCGCAATAGCCCGAAGGAAGTTCGGCACCGGCATCAATCAGGAACAAGTCCCCCGGCTTTACCTTGTTGCCATGATAATGGTTGTGCAGCGTCTGGCCGTTCACCGTAGCAATCGTTGCAAAAGAAAGGTCACAGTTGTTGGCCTGGGCCACACGGTTCATTTCCGCCACCACTTCATATTCGTACATACCCGGACGAATCACTTTCATGGCCGTGATGTGCATATCGGCGGTCACGTCGCAAGCCTTTTCTATCTCAACAATTTCTTCCGCCGACTTATAATTGCGCTGTGCCACCACCGCACGGATAAACGGGATGGAAGCTTCCTGGCGCGAAGCGGGAATACCCAGCCAGTCCATCAGCTTCAGCTTGTGCTCGGCACGGTAAGGAGGAAGATAGTGTACAGCCTGGCCTTTCTGCACAGCTTTGTGCAGGTAACCGGTTATATCGGCAGAAGGGCGGGTCTCCGAAATGCCCACCCGCTCGCTCTTCTCTTTCAGAGTGGGCTGGGTACCCATCCAGACAATATGGTCGATGGTCAATTCATCACCGAAGATAATCTCCTTATCCTCATCAATGTCGATAATGGCCGACAAACCGGCAAATGATAAACCGAAATAATAAAGGAAAGTGGAATCCTGACGATAACGGAATGTATTGTCTTCGTAATTCAATCCCTGTTCGTCGTTACCTAAAAATAATAACACTCCTGAGCCTATGTTTTTTTTCAGCAGGGCTCTGCGCTGTACATACGTTTCTTTAGCAAACATGACGCTTCGTTTTTTTATTGATTCTGTACAAAGATAATGTAAAAAATCAACCGGGCGTCCGCTTTCTTGTTAAATATAACAAGAGAAGATTTCGCATTCCCGAACTATTCACTATTTTTGCCGATAAAGTGAAGATAAGTTACACTCCGGCATAAAAAATAAACAAGTTCATTTCCTATGCATCCGGTTTGTGCTATCTTTGCCGAAGAATTAGATACTAAAATTATGGCACAAGGTTCCCGACAGATACAGACGCAGGCGCAGCAACAGATACAAACGCTGTCACCGCAACAGATTCTGGTAGTCAAACTACTGGAACTTCCCGCTGTGGAGCTTGAGGACCGCATACATGCCGAGCTTCTTGAAAACCCGGCACTGGAAGAGGGGAAGGAGGAATCTTCCAACGATGAATATTCCGATACCCCCGATACAGACAACGGTCCGGAAGACAGCGGGAGTACCGATTATGATTCTCTGGGCGATTACCTTACAGAAGACGACATCCCCGACTATAAACTACAGGAAAACAACCGCAGCAAAGGTGAACGGGCCGAAGAGATTCCCTTCTCAGACACCACCTCTTTCTACGAGACCTTGAAAGAACAGCTGAGGGAACGTGACCTCACCGAACATCAGCGTGAACTGGCCGAATACCTCATCGGTTCATTAGACGATGACGGACTGTTGCGCAAATCTCTGGACAGCATCAGTGACGAACTTGCCATTTATGCCGGTATCGAGGCTACTCCGGAGGAACTGGAGGACGCGTTGAAGATTATCCAGGATTTTGATCCTGCCGGATTGGGGGCCCGCAGCCTTCAGGAATGCCTGCTCATACAGATCCGGCGCAAGGAGAGGCAGCGCCCCATGTTTTCACCTCCGCAATATTACATAGAAGAGGATATTCTCTCCCAATGCTACGAGGAATTCACCCGCAAGCACTGGGACAAGATAATGCAAAAAATAGATATCAGCGAAGAGACCCTGCAACAGGCCATCAAGGAAATATGCAGGCTGAATCCCCGTCCGGGCGCATCTTTAGGGGAGGCCATCGGCAAAAATATGCAGCAGATAGTTCCCGACTTCATAGTAGATACATATGATGACGGTACCATCAACCTGACACTGAACAACCGCAATGTTCCCGAACTGCGTATGAGCCGCGATTTCACCGAAATGGTGGAGGAACATACCAAAAACAAGGCCAACCAATCCAAGGAGTCCAAAGAGGCCATGATGTTCCTCAAACAAAAGATGGATGCTGCACAAGGATTTATCGATGCCGTGAAACAGCGTCAGAATACTCTGATGACCACCATGCAGGCTATCATCGACCTGCAACGTCCTTTCTTTCTTGAGGGGGACGAGTCTTTGCTGCGTCCCATGATCCTGAAAGACGTTGCCGAACGCACAGGGCTGGACATATCGACCATCTCCCGCGTAAGCAACAGCAAATATGTACAGACCAACTACGGCATTTATCCGCTGAAATACTTCTTCAACGACGGTTACATTACTGAAGACGGTGAAGAGATGTCCGTACGCGAAATCCGCAAAATACTGAAAGAATGCATCGACAACGAGGACAAGAAGAAACCGCTGACTGATGACGAGCTGACCGAAATGCTGAAAGAGAAAGGATATCCGATAGCCCGCCGCACGGTAGCCAAATACCGCCAGCAGATGAACATCCCCGTTGCAAGGCTCAGAAAGTAGGCAACAGGGTATCAACAAAGACTGTAGAATAATATAATAGTAAATAATCAGATGGTGGAAGAGCATATAATAGCAGACAAGACCTTAATCCGGACAGCGAAAGTCATTTCGGCCATATTCACGCCGTTTTCCATCCCTTTCCTGGCGTTCCTGGTTCTGTTTGTGTTTTCATACCTGCGCATCATGCCCATACAATACAAGCTGATTGTGCTGGGAGTGGTGTACTGTTTCACGATTATGATGCCCACATTGACTATCTTCATTTTCCGTAAGATCAATGGCTTCAGCCCGGAGGATCTGAGAGAGAGGAAACGGAGGTACATCCCCTTTATCCTGACAATCACGTCCTATATCTTCTGCCTGCTTATGATGCACCGGCTGAACATACCTTGGTATATGACCGGCATCATACTTGCCGCACTGGTAGTGATGGTCATCTGCATTATCGTCAATTTGAAGTGGAAGCTCAGCGAACACATGGCAGGAGCAGGATCCGTAATAGGAGGCCTGGTCGCTTTCAGTGCCTTGTTCAGCTATAATCCGGTATGGTGGTTGTGCCTTTTTATTTTGGTGGCAGGTGTATTGGGTACCGCTCGCATCATCCTACAACACCATACGTTGGGTGAAGTGATGGGAGGATTTACGGTAGGTCTGGTCTGCTCCCTGTTGGTACTCCATCCACTGAGCAATATACTGTTCCGTATCTTCCTCTTTTAAACAGTGAATTATAAACAATCAAATAGTATTAACCCCTTAAAACTAACAATTATGAATTTTCCAACCAATGTAAAGTACACGAAAGAACATGAATGGATTCGCCTGGAAGGTGACGTAGCTTATGTAGGCATTACCGATTATGCACAGGAACAGCTGGGCGATATCGTATTCGTAGATATCCAGACAGAAGGTGAAACCTTGGCTGCCGACGAAGTGTTCGGTACCATCGAAGTGGTAAAGACCATCTCTGACCTTTTCTTGCCCGTTGCCGGTGAAGTGCTGGAACAGAACGAGGCGCTTGCCGACCAACCGGAACTAGTAAACAAAGACCCGTACGGCGAAGGCTGGCTCATCAAGGTTAAACCTGCCGCCGACGCCGATTTCGACAGCCTGCTGGATGCGGAAGCATACAAGGCGCTGATCAACGAATAAATTAGGAAAACCGCCCTCACCGTCCTCTTGCTCCTCTCTCCTTGAAACAAGAAGGGAAACAAGGGAACGGTGAGGCTTTAATTAAATATTATGTCTCCAATAGTTAGCATCATCATGGGTAGCACCTCGGATCTTCCGGTAATGGAGAAAGCCGCGCAGTTACTCAATGATTTACATGTACCGTTTGAAATAAATGCTCTTTCCGCTCACCGCACGCCGGAGGCCGTAGAAGAGTTTGCGAAAAATGCCCGCAAACGCGGCATTAAAGTGATTATTGCCGCTGCCGGCATGGCTGCCGCCCTGCCCGGTGTAATTGCCGCCAACACAACCCTACCTGTCATTGGTGTACCGATAAAAGGATCCGTGCTTGACGGGGTAGATGCACTTTATTCAATCATCCAGATGCCTCCGGGCATACCGGTGGCTACAGTTGCCATCAATGGCGCCATGAATGCTGCCATTCTCGCCGTACAGATGCTGGCGCTAAGCGATGAATCTCTGGCCGGAACTTTTGCTGCTTACAAAGAGGGTTTAAAAAAGAAAATCGTCAAGGCAAATGAAGATCTGAAAGAGGTGAAATACGAGTATAAGACTAATTAATAATGTAAATTCTTCATTTATATTGTGGATTTATTCAACTATTCCCGCCGGGAAACATCAGAAGTAAACATTGGAGCCACCCCTATGGGCGGCTCCAATCCTATCCGCATACAAAGTATGACCAATACGGCTACACAGGACACGGAAGCCTGTGTAGCCCAGGCAAAGCGCATTGTAGATGCGGGAGGTGAATATGTGCGCCTCACGGCGCAGGGCATCAAGGAAGCAGAAAACCTGATGAACATCAATGCCTCCCTCCGCCGGGACGGCTATATGGTGCCTCTTGTTGCCGATATCCACTTCAATCCCAAAGTGGCCGACGTAGCAGCGCTCTATGTGGAAAAGGTACGCATCAATCCGGGAAATTATGTGGATGCCGCGCGTACTTTCAAGCATTTGGACTATACGGACGAAGAATATGCGCAGGAACTGCAGAAGATACGCGATCGTTTCATTCCTTTCCTCGATATCTGTAAGGCCAATCATACGGCTATCCGTATCGGTGTAAACCACGGTTCCTTGTCCGACCGCATCATGTCCCGCTATGGCGACACTCCGGAAGGCATGGTAGAATCATGCATGGAATTCCTTCGCATCTGTGTGGAACAAGATTTCAAGGATGTCGTAATTTCCATCAAGGCCTCCAACACAGTGGTAATGGTAAAGACCGTACGCTTGCTGGCTGCCGTCATGGAACAGGAAAACATGTACTTCCCGTTGCACCTCGGCGTTACGGAGGCCGGAGACGGTGAAGACGGACGCATCAAATCGGCATTGGGCATCGGTGCCCTGCTGGCCGACGGTCTGGGTGACACCATCCGTGTTTCTTTGAGCGAAGCCCCCGAAGCAGAGATTCCCGTAGCACGCAAACTCGTGGACTACATCGTGCAGAGGCAGAATCATCCCTATATTCCGGGTGCGGATGTTCCGGAATTCAACTACCTGTCTCCTACGCGTCGCAAGACAACTGCCGTGCATAATATCGGCGGAGAGAACCTGCCTGTAGTCATCAGTGTACGTCTGGACGGCAATATGGAATTCAACCCACAATTTGTACCCGACTATGTCTATACAGGCCGTTCGCTGCCCGAGCAACTCTGGGAGGACACGCAATACATCGTCGACTCTGACATTTGGCTGAGCGAGGCGATTTCCGGAGCCGACATGACCGGGATATGGCCCTCCTTCAAGAGTGACCAGCTTCCCTTTATCAGCACTTGTCCCAGCAGCCTGAAATTCCTCTTCATCACCTATATGGGACTGAACGATGAAGCCATCGCCTGTCTGAAACTTCATCCCGAGATTGTACTGGTATCGCAGAGTATCCATCCCAACCGCTTGGGAGAACAGCGTGCCCTGGTGCATCAGATGATGAAAGAAGGATTGGATAATCCTGTGGTATTCTTCGAACATTATTCAGAGGATGAAACGGAAAACCTGCAAATCAAAGCGGCAGCCGATATGGGCGCACTCATCTTCGACGGTCTTTGCGACGGCCTTTTACTATATAACCAAGGCAGCATCGATCCCGTTCTTTTGGACACCACTGCCTTCGGCATCCTGCAAGCCGGGCGGGTGCGCACCAGCAAAACGGAATACATCTCCTGCCCGGGTTGCGGACGCACGCTCTACGACTTGGAAAGCACCATTGCCCGCATCAAGGCGGCAACCGGTCATCTGAAAGGATTGAAAATCGGCATCATGGGCTGTATCGTAAACGGGCCGGGAGAGATGGCGGATGCCGACTATGGTTATGTAGGTGCCGGACGCGGCAAAATCAGCCTGTATAAAAAGAAAGAATGTATAGAGAAAAACATTCCCGAAGAAGAAGCGGTAGAAAGACTGATTGAACTGATAAGGAAAAACGGTGACTATACCGAGATGGAGGTGTGTCAAAACTGATAAAAGAACGCAAATTACACAAATTACGCAAAAAAGCGAATCTGATAATCGTTGATTATCAGTAGTCATTAAAAAGCAGGGGTTGCGTAATTTGTGTAATTTGTGTTCTAAATCTTTATTTTGACACACCTCCATCTATCCGGACAATACCACGGATTATAAGATAAGCAACAGTGCTTACTTACCTCCTTTCTTCACCGCAGCCGCAACCGGAACACTCAACATTTCCTTGTACTTCACCGGATCAGTCAGAATCTTCTCCGCCTCCTTCAAATCATCATCATCCTTCAGCTGTTCGATGATGCTTCCACGCTGATAATAATAACGCTTGATGATTTCCACCGCAATCATGGTCTTTATCTCCTTGGAGAAATGGTCGAGGTCACGTTCAAGGTTATGAGTCAACTTCTTTTCCAGCGCCTTAAACTCCTCTGAAGCCTCGGTGAGGTAGCCTTCAAATTCCGCCATCTCCTTCAGGTTCTTCAGTATTTTTTCCGTTTGCTGGTCATATTTGAAATCAGCCTTCTTTACCAGAGCCTTGAAATCAGCATAATCGGCATCAGTTATTTCAAATTTGTCCGGAGTAGGAATGGTAGGATGTTTCAGGCAATATTGAGTAGCATAATCAAATATCAGGTTATCATTCACCAGATAGAACAATATATTGGGTAACTTCTCCTGCTTCACGACAATATCCGGAGTCACTCCACCTCCGTCACGCACCTCACGACCGGCTGCCGTATGGAATACCGTGGTCAGGCTATCGGGAATACGCCCTACGCTGCCATCCTCATTGCGATGCTTGTAGTCAATGGCTTGCACGCAACGTCCGCTGGGAATATAGTACTTGGAAGTCGTAATTTTCATGGTACTCCCGTAAGGCAACGGACGGGTAGTCTGCACCAGGCCCTTGCCAAAAGTACGGTTACCTACAATAACTGCCCGGTCGTAATCCTGCAATGCACCTGCCAGAATTTCCGCAGCCGACGCCGAACTGCTGTTCACCAACACCGCCAAAGGAATTTCCAGATCCAACGGCTCGCGCAGAGTCTTGTATGAATTGCTCGCCTGCTTCACTTTCCCTTTCGTGGTCACAAGCGTCTTGCCGCGAGGAAGAAAATAATTCGCAATCTCTACAGCCTCGTCCAGCAAACCGCCGCCATTGTTGCGCAGGTCTATCACCAAAGAAGTGATGCCTTTCTTTTTCAAATCCAGAAATGCCTGTTTGAATTCCTTGGAAGGATTACCGGAGAAAGAGCTAAGATTAATGTAGCCTATATTCTTATCCAGCACCGTGTAATAGGGAATCAAAGGCAACTGGATGGAACGGCGTACAATATCGAATTCCAACGGTTTCTCCGTACCCGGGCGCTGTACCTTCAGCTTAAAGCTGGTTCCCACTTGTCCGCGAAGCAGTTCGCTGACCTCCTGGTTGTTTTTTCCGGCAAGATCCTTCCCGTCAATTTCCATCAGTATATCACCGACTTTCAGTCCTACATTGGCAGCAGGCATATTTTCATAGGGTTCGGCAATCATGGAACGTTTCAACTTCGTATTCCAGGTTATTACGGAACCGATACCGCCATAAGAATTCTTCAGCATCTGCTCCAGTTCACTCTGATCCTCCTCGGGAAAATAATTCGTATAAGGATCAAGTGAATAAAGCATAGCGTCAATTCCTTCACGAATAGTCTTGTTCGGGTCAATCGTATCTACATAGAACATATCCAATTCCTTCACGATCGAATTGAATATATCCAGATTCTTGGCCACCTGAAAACTGCGGCTGTCACCACTCTTGAAACTCAAAAAGCAGGCAGCACCCACTACAACCAGCAAAGCGGCTATCCAGCGCATCTTAAAAAATCTCTTCATCTTAATCAATATTATAGTCTTACAACTCACTAATTTCTTTCTTTATCTTTTCCCACTGTACTTCCGGCAGTTCCGCTCCGATTACCTGAATTACATCCCCGGAAAGGAGAGAACCTATCCTGGCGCACTTTTCCAACGAATAGCCGCAAGTAAGGCCATACAGGAAACCGGCAGCAAAATAATCCCCGGCCCCCGTAGTATCTACCACCTTTTCTACCGGAACAGCCTCTACACGTATCTCTTCGGTCCCTTTACGGATAATAGAGCCGCGGGCACCCAATTTTACAATGGCAATACTACACATTTTTGCTATAATATCCAAAGCTTCTTCCGGTTCTTTGCCTGTAAAGGCTTTGGCCTCTTCCTCATTGGCAAATACGATATCCACATATTTATTGATCAGCAGCGAGAAGAAATCAAGCTCTTCTTCCACAATATTATAGCTTGCCATGTCCAGACAAATCTGTAACCCGGCTTCTTTAGCCAGCTCAATGGCACGCAGAATCATATCATGGTCTTGCACCAAGTAACCTTCGATAAACAGATAGGCATAGCCTTTGAACATCTCCAACGAAAGGTCTTCCGCCTTCAACGTAGCCGCCGCTCCTAAATAAGTGCCGAATGTCCTCTCTCCATCGGGAGAAATGAAAGTGGACGCCACGCCGGACGGCAAAGTGGCAGAAAGCAATAATTTGGCTTCCGTTCCCCGTTCCAGCAAACTGTCGCGAAAAAAATTCCCATAAAAGTCATTATTTACTTTCCCGATAAATCCTGTGCCTGCTCCCAGGCATGCCATGCCCCGGATAGCGTTCCCTGCGGAGCCCCCGTTAGCCAAATGTGTTTTCATTTGACTGAAACAAGCGTTGATTTTCTGCAGTTTATCTTCGTCTATAAGGGTCATGCTTCCCTTGGGAAGTTGCATTTCATTCAGTATATCATCACTCTCAAGGGTTACCAGCACATCGACCAAAGCGTTGCCTAATCCTATTATTTTATCCATTTTCGATATTTTTTTTGCAAAGATATTGCATATTTCAAAATATCCTATTACTTTTGCAGCGCATTTGAGAAAAAACAACATTCTTCCTTAGCTCAGTCGGTTAGAGCATCTGACTGTTAATCAGAGGGTC
>ERZ840096.734-NODE-734-length-44062-cov-6.422955_pt1 | contig 44062 bp, 43 predicted proteins | sample MGYA00519878_ERZ840096 | MGnify/ENA primary metagenome ERZ840096 (study PRJEB31850, sample SAMEA3708865) | human gut metagenome | biome: human gut; feature: human-associated habitat; material: faeces | place: China | collected 2014 ...
AATGTGTGCAGATGCAAAAATTAAGCGCTTACGGACTATCTACCGTTTACTTTGATTATCCTTTTTTCACATACTTTCACAGGACTTACCACAGTCCTTATTAAAGTGCGCTTATTTTTAGCTCAGCTACGCTCCAGCCTGATGTTGCCCCATGTTTTTTCGAATATGCTTTTCCGATTTATAGATTGATTTTCTTAAGTTGACGCTAGGTTGACCACATTGGGGTCAGACCCTCCTGCAACATATGTCGTAATGGGATCAGACCAAATGCTAACAAAAAATTCAAAAATCATTTTCCAAAGAATTTTTTCCTAAATTCAAGGATTTTAGCAATGCATAGTGAACACCATAAATAACTCCTGTTTTAACTTTAGGTGCTAAGTTATATATTTCTCTTTCACGGTAGCAAAAACGATAAAGGTCATTGCCATTTTTATCCTTGTCATAATAACAAATCATATTCAGATCATACAATAATTGGAGAAAATCATCTTTATTATCCATTTCATTAAACAGATCCATCTCTCTATTACATATTTGTTCTATATAATTATTAAATGCAATTTCATAATCTGTATAGCTGAATCTCGATCTTCCATTTAGAAATTGAAAGAAAAACAATAAAGATTCAAACTCTTTGCCCGAAAATTTATATAAACACCAATCTCTTGCCTCTTCTACATAATAATTTGAAATTTCATTTTGTGTTGCGTTATCTTGAAAATCTTCTAATTCTGATAAAGAATGTTCATTTTTTTCGCTTGTCCTTTGAATCGCCTTCATTATGGAAATCATATCTCTAGGTCTAGATAAAGATAATCTTAGACAATTGATAAACGAAAAGTCTTTATCACGACTTGTAGGTTTTGTTGACATTGTATACCACGGAAAATAATAATTCCAATATTCATTCTCATCTAATCCCGGATTATCGTACGATAGTAATCTATTACACAATTTATACAACAACGATTTTTCAAAAGATTCATATGTAGTTCTCCAATCAAGAACGATTCCATTATCTCTAACTTTATTTGCTTGATTATGTAAATTTAATTTTGAAAAAATATCCGGTCTCACAGAAAAAACAATTTTTAAAAAGCCCTTACTACTTTCTGGCATATTTCTAAATACTGTTGTATTTACACTCCAAATAGCATTTGCCAAAGCTCTCAAACACTCCTCATATTCTTTTGTTGTAAAATCAGAAAGATTTATATCAACACTGTCTAAGATTATAAAGCGGTTTTTATTTATTTTTAAACGTTGAAAAGCTGATTCAAAATCTTTTTTCAAATCAAGCAAATTATTTTGGAATTTTCTAATAGCTGATTCCTGTGAAATTTTATCAATCATTTGAGCATTTATTTGTGCTGAACTACTTAATATTTCAGACTTAACTCGTGCCTCTATAGAATCTGTATTATCCAAAATATATTTAAAAGTATTAGAAATCTCTGGAATAAATGCTTCTTCATAATAATCTTCTATGGATGCTTTTAATGCATATAACTTTTCCGAACGTTTTGGTCCAAATTCATCTATATCTCTTTTATTTATTTCGCTAGCCATTAACATCAATAAAATTATTTCCCAAACTTTTGTAAAATCGGACAGTTGAAGATATCCGCTTTTTTGAAGTCTTAAAAAGATCTGAAAATCCGTTGAACTAATTTCATATACCTTAGTGACTGTATTCTTATATTCCCTGTTTTCCAAAAAAGTAGCATAAGCCGTCTTTCCTGTACCTTTTTCGCCAATAAGAAAAAAAGAATCTTCTTGTAGCAAACGCTCTAGATTTCTATCTTTAACAAATATTTCATTGAACATCTGAGCCATTCTTTTATTTTTTCTGTAATTAGTCGCATCTCCATATCCTAAATCAATCTCTGCCAACGATTTCATTATAATTTTCCTAAACCTTTCTCCTGTATTTTTATATATATAATCCTTTTTAATACGTATAATTTTCTTTGAAATTACATTCTATAACTTTTTTATCTTATTCTAACGAAACTATAATTCAATTATTTAACCCGACCAGACACTCCCTTACGGTTGTATATCTATCATAGAATTCTGATGTGTGGCTTTTCACATCCGTTTCTTTCCGAAATAAATCGTCCATATTATCATTCATATACTCTTGCATGCACCCAAGACCTCTTCTGAGGATAGCTGTTAACCATTATCCACCATACTTAGAATTCTGTCCTGTTATAAATTTTCTTCTGGCTTCTTTTAATGGGTCAGGCCCTGCTACACTGCAACACACGCCTCCACGAAAGGCGGCGCCCAATGTCTCTTGAGACCTTCTAACCTGATTATATTTCAACTCACACCTTCACGGAAGGCGACTGCAACTTCAAATAACAATTGCTTCTAAATAATTCCTACTTTTATTGATTCTTACCAATTTTCTCATTCTAATCTTCCTTTTTCCCTTTCCTCCTCTTTTTTCTCTTTATTCCCTCATTTTTCTGGTACGAATCTCCTATATTTTTCTGTTTTCTTACCTTTCGCACTCTATCACATAAGCTCTATTGTAGTCTCTCTTAATCCTTCTATTATAATTTATTATATTAGTAAGCGCCAAATAATAATGCGGTTAGATAGTAAGCGCAAAATATTGCTACGTTACTCATGAATTACGCTTGCACCAAAATGATAGATGCAAGCGTTTTACTCTATTTTAGTTTTGACAGTTCGTTTTCGCAGTCTCGCTCCATGGGGCAAGCTGTTCCAACTGTTCATCTGACATTTTATCGTCTGGCCGCTGTGATAAGAGATATGTCAGATATTTATAGGTATTCAGATCATTCGCTTTTGCCATCTCGACCATTGTATACACAATAGCACTGGAGGCAGCTCCTTTCGGACTGGCACTGAACAGCCAGTTCTTCCAGCCGACAGTGAATGGCCTGATTGCATTCTCGCTAAGATTATTGGACAAACTGCAATGACCGTCTTCCAGATAAGTCATCAGGGTGTCTTTCCGATTTTGGGCATAGTTTACCGCTTTCGCCAAACGGGTTCCTTTGTTTGGGCGCTGTTGATCCAGCCAATTCCAGAATGCCTCCAGTATTGGCTTCTCCTTTTCAAGACGAAATTGTTTTCTCTGCTCCGCAGTGTGATTTTTTGCTTTTGAGTACCGCTCACAATCAAACAGCTTGGAACAGAACTGTACTCCCTGCACTGCCGGAAGGCTGTAATCATACTCTTTCCCTTTCGGTATGACATCTGTGAAGTAACGTCTCACATGTGCCCAGCAAGAGCAGCGTTTGATGTCCGGCAGATTATTATAACCCTGGTATCCATCCGTCTCCAGATATCCGCTGAACCCCTGTAGGAAAGATGCTGCATGGAACTTTGCCCTTGTCTCTGTGTAATGGTAGAGCAGGATCGGCGGAAGTCCGTCTTCTCCACTGCGGAAGAGCCACATCCAGGAATCCGTTTCAGGATTACGCTCCGGCTCATTCAGTACCTGAACCCGGGTTTCATCTGCCATCAGATATTTACGCATCCGTAACTGACGGTGAAAATAATCATAAACATGACGGAGATAATTCTCGGCACAGTAAATGATCCAGTTAGCAAGCGTAGCCCGGCTTAATGGGACACCCAGTTGCTTCCAGTCCTCTTCCTGCCTGTTTAACGGCAGACCATTCTGGTACTTCTGGTGCATTGCCCATCCGACAACGGATTCCGATGCATAACTTTCCGGGATCAATGGTTCCTGAACAGGGGCTTTAACAAATGTCTGATCATCCGGATGTTCCTCTGATATGGCACACTCCGGGCATTTATAGGTTTCACGATAGATATTTACTACTTTTCCCTTGGCAGGGGTAAAACGAAATTCATGGCGGACGAATTCTTTCCCAATACATTCCATCTGCGTTCCGCAGGTTGGACAGTTTCGCTCCTCCTCCGGAAGAGAAATGATCTCGTCGCAGGAAGGAACATTTTTAAAGAGATCAGCATGTGTCCGTCTTGCTTTTCTCTTATGTTCCGGAACAGTGATGTCATCAGGAAGTTCCTGTTCCCATGTCGGATCTGCTTCCTGCCCGGCTTCATCAAAAAGATTCAACTGGCCATCGATATCTTTCCGTTTTTCACTGGAAGTACCAAAAAGTTTCTTCGTGAGATATTCAATCTGCTGACGAAGGTTTTCTTTTTCCAGCCGGTCTGCTTCCAATGTTTTTTGTAAAGACTGGATCAGTTCTGTCTGTGTGGAAATCGTCTTATTCAGTTGGTTGATCATGTCCTTGTACGCAAGGATTTTTGAATCTTTTGAATTGCCAGCCATATGTTTTCTGCTCCTTTTTCACTGCTCTTATTATACCATAAAAAGCAACGAAAAAGAAGCAGAAAACCCAGCATTTACAAGGGATTTCAGACATGATACAGGGTGAGAAGCCCCTCCGTTTCTGTTGGTTGGCATAGATGTTTTACGCGATCATTCCGTAGGTTTGAATGCCTTGGGTTGTTCGATTTCAAGCCAGGACATGAGCCAGTCGAATTGCTGCCAGGTCAATTGTTTTACTTCCAGCTGATTTCTGGGCCATCGAAACCTGCCCTGAACTTCCATACGTTTATACAGCAGCACAAATCCGTCAGATTCCCAGAGCAACGCTTTGATCCTGTCACAACGTTTTCCACAGAAAAGATACAGGGCACTTCGCCTTGGATCCATATGGAGTTGATCCTCTACAATAGCACACAGCCCGTCAATGGATTTCCGCATATCCGTTCTGCCTGTTACGATATAGATTTCATCGGCGGCTGTGATATCCCCTAACATTCCAGCTCCTTCACAATTCGAAGCGTTTGAGCCAGAAGCTGAGGATCTGTTCCATTTGGTATTGTTAGATGAAAGCTGCCTACAGACAGCTTCATTGACTCTGCTACGGAAAAGTTATTCCTTTCCGTAGCTGCCGGAATTACATTTAATGGCTGTTCATAAGGAATCGGGTCAGTATCATGAAACTCCACTCTGACAACTTCCTGGCTTTCTGGTGCGCGATAGGTGCGTCCAGTTGACGCCGGCAAATCCACACAACCTTTCTGACGCAGTCTTTTTACCCAGTTGTAAAAAGTTCCTGGCTTGATATCATGTTCCACACACCATTGATGATCTGTCAATCCACTTTGACGGCATTCCATGATGAGACGGTATTGTTCTTCGACAGGTATTCTTTTGCTTTTCATGAGCACACCTCCATAACTTGAATAGAGTAAAATGCTCGCACCTATCATTTCTAGCAAGAAAAGATGAAGTAAAATGCTTGCATTCTCTATTGATTATTATGGGATATTTTTTAGGGCAACACAATCCGTCGAATTATTTTGCACTTACGTCTTATGAATCACAAAAACATTACTCCGGGAACATTAGTAGAAGGTTCTGTTTCAAGTACAGATATTTCTTCTGATGAAATAAATCAGTTGAAGGCTCAAATGCAAGATATGCAATTAGAAATAGACATTCTTAAAGAAACGATAAATGTATTAAAAAAAGACCCAGACATCGATCAGAGTGCTCTCAGCAACAGAGAGAAGGCGGTGATAATCGATGTCTTGAAAAATAGATACTCACTGCCATTATTATTACAGAAATTACAATTATCAAAAAGCAGTTATTATTATCAGGAACAATCCCTACAAAAAGAAGATAAATATACACTTTTACGTGTTAGAGTCATTGAATTATTTACAGAGAATAAAGGTCGATATGGTTACAGACGAATTCACGCCCTACTTAAGCGTGAAAATATAATTGTCTCAGAAAAAGTTATTCGTAGGATTATGAAAGAAGAACAACTTGTAGTAAAAATCAAACGAACTCGTAAATATAATTCCTATCAAGGTGAAATATCTCCAGCAGTAGATAATCTAATTAACAGAAATTTTTCTGCATCTAAACCTAACGAAAAGTGGTTAACAGATATAACCGAGTTTGCAATTCCGGCAGGAAAGGTTTATTTATCGCCTATAGTAGATTGTTTTGATGGCTTACTTGTCAATTGGAATATAAGCACTTCTCCAGATGCATTACTTGTCAATTCTATGCTTGACGATGCAGCTAAATTACTATCTGTAGGAGAAAAACCAATCATACATTCAGACAGAGGCGTACACTACCGCTGGCCAGGCTGGATTGACAGGATGGAGAAAAATGGTTTCATACGATCAATGTCAAAGAAAGGCTGTTCACCTGATAATTCTGCCTGTGAGGGCGTATTTGGAAGAATTAAAAATGAGATGTTCTATAATGCAGATTGGTCTGGGGTAAACATCTCAGAATTTATTGGTATTTTAAATGATTATCTTTATTGGTATAATGAAAAAAGAATAAAAAAATCATTAGGATATTTGAGTCCTATAGAGTACAGACATAGACTTGGATTGGTCACTTAGATAGTACAAGAAAATGTCCGCACCCTCTTCTCCACCTTGCTACGTGTTTTATTTTCGTAGCAAGGTGCTCCGGCTACTGAAAAGTAGTCGGGGATTCTATGAACTCCTGGAGTCCATTTTGTCCACACGGCATTTATTTTTTTCTTGGTTTCTTGTTTATTTCAGTTTTTCAAGAATCTCATCCGCGCTCATGCCGCTGGCTAATAATTTCTTAACCACACTCTCGGCTTCAGCCTTCTTAGCTTCTTCAGCTGCCTTAGCATCTGCCTTTGCCTTCTTCACTTCCAGGGATGCCACTTCTTTCTCGGCCTTCTTAAGAGCAGTCTTCTTCTCTTTCAGGTCGGCCTTCAAAGTATCAATATTGGAGGTGATGGATGTGATCTCGGTATTCAGAGATGCTATAGTCTCCTGCTTCTCTGTGATCTGGGATGCGTAGTCGTTATTGGTTTTGGGACGGTTTTTGCTGCCTTTCGTTCTGGGCATAGGTGATAACCTCGTTTTCTAATTCTTATAAAGCAGTAGAACTTTCACGCATTACAACAATCATTCACCTTCATTGTGAATAACCGTATTATTGTAATTTGAAGAAATTGAATTTCTGTTCATAAAACTATAATCACAATTCAATCTGTTATTCATGGACCCAGTATTTAAAGATGTTCTGATTGGCTGATTTTTCACCATTTCCACATGACAGTCCATATACAATTTTTCAATTTCTATCAACTCTACTGTTTTCATAATAAATTACCTCGCCATAATTTGAATATTAGAAATAACGGATTTCTTATTTTGATTTTCTATAATCTTAATTGCAGGAGTTCCATCCAAAGTAATCATATACGCATGATGTAATGAAAGAATCTTATCCTGTAACTCTCCGTCATCCTCCATCATTGAAATCTTTAACCCAATTTTCTTGCAGAATTCTGCATTCAAATGCCTGCCATGAATTTTTGAATCGTCATGTTCATTCAGTTTAGACACAATTGTAGCAATAATAGCCTGATCACTTGGATTATTCTTATCAAACATACATGTTCCAAGCCATTCTTCTATAAGTTTACCAGAAAGTTGAATCGCGTCAATAGCTGTTTTCATAAATGCAGCTGGATACTGTTGAAGCTTTATTGCCCAATACTGTGCGTTATTTGGGTCAGCCAGCAAATCTCTCTTTGCTTCTTCAAATTCCATCATTATATTATATGCGGGAATTCCATTAAATTGCGGATCAATTGGCCCCAAGCTAGACTGTTTTCCCATTATAATTTCTTTTGCAGAACAGGCAATCATTGTTCCTGCAGACATCGCCAACTGTGGAACAATCACTCTGATATCATTTCCAAATTTTGCTCTAAGATAACTAACAATTGCCTCCGCTGCTGCTGGTGAACCACCAGGCGTATGTAAAACTAAATCCAGTCCCTTAGTACAATCTAATCCATGAACACACGCCATGAATCCTGTCATATCAGCGTCATTAATGTCTAAATTGTTCCCTTGTTTATTAAGCCACGATGAATAATACGCTATTGTATTTCTTCCAGTGTAATCGGAAAGCTCTTTCAAATACTTGCGTCGAACATAATCATACTGAGACTGAGTTTCATTTACTTCCTTAAGAATATCATTCCAGCTTCCCATGTTTTCACTCCTTTGTATTTACTATCTATTTTTTCCACAAAAGTATATTGTTTCATCACCATTTGTGCTCTTTCCTTATTAACGTTATATATTGTGCAACACAGAAAGACACATAAAACTTAAATGAGCACAAATACTTAATTTTAGTATATCACAAGTCTGTAAATAAATCAGCCTTGTACACGCCTTTTTCTAACATTTTCTTAAAGCTGTCCTTTACTGCTGCAACATCCTCATGGTAGGTCATGCCGTACCAGGTGTCGTTGGTCTTCAGAACCTTCACAGACATCTTGCCCTGCTCCAGCAGCTCACCGATGAAGATTGGGATCAGATACTCGGCTTTCTGAGGATTGCTCGGTACTTCTTTCTCGAAAAACTCCTTAAAACCTTCTTCTAGCGTTGTAAGAAAATCAGGAGTCAATCCCCACATATTCATAGATACCAGAGAGTTCACATCAACAATTACACCGTCTGCTTCTGCTCCATCTGCAGTCTTTACGATATTCTTAGTCTCAACAACCTCGGTCAGATTATTCTGGTCATCCATCTTGCAAATGCCACGAGTCACGCCACCGTTATCAGACAGCGTGTTCTTCAGCACAAAGCCAGCCATACAGGACTTTCCGCCATTCACTAGATACTCATGAACAGCTTTAAAGCCTTCCTTGCCATAGTAATCGTCTGCATTAATTACAATGAACGGAGTTTTAATTACGTCCTTCGCTGCAAGCACAGCCTGACCAGTTCCCCACGGCTTTGTACGGCCTGCCGGAAGTTCTCCCGGAATATCGTTGATATCCTGGAAAGCATAGTCCACAGTTACATTGTGAGCGGAGCAAATAGATGCAATGCGATCGCCGATGACCTCTTTGAACTCTTTCTCAATATCCTTACGGATGATAAATACTACATGATTGAAGCCGGCCTCAATCGCATCATGGATTGAGTAGTCCATGATGATATGGTCTGCATCATCGACCGGCTCCAACTGTTTTATTCCTGTTCCAAATCGGCTACCAATTCCGGCTGCCATGATAAGTAATGTTGTTTTCATAACTTTTTCCTCTTGCTATCTTTTATTCCACTGTCACACTCTTCGCTAGATTTCTCGGCTTATCCACATCCAGTCCTTTCGCCACAGATACGTAATATCCCAACAGCTGCAGCGGGATTACTGCCAAACTACCAACAAAGTGCTCGTCCACCTTCGGAACATAGACCGTGAAGTTCACCTGATCTTCGATTTCATACTTGCCATAAGTAGTGAGTCCCATCAGATAAGCACCACGGCTCTTGCACTCCAACATATTGCTGATAGTCTTTTCGTAGAGTTCGCTTTGGGTCAGCACGCCGATGACCAGCGTTCCCTGCTCAATCAGACTAATAGTTCCGTGCTTCAGTTCGCCAGCTGCATATGCCTCCGAGTGAATGTAGCTGATTTCTTTCAGTTTCAAACTACCTTCCAAGCAGACAGCATAGTCAATGCCACGGCCTACGAAGAATACATCATGTGCATTGGCATACTTTGCTGCGAACCACTGAATGCGCTCCTTATCTTCAAGAGTCTTCTGCATCTTCTCCGGGAGAGTCAACAGTTCAGAGATATAGTAGCTATACAGCTCCTCCGTAATTTTTCCTCTGACCTTTGCAAACTGAACCGCCAGACAGTACATAGCTACCAGCTGTGCGCTGTATGCCTTGGTCGTTGCAACAGAGATTTCTGGACCAGCAAGGGTGTAGAACACTTTGTCCGCTTCACGGGCAATACTGCTTCCTACCACATTAACGATTGCCATTGTGGTGATGCCCTTTTCTTTTGCAAGACGCAATGCTGCCAGTGTATCCGCTGTCTCACCAGACTGGCTAACAACGATCACCAGTGCTTTCTGATTGAGCGGCATCTTACGGTAGCGGAACTCAGATGCAAGTTCCACACGCACCGGGATGTCTGCCATATCTTCCAGCACATACTGAGCAGCCATGCCCACATGCCATGCAGAACCGCAAGCAACAATATAAATCTGCTCGAAATTCTTAATCTCATCTTCGGTAATCTCCACGCTGGACAGATCGATAACTCCGTTCTTGATTACGGAATTAAGAGTATCCTGGACAGCTTTCGGCTGCTCATGGATCTCTTTCATCATGAAATGTTCAAAGCCGCCCTTTTCAGCCGCTTCTGCATCCCACTTGATCTCGGTGGTCTGCTTTTCGATTTCATCACCATTTAGGTCATAGAAATGAGCCTCACCCGGAACAAGTTTTGCAAACTCAAGGTTTCCAATATAATACACATTGCGAGTGTATTTCAGGATTGCCGGAACATCCGAAGCCACATAAGTTTCACCAGCCGCAATACCGATGATCATCGGGCTGTCCTTACGCGCTACCCAGATCTCGCCCGGATAGTCACGGAACATCAGCTCCAAAGCATAGGAACCACGGACACGAACCATTGTCTTCGCAATAGCATCGATGGGGCCAAGGTTATACTTCTTATAATAGTAATCAACCAGTTTAACAACTACTTCCGTATCGGTCTGGCTGTAGAAAGTGTAACCGTGCTTCAGCAGCTTTTCCTTCAGTTCGGTATAGTTCTCAATAATACCGTTATGTACACCAACGACCTCGGATTCGACCGGGCCGGAACCAGATCTGGTGCAATTACCAGATACATGCGGATGTGCATTTGTCTGGCTCGGCTCACCGTGGGTAGCCCAGCGGGTATGTCCGATACCACAGGTTCCTTTCAATGCCTTACCGCCATCTGTCTTTTCGATCAAATTGGACAGACGACCCTTTGTTTTCACGACTTGTGCCAGATTCTCTCCATCACGGACAGCCAGTCCGGCCGAATCATATCCTCTATATTCCAGTTTCGACAGACCATCCAGCAGGATCGGTGCTGCCTGTCGGTTTCCTGTAAAACCAACGATTCCACACATAGGTTTATCCCTCCCGATATTTACTTTTCTCGTCTATTATACTTTCCCTCTTATGCAAAACGACTCCGGGTAATTGCCAGAGTCGTCATTGACTTTACGCCTTATATCCCTTTTCGCAGATCACATTAACCACTTCGTCAACATACTTCTGGCAAGTATCATGATCTGGTGCTTCCACCATGACACGCACCACAGGCTCAGTGCCGGACTCACGCACCAGAATACGACCAGTATCGCCCAGTGCTTCAGCAACCTTAGACACAGCTTCCTGAACAACAGGATCATTCTGTGCAGCCTTCTTATCGGTCACACGGACATTTTCCAACACCTGCGGATAAATCTTCAGCGGTGCTGCCAGCTCACTCATCGGCTTCTTCTTAGCCAGCATGACTTCCATCATTTTCAGGCTGGTCAGAATACCATCACCAGTGCTCGCATACTTGGAGAAGATGATATGGCCGCTTTGCTCACCGCCGATACGGCAGCCGTTCTTGGCCATATACTCATAAACATACTTATCGCCGACAGCGGTCTTAGCGTAACCGATACCTTGCTCATCGAAAGCCTTGTAGAGACCAAAGTTGGACATAACTGTGGTGACAACAGTATTATTTAACAGCTTACCACGTTCCTTCATGTAGCAACCGTAAATGTAAAGGATATGGTCGCCAGTGATAACATTGCCCTTTTCGTCCACGCACAGGCAACGGTCGGCATCACCATCGTAAGCAAAACCAACATCCAAGCCTTTCTCCACAACAAACTTCTGAAGGCCCTCGATATGGGTTGAACCTGCATTGTTATTGATGTTCAGACCATTCGGATTATTATTGATGACATAGGTATCTGCGCCAAGCGCATCGAACACGGACTTTGCGATATTCCAGGAGCTACCATTGGCGCAATCCAAACCGACCTTGACACCCTTAAAGGAGTAGATGCCCAGCGAGATCAGGTAGCCCATGTAGCGGTTGCGACCTGCCACATAGTCCACAGTGCAGCCGATGTGCTCACGATGAGCAAAGGGCAGCTCTGGCCAGTCCTTATCAAAGACATGGAGTTTGCCGTCAATATAGTCCTCCACCAGCAGCAGAGTTTCCTCAGGCATTTTCTCGCCGTAGCAGTCGATTAGCTTGATGCCATTGTCGTAGTACGGATTGTGACTGGCGGAGATCATAATGCCGCAATCAAAGTCATCCACGCGAGCGATGTACGCCACAGATGGAGTAGTGGTAACATGGAGCAAATAGGCATCTGCACCAGAAGCGGTCAGACCAGCCACAAGGCTGTACTCGAACATGTACGAGCTGCGGCGGGTATCCTTACCAATAACAATACGAGCAGGATCGGTGTCACCGTTGCGCTCACGGAGAGCATTATAATACCAGCCTAAGAAGCGACCAACCTTATAGGCGTGATCCGCTGTTAATGTAATTCCGGCTTCTCCACGGAAGCCGTCTGTTCCAAAGTATTTTGACATTTTTTATTCTCCGTCTAAATCTATCTATTTTTTCGTTCTTTATAAAAAGAAGTAAGCCATGAAATCATAAGCGAACCACTGGCGGTAATAAAAAAGGTTTTGAAATTGTGGTAATCACTTTTATACAATATCAATGCACATAAAGCCACAAAGTACATATGTACAAAATAAATTGTTTCGCTCCAATTTCTCAGACGCACGTAGAACTTTCCATTCAAATCAATCTTCTTGCATGCCGAAATTACAACTGCAAACAGGAAGAAAAATGTCGGGAGATCCAGTATCTTCGAGAAGTACTGCCCACCCCCGATTAAACTTGTTGCTATCTTTGTAAGATACATTAATGCAGCTGCAATTATACTACCGGTACTTATACGGAGTTTTCCAAGCTTTTCTATTTCTGCTACCAGCATTCCAATTGAAACAAATATTAAGGACTGAAAAAGACCATTTCTTGTTGTCACAAAGGCAGCAAAATATAATTTAACCGCAGCGGAAACTATCATTGGAAGTTTATTTAAATGCCCTTCAACCATTGTCAAAATAATTCCAAGAACATACATTACACTTCCGAATTTCACGATTTGTTTTATCGAGAACTTTCTCAGCAGCAAATCAATGAAAATCAGCGCAAAAGCCAGTCCATTCAGATACCATAATGCCCATGAATAGAAATTATCTCCTACGAGAATAAAATTTCTAACGCTACGGAGCAAATATACTGGTTCCCTATTTCCCTCTATAATCCACCCGCAGAATGTCAGAGGCAGATAAATAATCGACCAAATCACATATAGTCGCAAAACCTTCTTTATCCGAAAGCATATTTTTTCATGCACACCCTTGTTTTGTTGTCTGACAATCAAAAAATATCCTGTGCAAGCATAAAAGAATGGAACTGCATAATTTGAAATATCATAATAAAACAGCTTATCAGCCACATCACTGACGACCTGAAATGGTCTTGTATGTATCCCTATTACAAGAAATGAACAGATAAATTTCATCAAATCAAGCAGTTTGTAATTTGTATTTTGCATCACCGCACTGTCTTTTTCCACGTTATCTCTCCTGTATCTACATTTAAATCACGCTTTATGTAATAATTTCGTTTTGAACTTTTGAATCATTTCAAACATCAAAGCGTTTTTCATCATCAGATTAATTGCAATGTAAACTAAAGCTCCACATCCCACTTCGACAATAAGTCCAATTGTATTAGGCAACTCCAGCAGCATGAGTCCAAGAACGCATATAGACATCACTGCGGTACTAAAAATCCCTGTTATGAGTGATTTCCAATTGACATTGAACTTCACTTTTTTCTTCATGTAAATAAACTGAATGGCATTTGTGACAAACTCACTAATAACGGATGCCACAACGGCACCATTTTGTAAAAGTGTTGGAATCAATACCGCATTTGTAATGACATTGATTATGGACGCAGAAGCAGCTGCCGGAAGAATAATTTTCTCACTCTTCGTACTATAAACAAGCTGATAGCAGAACAAATCCCCAAATCCTTTGATCAGAATCAATGGGCACATCAGCTGAATTGTCAAGGCTGCTGAAGCAAATGCTTCTCCATAGAGGAACTGCACAGTCTGTTCCGCTACTAAAGCCATACCGACTGCTAATGGGAGAGTCATCAAACACAGAATCTGAAACCCTTTATCCAATAGGCGGTAAAATCCCTCTCTATCATTCTCGTAATAATAACTTAGCCTTGGAAGAAGTGCAGCCGTTACCGCATTCGCCATTGTAAGAACCATGTTAACAGTTTTTTGTGCGTAAGAATAATAACCAACAGATTCATCAGTTGCCATCATATTCAGCATAGTAACGTCAATTTTGTTGTAGATGCTTGATAAAAATATAATGCAGGCAATTAAAAGTACTGGTTTCAGATGTTTTATAAGCTTAATGCCCGAAAGTCGTATTTTTACAAATTTCCTTGCATGTATCACATTGAAAACATAGTTGCCTCCCGTTGCAAGGCTTGAAATCAATGCGTAAGCTACATAATCCTGTCTTGTCTTAACAAACAAAAATAGAGCCAATAACGAGATACCCTTTATCGCCAGACTTCTACCTGTGATATAACCATACTCTTCCAGTCCTTTATACATCCAATCGATGTTCAGATAATTGAAAAATATAGCTAACCCACACGCACCATACAATGCCCACTCACCGTTAAAGCCTGCGTTTATAAATACAAGGACAAAGAAACCTACTACAGCTAAAGTTGTCGAAATGATATTCAGCAATAGAAGTTCCGTGAACAATTTATCTCTTTCTGCTTTATTGTCCCGAACCTTTGCAAATTCACGAACACCATACGATGGTAGTCCCAATGCTGCAAGTGTTACAAAGTACGATGCAATATTTTGAGCAGACACAACCTTTCCGACACCAACCGGAAGAAGAATTCTCGAAACGTAGATTGATGTCACAAATGGGAATAAAATATTTGCAACCGTATATATAATGTTGTATATTGAATTTTTTGCTAGTGATTTTTGCATTCTTTATTCGTATGGCAATACGCTGCCATCATCCTCCATTTAGACTACCAATATCATCAAATTGGTTGATTCATTTTCATTCTACAACTACTATACCATTCCGATTTATCGAAAACTGATTTTATACTCTATTGATTTTGCCCCCCCGAATAATTTTCGTCTTTATCAGAATTTCTTTTATTTTTTGCTTATAATATACCTTTGGAGCACACTTCGAAAGAGATTTATAAAAGCCCTTATTCAAACCTGTAAAAAAGGTTTCGCGAGTATCTGGTGCAACAGATGGATGCCTTAACTGATGATTTGCATCTATCGCTTTATCTATATCGACCTCTTTTAATTGCATCCCGGAATTTTTCACAAGGGTTTTCCCCTTATCAGTCTGGCATAGCAATAAGGAGATGCCTCTTCCTTGCTCTTTCTGCGGCAAATCGCTTCCCCACGAATCTCCAATTGTTATGTCCGCCACTCGTTCTATTGTGGCATACTGACAAGAATAGCAATTTTCGGTATAATCCAAAGATGTCAGGAATGCATATGTATACATATCTTGAACGCCTGCAGGGGTCAACGTCTTATATACTTGTCCATCGTCTTGTGACGAAAGTCCAAAGTTCGTTTTATTTCTGAACCGAATCTGTGTTAGTTTCTTTATGTCGATTCCCTTTTCCTCTAAAGCCATATCCAATATACGCGGAGACGGGCTTCCATGACAGATCAAGTCAACCGTATACAGATTATCTCTCATTTCTAATGGCAATATTGCTGTTGAATTTTTCACTGCCGCTACTTGGCAAGGTAATCCTATAAATAAGACCTTTTCTCTGTGCTTCAATTTCTCTATGACTTTGGCGTAAATTCCAATAGGATTACTCTTCACATATTTAGAACCTGCAAAATCAGTCAGTTCCTCAACCCTATTTGTAATTTCAAAGACAAATTCACCTTGTTTGAAGACGCAGGCTGCCACATAACCTCCATTTTCCACAAAGTACTTCATCATAGCCGATGCCGCACCACCAGAAGATGCACGACCTCTAATATTTTCAGAAGCCCACCCTTCTTTCCAATCGATAGGCTTTCTCTTCTCTGCTACTTGGTTATTTGGACATACCTTCACGCACATCCCGCAGTTAACGCACTTATCTTCATCGATAACTGCATTATATGTAGCCATACTATCTTTGATTGTTATGGCATTTTTCTTACACTTTCCAATACAGGCCATACATCCTGTACAGGAATTCTCTCTACACACAGTTCTCATTTTCTCATACTCACAACTCTTCTTATTTTCAATTGCAAAGCTGGTTACAGTAATTTTCAAGTTTTTCCACTTCAGCTTTGTACGAAATTTTGTTAAAATCCAAACTGCTCAGTAGCCTTGTATTATTCGGATTTTCAAGAAGATAGTCTATTTTGTTTGCAATCTCATTTTCATCCATTGGATCAAAGATAACATCGTGTTCCGTTACATTTAATAGTTCTAATGCTCCGGCCACATTAGTGACAAGAACGCTACATCCACAAAGCAATGCATCATAAACCGAAAGTGCAAAAGGCTCATAAACAGAGTTCAAAATGTACAACTCGCTTTTCCGCATTTCTTCATACAGCTGTGTCTGTGGAACCAGTCCCTTGAACTCAATATTTTTGCCTTGAGGTAAATTCTTCGGATTGTATAAGTGTCCATAGACTGTTAGAACTCTATCCGTCCCCAATTTTGCCATCGCCCTGGCCACGGTAATGTTGTTCTTGAGCTTTCTATCTCCACCTACTGCTATTATTCTTCCTTTCTCCCGCTGCACTCCCCCGTGTTCTAAATTTATTTTTTCTACACCATTATGTAAGTAAGCTGTTTTCCCTTTGCAGAACGGATATTTCTCTTGGATTATCTGGCTATATCGTTCTGATACCGGAAGTAGTAAATCGACAGAATGAAGAATATATTGCTCCATCTGCAGGCTGTTCTCGTCTACCGCTGATTCATTTAATGCACATTCCATTTCATAACAGCCGTGCATAATGTAAACTGTTTTTTTGTTTAACAGTTTAGCCAACTTAATAGCACACACTCCTACTTTAGACATTCCTGAAACGACTATCACTTTGCAACGTACTACGCCTATGAATGCATTTATATATTTTTTGACCTTATTTACACTATCCGCAATGCAAAAAGCGTCTGACAAGTTAGCTACAATACCTTTATTTACGTTTGCCGGTCCAGTATTTCCGTTTGTACCTCCGACAAATAGAAATTTCTTCATTTATCCACCTACTATCTTCTTTTATATGTTATTCTGCAAATATTGCAGCGACTTTTCTTGTTCCTTTTTTATGCAATCATTGAACTCCGCTTTGTTCTTTGCAATACCATATTTAGCATCCAATTCTTCGATGCTATCCATCAAATGTGCTTTCATACAGATTTTATCAACCAGATCCAGCAACTTATTTTTATTACTATCTCTTGCTAATACTGCAAATCTCTTTGCATATTTTGCTGAGAAAATTGTTCCATGGAATGTATCTGTAATCACAAAATCTGCCTGCTGGAAAATTTTTAAACACTGGAACGGATCACAGACAACATAATTCTTCACCCAAAACTGCGGTGCTCCGATTGCAATTGATGTTAAATTGTGTTCTTTACAGAAAGTTTCAATTGCTTCAATTTCTTTTTTTGTGTGAATTCGATTATAATAGGAATATACCACACAATAATGTGCCGGAAGTTCAGGAAGTATTGCCGCTTCTACTTCTTTATCAAAGTTATAAATTAAAACAGGGTCCAGACTATCAACTACCGTTTTTTGGGTCAATTTTTCAACAAATCTGTGTGTATTGTTATCCCGCACAGAAAACGCGGAGACTCTGTCAAAGGAACTTCTAATTTTATCCGCCACACTTTGTGGAAGTTCTTGGTACTTTGTTGATCCACATGAAGCTGCATATGTAATAACCTTATCCGCATTGGAAACATTACCAAACAACTGTGAAGTAAATCCCCATGCACCAGAATTCAAGCAATTAAAAACCTCATCACTACCAATAACGCATACATCATATTTCGAGCTTCTTCTATCAATAAAAAGTTCTTTTTGACGAAATTGTTCAAAGACATTTTCCTGATCTATGCTCTTCTTTTTTATTCTTAGACGGTTCAGTGTATATCTATCCGTTTTCTTTATTTTTCCAATCAGGCCTGTCGTTTCTTTTTCTTTATCATACTTCTGCTTATAATCACCCAACAGTTTATAGTCATCTTCTCTTTTTTCAATATCTATAAATTCCACTTGATGAGCGAGTCTTTCAATTGTTGTCTTCAGCGCATACGATTGAAGTAGAGATCCCATATTACCAACCCGTTGCATCGACAAAATACATACTTTCACTTTTATATTCCCCCTTCGTTCCTACACGTATCCAAAGACGCATCATCTGCAATTAAATAGAAATAAACAAAGCTACTATAAATTTCGAGCATTTGCGATTCACAAAAAGAATAAATTGCAAGTAATAATGCAATCGACACTATCATATAATTATGGTGTTTAATTGCTTTTTTCATAAGTAGAATATAACCAATTAACACGATTATTGTTGGAATCAACCCCATAACCAATAACGCAGTCATATAACTACAGTCGCATGTAACGCTCCAATTATACCATCCATGAATATTATTATAAATAGTCCCCGAATTATCTCTTAAAGTTACATTTTGACCAAATAACTTTATTCCAAATTTATTCAAAACATAATAATTCAAAAAAAGCCTGTTTGTGAAAATTAAATCAAGCTTTTTTAATATATTACTTGTTTCGAGAAGCTTTGCAGACAGATATGTAAACATCATTATTAATAATTGACTATACGTCATTAGAAACTTTGGAATTTTACTATACCACGCTCGGCTTGCTATTTTCTCGCTAAATCGCATTATAAATGGAATCAAGCAAATTACAATCGTAGACGTTTTACTTCCCGTCATTATATAGGTCAATAATCCAATAAATTCAATGTACAAATAATGAATTGTTTTTAATTTATTAGACTTTTCAGAAGCCCATAACAATATAATCAGCATTATTAACTGTGCTGTTATATTAGGATGCCCAAATCCCCATCCGCTAGCACCTCTTCTTTGAATTCCCGCATCAGATATTCCCAGAAGATACAAAAAGAATCCCATCCCCAATATAATTGTTAAAGCCTTTCTGCATACAGTTAATATTCTTCTATAGGGTATATTTTTTACTGCTATTACTAATAAGAACCCTCTAAAATATGCTGCTTGCCCACTAACAATATAACCAATAAGTAATAACACTCCCACTGTTGAAAAGGAGCACAGCTCTTTTAGGGAATACGACTTTTGAGCAATAATATAAATCAATCCAATATATAAAGGAATTTGTATTACATTGATAAACGTATCCAAAAGTGACATTTTTGAAAAAATATAAATATTTGTTAATTTATTTATAAACACAAGCAAAAATAATATAATATATATCAAACTCGTCTTTTGGGAATTTTTGCGTTTTGTTGAAAATGTCGTCTTCAATTATTGTTCTCCTTTTTAACAACGTTTATATTTGAATACTAGCATTAGATAACATAGCAATGTATTTTGGTTTAGCACAGTCAACCGTATCAAATTTCTGCTCTTACTCTCAATTTTGGGATTAACTTTTCCAAGCACTGTCTTTAAATGAGTATCTTTTTCGATAGCTTTAATATGACTCAGTTTTTCTGTTGTACTCTCTTCTGATAAGACTATCATTTTTAATGTTGCAATCACAAAAGCAAGATAAACACTCGAAAACCGCGTTTTCACTACTTCTGGAAAATCTAAGTTCTGACATAAGAGAATTGTTTGATCATAAAAATCTTTTATTTTCTCATATCTGTCTTTTCGATACACTCTTGTTAATGACGTGTTATTTTGGCAATAAAAATAAAATGCTTCCGGAACAACAGATACACAAGTGACGTTTCCAAAGAGTCTTGTCAAAGAGTATACATCTTCTGAAATGATGTCTCTTTCCGATACAAACCTCCAATTTGTATCGTTTATTAATTTCATTGAAAATAATGCTGTACATGCACTCAGCATTAAGTTCATTTTCTTCTCTTTAGAATAATCTGGAGATATCAACTCTGGAAAAATAATATTTGTGACTTCACTTTCCGTATAGATCAACTTATCAATTTCAGGTTTAAACACTTGTGTAACTTTACCATCTGAGTCAACAATATTATATCCATAATAGACGATGTCCGCTTTTGACTCAATTCCACTTTTATATGCTTTTTCAATAGTATCAGATGCAATATAATCGTCACTGTCAATAAAGCAAATGTACTCGCCTGTCGCATTTTCAATTCCCGTATTACGTGCATATCCAAGGCCGCCATTCTTTTTGTGGATAACTTTTATTCTACTATCTTTCGCGGCCCACTTATCACAGATTTCTGGACATTTATCTGGAGATTCATCATCAACCAAGATGATTTCCAACTTTCTGTAGCTTTGGTTTACGACACTTTCCAAGCATCTACTAAGATACTTTTCAACATTATAAATCGGTAAAACAACTGATACAACGCCTTTTCTCATCAATACAATCCTCCAACTATGATTCACAAGAAACGACGTCTGCTCTTACAATAACTTTATTACAAACTTTCGCTTCTACAATTTTAAATTATCTTTCATTCATATTTTCCAAACCAAATGCAGGCAAGGTTTGTTTCCATGAATTGTATGGCTCTCTCTGCCGTTTTTATCCACATACAACTGCAAAGGGCAACAACATTTTTACATCTTTTTTATCACCCTCGCCGGACTCCCAACTGCCACACAATAGTCCGGCACATCTTTAGTAACCACTGAATTGGCTCCAATCACGCAATGCTTACCGATCTTTACATTACCTACAATCACCGCATTAATTCCAATGTAAGAACCTTCTCCAATAGAAACCATCTGACCTCTTTGTACAATTCCTTGATCTATCACAGGAACATTTATATCGCGATACTCATGGTCGCAATCAGTTATGTACACATTTGGCGAGAGGAGTACTTTCTCTCCAATATCCAGAGAATTGGCAATAGATATCCGGCATCGCTCACCAATTTCGGATCCCTTTCCAATTCTTACCGTACCCTCCCCAGACCAGATTTGGGTATAGGGACGTACCGTTACGGAATCTTCCAAGGTAATATGACGTTTTCCTTTTAAGCTGCAATGCTTGCCAATATAGACATTCTGTCCAGCAGTTACACCAAAGATTTTTGCTCTCATCAATCCAAGGATTTCCTTGGCCTTTCCTTTAAGTCCCATCCTTACGATACCTTTCTAATAAATTTATTCGGATACAGGAAGAACTCCAACCACTTCGTTTTCTTCATAATCCAAGCTGCAATAATCGGACCTGCAAAGCTAATTACAAGCCCCAGTACTACATGAATCACAGCATTTTCAATGCCAATCTTCATCAGAATCGATCTCAGTGGTGCTGCAAACAATGTGTGCAGCAAAAAAATCGGCATTGTGTATTTTGCTAGAAAGTCCATACCTCTACCAAACTTTTCCTCAAAACCTGCCACAATAAGGATTACAGCTACACAAGCCAATAATCCCATAGCAAAAGAAATTGCACTACCGCTAATTTCCGCCGTATATACCACAATGCTCAAAATCATAAATAGCAATCCGCATATCGTTCCTTGTACTTTTCTGCCTTTCAGCTGCACATCAAACACGCAAATACTCATACCGAGCACAAACCAGATTTCGTTTGAGAGAACTGTTGATACTGCGTAAACGCTGTACCCCCCCCCAGTCAAAATTAGGCCTTTCACAACTATTGCAACTACCAATCCAACTGCGGCTGCTTTCACACTGCTAAAAGTCGGCGTAACAAGAAAAATAAAGAACAATGCGTACAGATACCAGTACGGAGCAGTTGGATGAAGGAGCAGTGTATCGCCTAAACCACCAGTCTGGTCATTGACACTGCTTGAGAACATCTTTTTCAGCACCCATGTAGCAGTCGTAAAAGTCGCATAGGGTACGCCGAGTGCTAACGCCTTTTTCGCCACATTCTTGCACCAGCTACTAACACCGTTTACCTTGCTGTACTTCTGATACAAATATCCGCTACAAATAAAGAACAGCGGCACATGAAAGTAGTAAATCGTCGTTTCAAACCACTCATACAAATCATTTTCAGGCAGAATACTTGCCTTTGTCATACTTTGGAAGAAATGGCCCAGTACAACCAATATACAGGCAATGACTTTTACATCATCGACCCATTTTTCTCTTGTTCTTACCGCTGTCTTTTTATCCATTACTTCGTCTCCATCTGCTGTGCGATGTCAGCATCCACAATTTCCTCGCCGGTCTTATGCTTCAGCTGCTCTTTACTTGCCTCACTCAGACCGTTGTTGATCACACAGTTCATATCGCAAGTGCTGCACTTATCCAGATCCTCTTTGGTAACTTTACCATCACGGTAATCGCGGCAGATTTTCAGCTCATACATGCTGTACGGATGCTTGGTGAACAGAGCCTTGAACTTGTGAACCAGAACCCAAGTAGCCGGTTTCCAGATATACTTGTGCATAGCCGGGCTGACAGAACCAATCATCCAGCAGTCACGGTCGCAGCAACGAACCTTTGCACGAACCTTCTCTGCTTCTGGGCTATTCCACAGCTCGTCCCAAGTCTGGTTGTTCAGGTTGCCCATGACCTCTTTGTCCTTGGTGCCATTGCAAGGCATAACATCGCCATACGGGTCGATGAAGAAGGTATCGAAGCTCATGTCGCAAGGCAACAGACGCTTCTGGCCATAGATGTAGTTGATCAGACCGTGGTTAAAGTACGCACGGAACCACTTCTTCGGGCTGTTGCTGCGGAGCAGTTCGTTGACCAGATTCTCGAAGTTCTTCGCAACCATCGGACGATCGTGGATGATGTTCTTTGCCTCAACAAAGTAGAAGCTGTTGTGCAGAGAAGCCGTTGCGAACTCCATGCCCATTTCGTTGGAGATTTTGTACAGAGGAACCAGATCAGGAGCATTTTTGTCCTGAACAGTCATGCCGAAGCCGACATCCTTCATGCCCATCTCACGCAGTTTCTTCAGCGTACCATAACCACGCTGGTAGCCGTTCTGCAGACCACGGATCTCGTTGTTGGTCTGCTCCAGACCCTCGATAGAGATACGAATACCGATCTGAGGGAACTCTTTGCACAGATCAACGATACGGTCAGTGAAGAAACCGTTTGTGGAAATAACGATACGGTCAGACTTCTTATACAGTTCACGCACAATATCTTTCAAGTCGGTGCGGATGAACGGCTCACCACCTGTGATATTGGTAAAGTACATCTTCGGCAGCTTCTTGATGGTTTCGATGCTGATTTCCTCTTCCGGCTTGGAAGGTGCCTTATAACGGTTGCACATAGAGCAACGAGCATTGCAACGATAAGTAACGATGACCGTACCATTTAACTTCTTTTCTTCAGACATGATTAACTCTCCTATTGTTTACTCTCTCTTTTAAGAATGTTTCGATTTTATTTAAGAACCACTTGGCAAATACCGAGAACACAACCGAACCGCAGATGACTGCAACTGCTGTGAAGATATATGCCAGCAGACCATTTTCAAATATAAGGGTTACCGGCGTTCCTCAAGCATCCCCCACAGTGTCTTTGCATATTTTTCCTCTGAACACTCACTTTCAAGGAAGCTCTTAAACTTTGCCGCACTAACATCGGCTTCTTCTCTATGCTGTAAGTAGTACTGAATTTTATTTTTCCAGTCTTCTATATTCTTACCACACAAAGCACCTCTGCCATCGGCGAAATACTCCTGTGTAGTTACCGTATCCGACGTTATTGCCATCTTCCCATTGGCGGCTGCCTGGTAAAAAGCAATCAGTCCAGCCGGTGCCTCCGTATCCAACGGCGTAACTACCAACTGTGACTGACACATGAACTCAAGGAATTCCTGTTCAGGAATATCCGACTTCACCACCATATTTTTGCCGAAGTTCTCTTTGTACTCTTCAAACTTATCCTTCGGCATAACACAGTTGAATGTAACTTCCGGCATTGCCTGTGCAATTTTAATCAGAAACTCCCAGTCGCGACCGTTCCGGCCGCCACAGAAGACGGTATTTGGATTAACTTTTCCTTCATATTCAATGCTGTAACCGCCATGATAGGTGTCATGCAGCAGCGTGTACTTCTTATGGATTCCGAGCATTTCGTTCAGATGCTCACCGTACTTCTTGGAAGTCACCGTCGCCTGAACCTTTTTCGATTTCAGCATCGGCTTGTACAAAAACTTTGCCAGCTTATTTTTTGCAGTTGCTTTATCTTTGAGCAGAATATTTAGCGCAATAATCTTTCTATTTTTGAACTGTACTTTACACAACCACCAGCACAAAACTGCCATGAAGTCGTACCAGCAGATGATAGTGTCACCCTCCGTCGACTGCTTGATCACATTCTTGCAAGCTGCCAGCATTTCTTTGGTGGAATTACATTTCTGTGGAGGATAAATCTGCCGAATCTTGGCTGTTTCATAGCCGTTCAGAAATGTCATATTCTGTTTATCCGCTGGGTTATCAAACAGCATATAAACCATCGGCCTGCCCTCCTCTCTTACTGGTACACCTTCATAATTTTCTTGTAATACTCATCAATGGTATCGAAGCTGATGTTCTTACAGTTCTTGCTATACTGTTCACACAGCTTCTTATCACTCCAGAGCTTCTCGATCTTTCTCTTCAAATCTTTCCCGTTACCGCTTTCAAACAGCTCGCCGGTCTTGCCAACCTGAATCAGCTCCGGGATACCACCGATGTTCGCTCCCAGCACCGGCGTGCCGTACATCTGAGATTCCATCACGGAGAACGGACAGTTCTCATACCACTCAGAAGGGTAAATGGAGAACCGTGCCTCACGGATCAGCTTCTCCAGTGCCTCACCTTTCTGGAAGCCAACGTTCTTGATGTTCTTAATACCATTTACTGTCTCTTCCAACGGGCCAGTACCGGCGAAGATAAACTGCACATCTGGCAGTTCTTTACAGACCTTGATGAGCGTGCCGATACCCTTCTCCTCCGAGAAGCGGCCAAAGTAAAGGACGTAGTCTTTTTTCTCCGTCTCTTTCCACTCCACCTTGTCAATAAAGTTGTGCATTGCCACGGTCTTAGTAGCAAACAGAGGATTGCTGTCCATCTTGCTCTTCATGAACTCGGAGCAACAGATCATGGTGTCAATGTACTTGTAGGTGCCCTTCCACTTCCAGAACTCAGCCTCCATCATGCCGATGGCAGATTTCGCCGTGGAACCGTGGATGCACTTGCCTTTCATGCAGTTCACGAAATGGCCACCGAGGCACTTCTCACAGTTCTGGTGCGTGTTCGGATTGTTCAGCATGTGGTTCGGGCAGACCAGCTGGTAGTCATGTGCCGTGAAGATGATCTTGCAATCTCTTCCGGTTTCCTTGCGCCACTTCACGATTTCCAGAATGATGGAAGGTGTCAGCTGGTAGTTGAAGTTGTTCAGGTGACAGACATCCGGCTTGAAGTCGTCTAGTACCAGTCTTAATTTTTTTCTTGCTTCCTTGCTGTAGATGGTCTTGATCGGGTAGGTCAGCTTGCTCAGTTTGCTGCCGCCGTGGAAATCCATATCAGATGTATAAGCATTGACACGGTTGCCCACGCAGCGGCCTTCGTGCTCCATGCCGAAGTACTGAACCTCATGTCCGTGCTGCTCCAGTGCCTCACCCAATTTGAATATATACGTCTCACTTCCGCCGTTTCGGTGCAGAAATTTATTCAAAATCAGCGTCCTCACGTTGTATTTCTCCTTATTCTATGTCCTATTTCACTACCTCTGTTCAGATGAATCACTTCCAATGTGTTGTTCATAAACCAGAGCGCTCCATACAAACGCAGGCAGTGATACTGAAAGTTCTTATGATAAAATCATCTACTGTTACTGAACCTAGGTAGCGAGATAAAAACTGCTCTCGCAGCTCTACCCATCTCTCAAAAAGTGCCGTAAATACGCTATTTTTCCGGTGCTTTCACTATGTACATCTCACTACCTGCGTTCGGTTAGAGGAGATTATTTATTATCAATACTCTCATCTATTATTTTCTCCTGTACAGTTTCATCGTTTCCTTTACGACTTCATCCCAGTTGTATTTTTTACAGATAAAGTCAGCTGCATGCTTCTTCATTTCCATAACCATTTCAGGATGGTCACAGGCATCTTGCAATTTTTCTTGCAAGTCCTCTACATTCGACTTTTGGAAAATCAATGCCTTATCTTCCACAACCTCAGCGCACTCTGGAATATCAGAAACCAAACAGCAATTGCCATAACTCATAGCTTCTAGCAGGCTCAAGGGCATTCCCTCCAGATCAGAAGGTAATGTGTAAATATACGCATTGCTATATAATTCATCAAGCATCTGCCCCTGAACAAATCCAGTAAAAATGATTCTATTATCATCCTTTGCCAGCTCTTTCAATTCCACCATAAAAGAATCCGTATCGCTAGAGCCACCAGCAATAACCAATTTTTTATCTGTTTTGATGTCTTTAAATACCTCAACCAGATATCGAATGCCCTTTTCTGGCACCAAACGACCGAGGAACAATATGTAGGAATCCTTTGTTAGACCAAATTTTTCTGTTATCAATTTTGCTTCTTTAATCTCTGGTCGATTCACACCGTTGGGAATAAAGCGAGTCTCCCTACCATAGGTATCTTTAAAGTAGTCCTGAACACCCTTGCTTAGTACAATAATTTCATCCGCATACTTTACGGCATTTCTTTCACCCTGTCTAATGAATTTTGAACCGAACCCTGATTTCCATTTCTCACGTTGCCAGTCTATGCCGTGAATGGTAACCACAACTCTTTTCCCAAACATCTTTGGCAGCCACGAGAAAAAGGCCGGTCCCTCTGCATGGATATGTACCACGTCATATTTTCCGAAAGCACTGTACAAGGCTGCAAAGAAAGAGGAACTCACCGCTGCAAGACCTTTTCCTTCAATGGTTGGAACAAATTTCTGTCGGATTCCATCATATTCAATTTTATTGTCATACTCTGCACCACTCACGTGATGACCAGATCTGTTGTAACAGGTAACCTGACATCCATCTCGTGCCATTCTGGTACACAGTTCTTTTACAACAATCTCTATCCCGCCCTCACGGGACAGTCTTTTTTGTCCGAACATGGACACTGCAAATTTATCTTTCATAATGTTCTCCAACCAATATTGTCCCCTCTACTCCTTTATATCTATGTACACATCTGCTCTTCACAGATAGTATTTCTTTTTCCTCTTGCCGCTCACACTCGGCTAAATGTTTTCTTATGCTGTCGTATCCAATTACCCCAGCAATCAACACTTTTCTCGATATTTCATCTATTTTCCTACATATCTTTATCCAGACAGGTTCACTCAACAAAATCAGTTGCATCTTCTTCCGCATTTCTCCGGCGCATATTTATGCAAAAATGCTTATATCTGTATGTATATTCAACTCCACCATTGACCATCAGACCTCAACTGATTTTGTTGAGTAGACATTGCCAGTTATATACATTCCGTTTGTAATGATACTTAACATATTTTTGTGACTTATGGCCTATTAAAACAGCATTTAGCCTTAGTCCAATAATATCATGTACATTCTAGCTTATTTGCTCCAGTTTGTAAACATTATGAAGCAACTTTCTTCACAGAATGTCGAACTTTTTCCTATTTGTTTCTTTTATCATTACCATTGCTTTACATAATCTCTATTCGCACAAAAAAGGATTAGCAACCTTTCGAAAATGACACGTTCCTAATCCCTTTTATTTTCCTATCCTATTCCATTTCTTTCCTTCTCAAAATATCAAACCTATCCAATTCCACGCCAAGATCAATCCACAATTTCTGCTTCGGATGCGGCGCACTCTCCATCTGGTTCCCTTCATCATCCCAGATCCCCTTCACCGTAACGCAGACATTCTCCCCATCCGGTTTCATCACTTCAATCTCTTCCCCAACCGAAAACTTATTCCTCTGCTCAATCGCATATCTGCTTTTTTCATTCTTCTCCCCAACAATCCCCAGATACGTATACTCCTTCACATACGTATTACTATCATAAATCTGGCTCTCATGATCCGGCTTCCCATAGAAAAATCCCGTAGTAAACTGCCTGTACGTACAGTTCGAGATCTGATCCCGATACCACTCCATATTCTCCTCATACTTCTTAGGGCTCTCCAGATAATCATCAATCGCCTTCCGATACGTCCTTGCTACCGTCGCCACATACAGCGCCGTCTTCATTCTTCCTTCAATCTTATAACTGTCAATCCCCGCATCCAACAAATCCGGGATATGCTCAACCATACAAAGATCTTTCGAGTTAAAGATATACGTCCCTCTCTCATTCTCATACACCGGCAGATACTCCCCCGGTCTGGACTCTTCCACGACCGCATACTTCCACCGGCACGGATGGGTGCAGGCGCCCTGGTTGGCATCTCTTCCTGTGAAATAATTGGACAGCAGACATCTTCCCGAGTACGAAATACACATCGCCCCATGAATAAATGTCTCAATCTCCATCTCCTCCGGAATATGCTCCCGAATCTCTTTGATCTCCGCCAGCGACAGCTCCCGCGCTGTCACGACGCGCTTCGCCCCCTGTTCATACCAGAACTGATACGTTCCATAGTTCGTATTATTCGCCTGTGTACTGATATGCCGCTCAATCTCCGGGCACACTTCCATCGCAATCCGATACACTCCCGGATCCGAAATAATGAGTGCATCCGGCCCGATCTCTTTTAATTCGGCAAAGTAAGCGCGCACGCCCTCAAGATCCTGGTTATGTGCCAGAATATTCGCGGTGACATAGACCTTTACGCCATGCTCATGCGCAAACTCCACACCTTCTTTCATGTCTTCCATCGAAAAGTTCTTCGCCTTCGCCCGAAGTCCGAAGACTTCTCCGCCGATATATACGGCATCTGCGCCGAAGATCACTGCTACTTTTAATACTTCCAGACTGCTGGCTGGAACCAGTAATTCCGGTTTTCTCATGTTGTTTCCTCTCTCTTCTCATGGCCTTTCATCGTGATCGCGATTCCATCTCCCAGCGGCACGACCGATGTCAGCAGCCCTTCATTGTGTGTCAGTTCAAATAAGTATTCCCGCATCCGTTTGTGGATCGTGCGGTTCCGGCGTTCCACGGCGAAGCGGGATTCGATGACATCGCCGTCCTGCAGCACGTTGTCGGTGATCAGTACGCCGTTCTTATCAAGGACACGCAGGACTTCCGGCAGGAAGTGGATGTACTGTCCCTTAGCGGCGTCCATAAAAATAAAATCGTACGGGCCGTCCAGGGTTTTTAAGACTTCTGCAGCGTCTCCCGGGATCAGCGTGATGCGGTCGGCGAAGCCGGATTTTTCGAAGTTCTCCCGTGCGATCGGGATTCGTTTTTCGTAATTTTCTATTGTGGTAATCTCTGCGTCCGGTTCGCCGTACTGTGCCATGAAAACAGCAGAGAATCCTACGGCAGTTCCTACCTCCAGGATTCTCTTTGGCTGTTTCATCTTTAAGAATACTTTTAAAAAGCTCTGCATTTCACGGCGAATGATCGGCACTTTTGTCTGTTTGGCCGTCCGCTCCAGATTTTCCAGAAACGGGGTGTGGCCGGTGTCCAGGGAATTGATGTAGGTTACCATTCGTTCGTCTATTATCATGTAAGATTCCTCTTGTTTTGCAAACGTGCGTTATTCCGCGGACGGCTGTCCTTCGGTGTTGACGCCCGCCAGAATTTCCAGCATTTCATCGACGGTCTGTGCGGTGTTCAGCACGTAGGAACCGTCCTTGATGCCGCCGTAGTAGCCGGACAGGCGGTACTGGACTTCGAAAACCAGAAGGCTTTCGTCGATCAGTCCGTTGTCTTTCAGGAGTTCGCCAAGTTCTTTCGCCTCCATGCCGGAACGCACCTGTACGGTGACTTCCTTTCCTTTTCCTCTGGATGCGACTGGCTCCTCGGCAAACACGTCATGTCCAAACTGATATGAAGTTTTCGCTGCCAGAATGATCACAAGAATCACGCAGACGTAAATGAGCAGGCGCACGGTTCCTTTCGCACCTGTCAGCGCTGCGCGGTATCCGGCATCCCTTTTCTTTTCGGACATGGGCGCTCTCCTTTTGATTTTCGGTTTTAGATTTCCGGTACTCCGATGCGGATTGCCTCTGAAATGCAGTCCTGCACCTTCTGTACCATCTTACAGACCTCGAGTTCCGCTTCAAGATAGGCGTTTGCTTTCTCGCTTTTGCGGAGTGCGTAGGAATCCCGCTCCAGGGAATCTACCGCATCGTAAAGGTCTACGTTTTCGGACTGCTGCAGTCGGTAGTTGCGGATTCGATAGTCGTCGACCCGGCTTTTTAAGTCCGGGTCTTTTTCAAGTTCCTCTTCCATCCACAAGTAATTCTGATATGCCCTGCTCTCCCTCATTTCTTCGATGAGCGCATCCAGACATTCTGTTACTTTGTCCATGGTATTTATGCCTCCATGATGATCGGAAGGATCATCGGTCTTCTCTTTGTTTTCTTCCATACATAATCGCCGAGGGCATCTTTGATCGTGGATTTGATCTTGCCCCAGTCGGAGATATTTTTGGAAAGGCAGCCATCCAGCGCCTCTTCTACAACTTCTCTTGCCTCGCCCATCAAATCCTCGGATTCGCGTACATAGACGAAACCGCGGGATACGATGTCCGGGCCGGCCAGAAGCTGGTTCGTTCTCTTTTCGAGAGTCAGTACAACGACCATGATTCCGTCCTCGGACAGATGCTGGCGGTCACGCAGGACGATATTTCCTACATCACCAACGCCGAGTCCGTCGACCATGATGGCTCCGGTGTGGACTTTGCCAGTTACTGCTGCGCCGTCCTCATCGAGTTCCATGACATCACCGGAATACATGAGAAAGATGTTCTCTTTCGGGATGCCGAGGCTCTGTGCTACTTCTGCGTGTGCTTTTAAGTGGCGGTATTCGCCGTGTACCGGAATGGCGTATTTCGGTTTTACCAGGGAGTAGATCAGTTTGATTTCCTCCTGGCAGGCATGTCCGGATACGTGAACGTCCTGGAATACGACGTTGGCACCCTGTGCAGACAGTTCGTTGATGACGTTTGAAACGGCTTTTTCATTTCCCGGGATTGGGTGGGAACTGAAGATCACGGTGTCGCCCGGCAGGATCGAGATCTTTTTGTGCAGGTGTGCCGCCATACGGGACAGTGCTGCCATGGACTCGCCCTGGCTTCCGGTGGTGATCAGGACAAGCTGCTCGCCGGTGTAGTTTTTCATCTGCTCCACATCGATCAGGGTATTTTCCGGGATATTGATGTAGCCCAGCTCCTGCGCGATGGAGATGATGTTGACCATACTGCGGCCTTCGATGACAACTTTACGGCCGTATTTATAAGCAGAGTTGATGATCTGCTGCACACGGTCGACGTTCGATGCGAAGGTTGCGATGATGATTCGGGAATTCTGATGCTCGGCAAACAGGCCGTCGATCGTCTTTCCTACGGTCCGCTCGGACATGGTAAAGCCAGGCCGCTCTGCATTGGTACTGTCGCACATCAGTGCCAGAACGCCTTTCTTTCCGATCTCTGCGAATCTCTGCAGGTCGATGACATCACCAAAGACTGGTGTGTAGTCGACTTTGAAGTCTCCGGTGTGGACGATGATGCCAGCCGGGGAGTAGATTGCCAGTGCTGCTGCATCTGCAATACTGTGGTTTGTTTTGATAAACTCAATGCGGAATGCGCCCAGGTTGATGGACTGTCCGTGTTTGATGATTTTCCGTTTTGTGGTGCGGAGCAGGTTGTGCTCCTTTAATTTGTTTTCGATCAGGCCAATCGTCAGTTTGGTGGCGTAGACCGGTACATTCACTTCTTTTAAGATGTAAGGCAGGGCTCCGATATGGTCCTCGTGGCCGTGGGTGATGACGAAGCCTTTGACTTTGTCGATGTTTTCTTTCAGATATGTTACATCCGGGATGACCAGGTCGATACCGAGCATGTCGTCTTCCGGGAATGCAAGTCCGCAGTCTACGACGATGATACTGTCCTCATACTCGAAAACGGTGATGTTCATACCGATCTGTTCCAGACCGCCAAGCGGTATAATTTTTAATTTACTTCCATTATTCTTTTTCAAATAGCACCTCCGCGCATGTTTTCCAAACGATTCCGTTACCGGTACGGCTTCACGCGCGCATCCCCTGAGCGTCACTTCAGGCTGATGGAGCATGTCCCGCACCTGCAGGATTTGCCCTTTAAAGCGCTGTCCCGGTCCCGCTTCGTCTGCGTCCCGGTATGGCTTCAAAACGGCTGGTTCAATAGGTGATGTCTGCCTCGTCATCCAACATGGAAGCAAATACGCCGGAAACGGCATCGAATTCGGTGTCGTCTTCTACCATAATATACTCTGCCTCTGCGTCGGTGTCGGTGGAGATATCCTTCAGAATATAGGCATTTGCCTCATCGTCCTTTGAATCGGATACCAGAATATAGTTGACTCCATTGATTCTGGTCTGCTCTTCCACGTAAAATTCTTCTTTGCCGCCATCATCTGTTACAAATGTTATTTTTTCCATACAATATTCCTTTGTTTAGTTTTCCTGTGTTGCCTGCTGATTGGAAAGATAGTCGAGATATCCCTGCAGGATAAAAACAGCTGCAATCATATCTACGTACTCCTTGCGGTTTTCCCTGCGGATTCCGGTTTCCATCATGGTGCGGTCTGCTTCGACCGTTGTCAGCCGCTCGTCCCACATAACAACGGGCAGGCCTGTCCGTCTCTCCAGCATTTCTTTGAACTCGAGAGATTTTTCGGCCCGCTCTCCGATGTCGTTGTTCATATGTTTCGGGAAGCCGAGTACGATTTTTTCCACGCCGTACTCTTTTGCTATCTCTTCAATCCGGGCCAGCGTCTGGCGCAGCTTATTCTCCGATTTTCTGCGGACAATTTCGATTCCCTGCGCAGTAAGACCCAGAGGGTCGCTGACTGCCACCCCTACTGTTTTTGAGCCGTAATCTAATCCCATTATTCTCATAGTAATTACGCTCACTTCCAGGATTCATTTTTGATGTACTCTTTTAACAGTTCCTCTACCAGTTCATCACGCTCTACTTTCATGATCAGGCTTCTGGCCCCCTTGAAGCTTGTAATGTACGTCGGATCGCCTGACATGATATAGCCTACGATCTGGTTGACTGGATTATACCCTTTTTCTACCATGGCGTTGTAAACGGTTTCGAGTACCTCTTTTACCTGAATCTCCGGCTCTGTTTTTACTTTAAAATATTGTGTGTTACTTAATCCTGACATTCTTTTCACGTCCTCGTATTTATTGATATCATTTATATTCTAATACATGTTATGGGAAATTTCAATCGTGAAATTGCCCAACTATTTGAATGTTACAGTTCACTGCATCTCAGCGAACTGTAACATTCAAAGCCCGCATGGAAAATTTTGCTTTGCGAAGGGGCGGCAGCTATTTCTGATGTTATTTTATCCCTGAAAACGCCGCATTATTCATATGAATTGGAAGTAAAAATCATTTCCAGGATTCTCTGGGCACAGGCGGTCAGGTCTTTTTCCTCGAGATACTGGTCATTTTCGGCACTCAGCGCATCCAGGATTTCGCGGCGGTCGGTATCGGTTCCCGGCATCACAAGATCATTTCCGGCGGCGATGCATTTTGCGGCGGAGGAGCCTCCGTCGGCGTTTGTTGTGGTCCAGTCGGTCATGATGATGCCGGCAAAGCCCCATTCCTTTCTTGCAGCGGTTGTGCACAGATCATAGCTGTTGGCGGTGTGGACACCGTTTACCTTGTTGTAGAATGTCATAATTGCCTTTGGCTGGGATTCTTTGATTGCAATTTCGAATCCCTTCAGATAGATCTCACGCAGAGCGCGCTCGGAGACGATGCTCGATACGCCGCGGCGGTTTTCTTCCTGATTGTTGCAGGCGTAATGTTTGATGGTCGTTCCGACCCCGTACCGGCTCTGGACGCCTCTTGTGAGGGCTGCTGCCATTTTTCCGCTGACGAGCGGATCCTCGGAATAGTATTCGAAGTTGCGTCCGCAGAGCGGATTGCGGTGGATGTTCATGCCCGGTGCAAGCCATAGGGTCACGCCGAACTCCTCCAGCTCTGCGCCGATCATGCGGCCTACTTCCTCGAGAAGCTCTGTGTCGAATGTCTGCGCCAGAAGCGTTCCAACCGGGATCGCACTGCAGTACTGATAGTAATCTTCTCCGTCGGTGTGGAGGAATTCGGTTCCGAAAATGCGGTTCTCGAGACGCTGATACATGTTCATTTTGTAAACACTGCCGTCCGACGGATTTTTCTGATAATGTGAGGTGATGCGGATGCCTGCCGGGCCGTCAGCCAGAATGACATTGGCAACACCGTATTTTTCCAGCAAGGACGCGGTTGTCTCCCCGGCTGCACCCGGTACGGTAACGGCAGCGGCTCCGATGATTTCTTTGCTTCCGCTGCTGCGGCCGCAGACAAGCGCCGTTTTTTCTTCCGGGGTCAGCTTCTGAACGAGTTCGGCGGCTTTTTCCATTGCCTCGCGCCGTCTTTCTTCCCATTTCGGCTGTTCTGCTCCACATCTGCGGTTTCCGGCATCCTCTTTCGCTTCTGTTGTTTCTGCTTCAAATTCAAAGCCGTTGGCATCGCATTCCTTTGCTTCTGCTGCATTTGTTTTTCCGAATTTCAGAATTTTATACATTTCTTCGGCACTCTTTCCATCGTGGATCAGACCTTTTTCGTCCAGGAACAGCAGCGGGATTTCTGCTTTCTTTTCTTCCCACATCTGCTCCCGTTCTGCTCTCCAGCGCTCCTCTTTTTCCTCTTCCGGCTGAATTTCCTTTAATGCGTCGAGCAGCGGGCAGATGTTGGTCAGATGCTCGGTTTCCACGGTTTTATCAAGTGTCAGTCTCGCAGCCAGGGTTACATCCCGGCTTGAGGTTCCGACCAGAAAATCATAGTCTCCGGCCTCCATACAGTATACGGCTTTGCCTGTCCGGTAGGATTCCAGCAGGACAGTTGGTACCTTAAGGTGCAGTGTCTCGGATTCTCCCGGCTGCAGCAGTGCTGTTTTTCCAAAAGCGACCAGACGTTTTCTCTCTTTTTTCAGTTTTCCAAACGGGCAGGCAGCGTAAATCTGTACAACTTCTTTTCCGGCACAGGAGCCGGTGTTTGTTACTTTTACGGTTACTGTGATTGTTTTTGGCTCTGCATCCGGCTTCCACGCTGCATTTTCTGTTGCTACGTCAAAGGTCGTATAGGACATTCCATATCCGAACGGCTGACGACTCCCACGGGCAAGCCCGTGGGGTTCTTACTACCAAGTTTAGCTTGTAATCGTACATCATTCTCAGACTTTGGAATACAAGTGTAAGTCTATTTGAGTAAGGACTTTTATTGCCGGGCAGTCCTACGACCACATTGACGGCAAATTTCTATCTTTTGATAAGGAAGTATCGTCAATCTCCCTAACGTATTTCATTTATGCTGTTTTTATTCCACTATTTAAAATTTTAATCTGATTCGCCTGAATCCATTCAATTAAGGCTTTTTCCCTCTTGTAATGTTTTTCAAATTCTGTTCTACATTTTGTTTTATTTATCTCTTCTATTTTATCATCGTAACAGTATAGTAAAAATGAGGAATACCAGTCTCGCTGTACCAATGTTCCATCCACTAAATGATACATTCTATCCGACAACTTCTTTTTGACATAAGCATCTGCGGTATGGTCATATTGACTTGCTCTATAATTGCTCGCCACTTCTATATATCTGCCACCAGACACTTCAAATTTCTTTTCTATTGTCGTTTGAAATCCACCAGGGCATCGATTCTTTATTGATTTACCGAAACGCTTTTTCTTGTTAAACTTACCTTTATTGTTTTTCGTAGTCTCTTTCGCTCGTTTCATAAGTTTACTGGCATTTTTAGGCTCTGTAATCAACACATCTCCAAGGCTTCTTAGATAGTTGGCATCTTCATTTATCGCAAGCTGTCTGTTTCTTTCATTAATACGGCATAATTCTGCGTGTTTCGCTTTCAGTCTTTTATAATGATTCGAGTATTTCCAAATCTTTCGACCTTTTTTAATCGTACCATCCTTATTATAATTCTGTGGATTGGTCGCTCGTCTGCTTCTATCCATTGCACAATAATAAATTCTTTCTAATCGCTCGGATTTTTGAATACTGTTCCCTCTTTCGGATAAGTTTTTAAGACCAACCTCCGTATCCGATGTATAAGCAACGGTCTGCGTTCCAATATCCGCACCAATGATACCTTTTCCAAATTTATGCCTTGGATTCCCAAATCTGTCATATTTCGGTTTTGCTTTCCCCTCAATCGTTAAGTGCAAATACACTCTGTATTTCCCACGAATCAACTTTGGTACAAGCGTAGCATAGCAGGGTCTGTAAGTATTGATACAATACGCTTTCTCTGCAAATATCTGGATTGCTTTCTTATCTATTATTTCAGGTTCAGCAAGGTAATCCAAAACAGCGTGAATTTCATCCGATTGAAATCTATCTTTCAGTTGTATTCCAAACGTAGATTTACCAAATTTAAATTGCAATTGATTCTCTTTCACAGAAATTGGAATCCCACGATTCCTTTGTTTGGCTCGAATACAGGGCAACACTCCATATTTAGAAAAGTGGAGTGTCTTACCATTTGCATATAAGCATTTTTCTATCCCTCTCCAAATATCTTCGGCTTTTGTAAGTGCAAATATAGCATCAATCCCATATTTTTTACCGATTGGTATCATAGATGTTCTACAATCATCCCATGTAACATGATATTGCTTTTGCATTTCATTCAGCTGACGGGCAAGTACTTTTCGTTTCTTTTTCTCTTCTGTGGCACCATAAAGTTTCCGTACTTTCCGATACCTTTTCGTACGGATAAGCTGGTCGTAATTCTTTCTCATAAGACCAACCAGTTCATTTCCTGCTTTTCGAATCTTATCAGAAAGAGCTACCACCTTTTGTATATCAGAAAAAGACATATCGGTTTCTACGACCAGGATATGTCTGTCAGAATGTTTATGAAATTGTCTTAGGCTTTTCTTATATTCCTTCTCATTCATGACTTTTCTGTTCCTCTATATACTGCATTACTGTTGCTTCACTTATCTGTCCCACTGTAGATATAAAATATCCCCTCGACCATAAAACACCACATCTTGCATAAAACCGTTTCAGTGTTGGATATGCCTTAAATAATTCAATCGCACTTTTACTTTTGAGTGTTCTAACCACATCGCAGGGAGCGACTGTTTGTGGCACATCTACAAAAATATGGATATGGTCCGGCATTACTTCAAGTGCTTTAATTCTATATCCGTAATCCTCGCATATTTTTTGTAGTATCTGTTTGAGAGTCATATCTGCTTTCCCATGTAATACAGAAAATCTAAATTTTGGACACCAGATAATATGATATTGTATCAGATACTTGCAATGCGAAGCACTATGATAGGGTTTCCTGCTCATCATTCTGTTCTCCTAACTGATACTTTTCCTGAATTCCTCGACGCATTAAATCAAGGAATGTAATTGTTTTCCCTTCCTCAACAGAATAGATACGAGCAATATTTTCCAGTTCTTTTTTCCACTCCATAGGAATTGAAATGTTAATTTGTACATTGTTTGATTTCGGTCTTCCCATGCACTTAACCTCCTTTTTATCTATGCATATATTATACATCTATTCTATGTAAAAACCAAGTAAAAAATATGTGGCTTTCATCCCAAAGGCAAACCTATGGGTTTTCGCCACTAATTTATAACCTCTCAGACACGTATACTGTTATCGAAAAGCTTGTAGATTGAATTTTTTCCGCCATTGCCCTATACTAATAACAGATATGTCAACAACGATTAGGAGGATTATAGTTTTATGCATATGCCAGAAATTCAATCTGTTTTAAACGAGAAGAACATCTCTTTTTCTTATGTCGAAGAGGACAACTGCGGAAGCATCGACTTTGAGCACCGCGGTCTGCGGTATCATATCTGGGAATTTGCAGACGATGTGGAGCCGGTCGGCGTGGAGACCAATCTGCGGTATGCAGGGCGCGATGAGGAAATCGAAGGCGATTACGATACGATTCTCGCAGAACATTTAAAGAAAGAATTTTAAGCGATTTCATTTTATTTTTGGGAAAAGATGTGTATTTTATGATGCCAGTTCTTCAACCACAGCTCGAAAAAGTCACGCTGGAACAGTATGAAATGCTTCCAGAAGAGAAACGCTTCGAAGTTTTTGACGGTGTCATCTACGACATGGCAATCCCTTCGCAGGTTCATCAGGCACTGTCCATGCAGCTTTCCACACTCATCAATACTTACATTCTTCGCAAAAAATCATATATTTTCTAACGCTGCCAGAAACAGCTCATAGAAGTCATCTTCCCCTTCAAGCGCCGGGGAATTTTCTCCGCCGCCATTGGTGCTGCGTTTGATTTCTGCGTAAAATTCTTCACCTGCCATGGCAAGATCCATTTCATAGATGGAAACGCCATAGGCATGGCAGATTTCGCAGAATGCGTGGATTGGATTCGGATTTTCCCTTGTCTGAAGCAGTTTTTCACGCAGAATGGGGTCTGCCTTTGCTTTTTTCTGCCAAGCTTTTGCCTGCACTGCAGGGAAGTTCTTTCATCGCCATGATTGCTGTTCTCAGACATCTGCGAGCCGTAACTTTTCTCAATCAGTTCGTTTTTTGTCAATAAATGATTTCTTGACGCTTTCAGATCTCTGTGATACAGTAATGGCAGAAACGAGGTGATTGCATGAAAAACACATTTGAGCAGCAGATTTATGAGATCTTTGGAACAACAGATCCAAAGGAGCTGCGCAGGCTTTCCAAGGACGCGGAACAATACCAGCAGTTAGCCCAAAAAGAAGCCCTGCGCCATGCAGCTGGAAGAAAACCTGCTTTTTCGCTGCCGCAAATCATTCAGATGGCTGCCATGCAGCAGCAGGGAAAAAGTATTGCCGAGATCGCGCGCACCTTTCAGGTCAGCAGGCAGACGGTATACAATCAAATTGCCCATGCTCACTGTTTCAGCACGGATCCCGATGTCAAAACGCGGATGTGTTTTCTTTACCGCGATCAGCTTTGCACAACGATTGATATCGACTTCCGTCATGAGAAAATTGCAATCCAGAATTACACAAAAAAAATTCCGCTTCGTGCCTTTGGCGTTGTGGAGCATCCGACCTGGGATGATTTTACCTGGTTTCTGGAGAGCCGCTGTTTTCCCAAAACACGCGATCATGCCAAAGATATTTTAAAAGAAATGGGACTTCCCTTTTATGATCCGCTGCTTATCATTGAAAAAACAGATGGGCGAATGGCCGGTGACGAGCAATGGATCCTGATTCTGAAAAATAAGGAGGCACGCCATGGAACAGATCCGTCTTGATAATCAGCTGCCTGTCAAAAAAACAGATCACACCTCAAAAGGGGACCAGCTCAAGTGGAAAATCGGTAATATCTGGTACAAATCCGACTATATGGGATATGAGGGGCTCTCGGAGACACTGGTGTCTCATTTACTGCAAAAAAGCTCTCTTTCCCACCCGTTTGTCCTGTATCAGCCTGTTCGGATTGCATACCGCGGCACTCTCCGCAGTGGCTGTTCCAGTCCTGATTTTCTAAAAGCAAATCAGATGCTGATCCCATTGGAAAAACTGTACCGTCAGAATACCGGAGACAGTCTGGCAATCACGCTTGCTGCTTTTTCAGAACCGGCGGAACGCATTCGTTTTCTGGCAGATCAGATGGAACACATGACGGGAATTCAGAATTTCGGTGCATATCTGACCGCTATGCTGGAAATTGATGCCTTCTTTCTAAACGAAGACCGGCACACCAACAACATCGCTGTTCTATATGATACAGAAACAGAGCAATATTCTCCAAGTCCTCTATTCGATCAGGGTTTATGCCTGTTTGCAGACATTAGCAATGACTATCCTCTGGATCTGCCGATGGATGTCTGTATAGAACGCATCGAAGCCAAACCTTTCAGCTCTGATTTTGATACACAGCTGGATGCTGCGGAGGAATTATACGGTATCCAGCTTCACTTTTCCTTTACGCCAAAAGATGTCTGCACGGAACTGGCTTCTCTGGCCGATTACTATCCTCTGGAAATCCGCCAGCGTGTTGAGCAAATCATACGCCGACAGATGCGCAAATATGGATATCTGATGCGCAGTTAGAGACAAAGTAAAAACAGTACAGAAAATTCCCCACGCTGTGTGTTTTTTCTGTACTGTTTTCTTTTTTGACCTTTTTACACGATCTTATGCTATTTTCTTGAATACCGGAATCGAATCGATTGGTGCGGCGGCAAGAACGGTCTGTCCTCCTTCGTACACTTTTCCGTCTCTGGTATCTTCCCAGCGTCCTGCCGGAAGATATACTTCACGCTTGAACTCGTTCAGATGGAAAATCGGTGCTACCAGGTATTCGCTTCCGAACATATACTGATCCTGCATCTCCCAGCATTTTTTGTCATCCGGGAACTCATAGAACATGGTACGGATCAGCGGAGAACCGTTTTCGGATGCCTCGTCATACAGCTGTTTGATGTAATCGTGCATGCTGATGCGGATGTCGTAATATTTCTTCATGATCCGGTAATTTTCTTCTCCATAGCTCCACAGTTCATTGGACTGGCCGGTATACAGGTAGCCGCCGCCAAAGTCACGGTCATCGAGCGGTGGAATGTTGTGCGGTCCGCGGTCGCCGTGCATACGGAAAACAGCAGAGTAAACGGCAAACTCATACCAGCGGATCAGAAGCTGCTGGAAATCCGGGTCGTTGACATCATCTGTCATAAAGCCGCCGATATCGGTTGTCCACCATGGAATGCCGGCAAGACCCATATTAAGGCCGGCCTGGAGCTGATCATAGAAGGCTTCAAAGGTACTCGGCACATCGCCGGACCATACAACATTTCCGTATTTCTGACTTCCGGCCCAGGCGCAGCGAAGCAGGTTTACAATATTTTCTTCTCCTTCTGCTTTCATGCCGTCATAGAAGACACGGCTGTACAGCTGCGGATAGATATTGCTGCAGGAAAGAGCCGGTCCGTCGATATAGCGGTAATGATCGAAATCGTAAACGCCGAAATCCGGTTCTGAGTTGTCCAGCCAGAAGGCATCGATTCCAAAATCATAATAGTTTTTCTTGCAGACTTCCCAGACGTATTTTCTGGTTTCCGGGTTGAACACATCGATTTCCACGCAGTCCCCCTGGAAATCATACGTCTGCAGGGCGCCGCGCTCTGTTTTAATCAGCAGGCCGCGGTCCAGCATCGGCCAGAAATTCTCGCTCTTCCGGTCTACGCTTGGCCATACGGAAACGATAACTTTGATTCCCATGGAATGCAGTTCGTCCACCATGGCTTTTGGATCCGGCCAGTATTTTTCATCGAATTTCCAGTCGCCCTGTACGGTCCAGTGGAAGAAATCGATGACAATCTGATCGATTTTGATGCCTTCCTTCTGGTAGCGGCGTGCCACTTCAAGCACTTCCTCCTGCGTACGGTAGCGCAGCTTGCACTGCCACAGGCCCATACGGTCCTCCGGGAATTTCGGCGCGCGGCCGGTCACTGCGGTGTAATTTTCCAGGATCTCTTTCGGTGTATCGGCTGCGGTCAGCCAGTAGTCCATATCTTTGGTCGAGCGTGCAGTCCATTCGGTGTAGTTCTTTCCGAAGGTTACCTGTCCGACAGCCGGATTGTTCCACAGCATACCATATCCTAAGCTGGATACGGCGAATGGTACGCTGATCTGGGAGTTCCGCTGCGCCAGCTCCAGGGTGCATCCCTTCAGATCCATGTATTTCTGCTGATACTGGCCCATTCCGAAAATTTTCTCTTCGTCGTTGCTCTCAAATTTCAGGTTCAGGCTGTATTCGCTTCCGCCGATCACACCTTTCCACTCACGGTTGACCGTTTTTAAGCAGCGGCTCTCTTTGCTGATCGTTCCGTCGTAGCAACGGTGATATTCTCTTAAAATTTCCTGATCTTCTTTGTGGAAGGTGATAACTCCTGCAAAGTTGACTACAGCACGGATTTTTCCATTGGTGATCGATGCGCTGGTTCTTTTTCCCATCGATCCGTCGATTTCCAGATGATCGACCTCAAACTGCTCTGCTTTTGCCTCTGTTTTTTCCGGCACTTCGATCAGCGCCCAGTCTTTTCCGGAAAATTCCGGAAGCATCGTTGCGCGGACACGTAAGGAATCTTTTCCCCACGGCTCAATCCGCAGTGTTTCTCCGTTTGCCTGTGCAATTAACACACCATTTTTTGTCTGAAAACGCATTGTTTTATTCTCCTTTTTTGAAAAGAGAGGTCACAGAAAAATTTGCTTTTCCGTGCCTCTCCCTATATTCTTACATTCCGATGCTTATGCAACAACAACTTCGTTCGCATCTGCTGCGAGTACAGCTTCTTTCTTCTCGTTTCCGACGAATACTTCTACTTTGAGTTCCGTATGTGCACCTTCTACGGATACTTTCACTGTGTCGCCGTCTTTCACTGCTTTTACGGTGAATACATTGTTTCCGTGGATATCCGGAACTTTTGTCTCGGCTGCGTCTTTTAACTGATATACGCAAACAGTTGCGTGGTCAGCGTAGTCGTAATCCGGTTTGGTGTCGCAGTTTCCTCTTACTACGATGCTGTTCTCTCTTACATACAGCGGCATGGAGAAGTAGTCGTAGGTTCCCTGATACCATCTTCCGCCCTCTTTTGTCTCGCCGGTCAGAAGCTCAGTCCAGGTGCCTTCCGGCAGGTAGTACTGTGCTGTTTTATCCTCGCGGAATACCGGTGCAACCATAAGGGCATCACCTAACATGTACTGCTGATCCAGATACGGAACGGCCGGGTCGTTCATGAACTCGAATACCATCGGGCGCATTACCGGGGTTCCTTCCTCGTGTGCCTCTACAGATTTCTGGAAAATGTACGGCATCAGCGAGCATTTCAGGTTGGTGAAGAATTTTACTACGTCGCAGGACTCTTCGTCGAACAGCCACGGCACACGGTAGCTTGTGGATCCGTGCAGACGGCTGTGGGTGGACATGAGGCCGAATGCGCACCATCTCTTGTACAGATCCGGTGTTGCGGTGCTCTCGAATCCGGAGATATCATGGCTCCAGAAGGAGAAGCCGCTCATGGCGAAGGAAAGGCCGCCGCGCAGCGTTTCTGCCATGGACGGATAGTTTGCAGAGCAGTCGCCGCCCCAGTGTACCGGGAATTTCTGGCTTCCTGCTGTTGCACTTCTTGCAAACAGAACTGCCTCGTTCTCACCTTTTACTTCTTTTAACAGGCTGAATACTGCCTGGTTGTACAGGTATGTATAGTAGTTGTGCATTGCCTGCGGATCGCTTCCGTCGTGGTAAACAACGTCAACCGGGATTCTCTCGCCGAAGTCGGTCTTAAAGCAGTCTACGCCGCAGTCCAGAACAGTTCTCAGTTTATCGGTATACCATTTAACCGCATCCGGGTTGGTAAAGTCCACAAGGCCCATACCTGCCTGCCAGTTGTCGGTCTGCCATACGCCTTTTCCGTCTGCTCTCTGCAGCAGATAGCCGTTTGCAGCGCCTTCTTTGAAGAATGCGGTTCCCTGTGCAATATACGGGTTGATCCATGCACAGATGTGAAGACCTTTGTCGTGATATTTCTTTAAGGTTGCGCGAATATCCGGGAAGCATTTCTTGTCCCACTCAAAATCGCACCAGTGGAATTCGTGCATCCAGAAGCAGTCGAAGTGGAAAACGCTCAGCGGAATATTTCTCTTCTCCATTCCCTCGATGAAGGATGTGGTGGTCT
>ERZ840096.742-NODE-742-length-43768-cov-16.378858_pt1 | contig 43768 bp, 44 predicted proteins | sample MGYA00519878_ERZ840096 | MGnify/ENA primary metagenome ERZ840096 (study PRJEB31850, sample SAMEA3708865) | human gut metagenome | biome: human gut; feature: human-associated habitat; material: faeces | place: China | collected 2014 ...
CCACCTACTATGTCATTAGTTTACACCTCATTTGATTATCCTTGTAGAACTCATCGGTATGGTATGTGGTAATCAAATGATGCGCATCACTTATGGTGTCATAAATAGAGGTATGAAAAAAGTTGCGTAGCTTTTCTTAAATGATTGATATTCACTTTTGCAACCAACTGATTTGTATAAATTTGTAGGATTTATACTATTTGTAAAGATGACATTGCTTTGACTTATGTGCGTAATATGCAAAAAAAGAAGCAACTGCCTCCCCTTACGGAAAAGGCAGTCGCTCCTCTATGAATGAGTTTGCGATATTATTCAAGTACCTATAATTCATTAGGAAAAGCTCTATCAGTATGCTACTTTGCAAATACACTCAATTGAAAATCTCAGTGAAAAAAATACCCCTTGAGTGTAATTACAGCGCTACTTTAGCAAATACCAGGACAATTGCCCGTACACCGGCAAGCATCCAGTGCCGAAATATGGATGGGCTGAGGATCGGTGATCATCTTCTTAATCTGGTTTGCAAGATTAGTCCGAGCTGCTTTGATAATCTCAATCATGTAATTCCCTCCAATCATTTGTTATGTTTGCAAATTGTGTGAGTTGACCTGTTTTAAAAGTCTTGATGCCATCTGCTATGCCCTAATGAACAACAGCGGTACTCAAACACTAAATAATCATTTATCTCTGTCGCTTCACATTAATGATAGAGACTTCTTCCAGTCTACCTTATCTGTTTTGTTATTATAGCATATAATTCGTTGTGTAACAAGCCTTGTTTTTTGAATAATTTTCTATATAATCATAGTTAATAGCTCTCTTCATCTGCGGCAATTGCATACCCTTTTACAATGTTTTTACGTGCGCTTTAAAAAACATGAAGCTTCCACTTTAACCGACTAAAAGGAGGAAAATCGCAATGAAATTCAGCAATTACAATGTTTTTCGCAGAATCAACGGTAACCCTTATGTCTATAATTCTGTCACAAAAGCTTTTCTAAGGGTATCTGATACTGCACTTCCTTTTGAAGATTCAACCTTAACCAATGTTGAGCAGTTTTTCCAAGAAGATGACCTTACCGTCCTTATCGAAAACGGATTCGTTGTTGAAGATAACTTTGACGAATTGAAAGCGCTTGAATTCATTTATAAGAAGAGCTTCTTTAATGCCACCGACTTGACCCTCATTTTGACTCCAACATTTGAATGTAACTTTGCATGCCCGTATTGCTTCGAGGCCCCACAACGAGGTGCAAACACCACTGTTCCACAGCGAGCCACAAAAACTGTTGAGAGGTATTTTTCCTCTTTAGAAAAATACGCAAAAAAGCATTTCCATCTTTATCGGCATGTCGAGCTAAGCCTATTCGGCGGAGAGCCTTTACTTCTATTTGAAAATTTTTCTAATTTCTTAAATTATACGAAAGCTTTATCTGAAGAACAACGTTTTTCATACTCTACTTCGATAACTACGAACGGTTCTCTGCTGAATAAAGATGTCGTTCACACGTTGGTGCAGCATCACTGCCGATCACTACAGATTACCATTGATGGTGGAATTGATAGTCATAATAAGACCAGAGCGTTTAAAGGGAGCGGAGCCCCTTCATTCGATTTACTGATGCACATTATAAACCATGATTTAGCAGAATACTACGAACAGGAGAATGCCACTTTTTATTTGAGAATTAATCTGCAGAGTAATAGTGTCGATGAAATTCGCAATGCTTTGTCCCATGTCGACGAAGCGATACGGCACTATGTCACAGTCATTATCCGTGCAGTATATTCGACTGAATGTTACCATGAACAGAATACAAATAGTGTTGAAGATTTAATGGAGTACTATAACATGGCGGCTGAACTTGGATTTAGAGTATCCACAAATGGATATTTTAACAGATCCTGTGAGGCTTGTTGTGATGAAGGTGTCTATTTCCTCACTCCTGATTTGGGCGTTTGGAAGTGTGTCAATACCATGTCCTTGCAAAACGGGAAAGTAGGAGATATCACAGAAAATGGCGATCTTGAGATAGACGCAGCAAAAATGATTGACTGGTATAAAGCTGCAGATTGTTTCTCCGATTCCAAGTGCCTCAACTGTAAGTTGCTCCCGGACTGCTTTGGCGGTTGCATTTTGTTCAATTCAGTCAATGGAAAACGTTTATGTACCCCCTTTGATATGACGGGACTTTCTTATTTTTACGAATAAAGAAATGAGGAAAATATGTTGCGAAAATTTAAGACCTTTTTCCCAACAATATTGCTACTAAATATTGCCGTTTGCATAGTTGAATTAGGCTGTGTGTTTATCCGTATGCAGCTCATTAACGATATTGCCGCAACTCAAAATAGCGCTGCCCTTTCAAGCATCGTACTCGTTGTGACTTTAATCCTGATAGAAAATCTTCTTCTCATTATTGGACAAGCAGTTGAGATACGCATAAGGAAATCCTATAAATACCATGCTGATGAAGTCATAGCTGATAAGTGTTCAACTCTGCCTTTAGCTATAATTGAACAAGCGAGTACACGTGAAATTCTGTATAAGGCAAGAGAATTCTTCCAAAAATCAATTGACCGAGCGTATTTCATCTGTAAAATCATCAGTTTAGTACTTACACTATTAGCATTGTGCGCACTTCTCTTACGCACCCAACCTGCAATGATTCTATGTTTTTTATTTCTTCTGAGCATCGCATTTTATTTTAACATCAGAACTTCAAAAGTGACATTTGGGTTTTGGTCGAAATATATGTCTAATGCCCGTCGATACAACTATTTTTCTGATATTCAAACAAAAAGGGAATACGCTTATGAACGTAGGATATATCACACCTCTCAGGCGATGGACTGTCGGTTTTCACAAGCTTTTGACGAAGCTTGGCACGCTAATCGAAAAAATGGCCTCTTAAGGTTCCGCGGTCAGGCTGTTGTTGAAGGCATTGCAATATCAATATCTATTTTTACAATGTTCTACTTTGCACGGCCAGAGGCTTTGCTTACTTTTTCAATTGGCGCATATGCTGCAATTACTGATCTTGTATCCAGACTTCTCAATGCTGCCTCGGAATGCCCGGAAAGCATTTTTTCGCTGCGAGAATTTAATGCACTAAAACAAGAACTCGATGATTTTTTGAAATTGGAGCCTACTGAATATCGTACATCTCCTGTAAAAAGTGGCGATTTTAGTAATCTTGGCGACGAACTTATCGTCTTCAATAACGTAAGCTTTTCGTACCCTGCTTCAAACGACTTGCGGGTAATTTCAAATTTCACGTATTCATTCAAAAGAGGCTTGCATTACGGCCTTGTTGGTGTAAATGGTGCAGGAAAAACCACTATTGCAAAATTGATTTTGCAGCTCTACGCTCCGACGGAAGGCACTATCATTTCCATAGAGACATCCAAGACGGCTATATTTCAAGACTTCCAAATTTATCCTATTACTGTACGCGAATATCTATTAATGGGTAATGATCCTTCAATAGAAGATGAATTACTTCTTGATATTCTTTCCCGCTTTGGCTGTACACCGTTGAAAGATGGATTAGCTACACCGCTTTCACTATTAACAGAGGACGGCACGCTTCTTTCAAAGGGTCAATTTCAACGATTGGCGATTGCACGAGCTTGTCTTTCTAACGCAGAAGTCATAATCCTTGATGAGCCAACGGCCAGCCTCGATCCGATAAGTGAAAAGCAAATTTACGAAATATGTATGGACATATTAGAGGATAGGACATGCATTTTTATTTCGCACCGTCTTGGGGCCGTTCGCAATATGGATGAAATTCTCGTGGTGGATAATGGCGTTCTTTGTGAAGCAGGTTCGCATGAAAAGCTGATGCAGTTAAACGGGATCTACAACAAATTGTATTCGACTCAACGGGAGATGTACATTGATGAATAATCGCCGGAATGTTTCTTTGCAGTGCTTGCAAACTGCATTAAAACTGATGCCTACTCATTTTGCTTTCCGTTTGGCTCTATCTATTTTTATGGCAGTTCTTCCTTTGCTCGGAATGTCAATGAGCCGTAGCATCTATAGCTATGTAGAGGCATCCTCTAACTCGCCGCAAGTTCTATCCGCACTCGTGTTCCCACTTTCAATGTACGCTATTTACTTGATCCTTACTAAAACATATACCGTGTACTATCAGCGTGTTGCAGTCCAATTTGGGGCTATCTTAACATTCGAAAAGAAAATAAAGCTTTTGCTTCACAAAAAAACCGGTGAAATCGATATGCGATTTTATGAAGATCCATCTTTTTATAATAGCCTATGGGAAGCCAAAGTTGCAAGCACAAATATTTATCGCGTAGCCGAATGTCTTATTGAGTTCATTTCTATTTCAGTTAGCATATTGGTTCTATCGAGCTATGCCGCCTCAATTAAACCACTTTTTTTCGTTTTTATTTTTCTGACTGCAATGCCATCTCTTAGTGAGCAAGTTTGTGAAGGTATTCTTCGCAGCAAGCGTCAAAAGGAGTTAGCAATCGTCGCAAAGGAAGAGCGTACACGATGGGAACACATTACGAACATTGAATCCGCAAAAGAAAGAATAGTTTTTGGAAACTATCCTTTGTTGAAAGCGAAATGGTTGCACACTACAAATCAATTTCAAGAAATAGAATTTGCGCTGGACAGAAAACTTTTGAAATTGAGTGCTTGTTTTGCTCTGATTAGACTCATTGCAATTGCGGGCATCTATGTTTCTGCAAGTTGGTTCTATTATATTGGCAACATTGATTACGCTGACTTTATCACTACAATTTCCGTAGCTCTGTTTCTGCAAGCGCAATATGGCGAGCTATTCGAAGTAATTGGGTACTATTCAGAATTTACTACGCTTGTCAAGCCGTATTTCAAGTTTATGGAAATTAAATCTGATTTCCCTTCTGAAATCGCTTGCGATGCTGGTACAATTCAACTTAAGAATGTGGAATTCTCTTATCCGACATCAAGCGAAAATGTTCTGCAGAACATTGATCTTTTGATTCATCCAGGAGATAAGATTGCAATTGTTGGTGTGAATGGTGCTGGCAAGTCAACATTGGCCAAAATTTTATCAGGTCTCCTGCATCCAACAGCCGGTGTAGCCTCTGGATTACAGTCTCGCTATACTCGTGTTATGCTGCAAGATTTTCAGTGTTATGCTCTTACCAAAGATGAGAATATTGCATTAAGCGAGATACACCCCAAAGATCCAAGTCTAATCCGTAGCCTTTCAGAACTCCTTGACATAGCAGATATTCCCTCCGGGGAAATACTGGGGCGCGAATTCGGGCATAGAGATATTTCCGGAGGACAGTGGCAAAAAATTGCCATGGCTCGATTGTTTTATCACCAAGGAAGTGTTCTTATCCTTGACGAGCCGACATCTGCAATAGATCCACTTTATGAGAAACGCCTGAACGAAATAATACTGCAGCAAGCAACGCCAGATACAACTCTCATTGTAATTTCACATCGTTTGAGTATTTCGAAGTTACTCAATTACGTTTATGTAATGGACAATGGCCGTATTATTGAAGAAGGAAGGCATAGCGATCTTCTTCAATCGCCCAATTCAGTGTATAGGCAATTGTGGGAAGCGCAAACATCTTGGTATAAGTAGAATTATCAGAGGGGTGGTATATATGTTCCAGTTTTGCGTTAACGGTGTAAATATGGCATTTGACCTTCGCAAGATGAAACTCTATGATCGTGGCCAAGTTTATAAGCTGAATTCCAGTCCAGCACAGGTCAACGGGCGTGTTTATTTTAAATTAACAGATTCTTGCAATTTGTCATGTATATACTGCTTTCAAAACAATGATTCTAAAAGCGGCATAAATCCCATTAATATTGCTGACTTCAAAGCAGCTGTCTGCGAACTACTTTGCCGAAAGAATACTGATTTTTATATGTTTGGCGGTGAACCGTTCCTTGATTCGCAATACGAGAATGTCTTATATTTACTCAACAATAGCGATGTCACTTTCCATGTGTTCACTAACGGATGTTTTTCCCAAAGCTATAGAGATTTGATTTCTCATTTTCAAGACCGTCTAATACCAATCATTACACTCGATGGTCCAAAAGAAATTCATAATAAGCGCCGGAGGAAGGGGCAAACCGGTTCGTTTGATGAAATTATAGGCAATATTGATTATTTGCAGTCCATCAATGCTAACTGGATCTGTCAAATTAATATTGATGATGGCAACTTTGATGAGATTGACAATCTTTTTGCATTTTTACATTCAAGGTATCATATCAATGAAATAGACACTATTTTGAACCCAGTTTTACACTGTGCTACTTCTCATATTGATTTAAAGCTTTTACAAAAATATGTTCACTTAGACTCTCTTTATCATTTAGAGAGGTGCATCATTAATTGCAAAACAGCCAGAAAGCTTTCTGCACTCTTATCCGGAAACGGAGTCAGCAAATCTCGTTGTGACATTGAAAATACTTATGTCGCAGACTTTGAAAACAATATACTTTACTGTTGCCCGCAGAATTCTAAATCGCTTATCGGGACAGTTAACTCGTCTGGTATTCATATTGATAAAAGCGGTTGCTCTTACTTATTTAGCATGAATCAAAAACGCAACAAACCCTGTAGCCGCTGTGAGTATAATCACATTTGTGGGCGAGGGTGCTTCATGGATAAACCTGATTATACTTTCTGCAAACAAGAGGTTGAGGAAGTTGTTCTCTATTATTTTAAACATGCGAATTGTTTTCTTCATTTGGCGAATTGACTACACTATCGATGCTTGATTCGGTCATTTAGGGTACCGCATTTTCATCTTTCTCTGTGTTAAATCTCCGATAGAGTGAGTCCTTCTGGGAGGTCCATCATGAACCTCCCCTGGGTTCAGTAAATAGGCGCAGTCCTCCCTTGACGGAGGACTGCGCTTTTCTGCGACCTTACTGCACGGAATACAGGTTGGATGTGCTGCTCCCATTGTCACGGTAGCGTGGGATCTTTTGCAGGTATCCATGCTGCTCCAGATCCGTCAATGCCCGTTTGACCGTGGAGCGTGACAATCGCATGTCGGACGCAATCGTCTTGATTCCTGGCCAGCATTTTCCCTCGCTGTCTGCGCGGTCACGCAGATACATATAAACTGCCCTCGCTCTGGAGGGCAGCTCGGCGTCGGCATAAATTGTTCCAAAGTAACTCATAGATCCTCCTCACCATAGGTTTTCATCTGCTTTCCGCCTCTGCGCCGGGGCTTATCTACAGCAGGCTCATGGGCCATGCCGCCGCGCCCGGAAACGGCATAGGCTCCGCTCACATCCACATCTTCCGCCTTGTTTGACTTCGGAAGGTTGTGTTCCAGATCCTCACGGTTGGCATAGGATACCGCACGATCTGCCCGCTCCGGCACGATATAAGGCTCCTCGAAGGTGATACCCCATTCCAGAAAAAGCCGCAGGCGGGTACGCATGGGATGCTGTCCCGTCTTTTGGACAATAAAATTCCCCTTGGGAATGGACTTCAGCTCATCTGGCGTCAGCAGCGGACGTTCCATCATCTGTAGGCTTTGACTGGGATCGTTTTTTCCGCGGCTCACCGATCCAGACAGGACAGTACGGTTTCCGAGTGCCTTGGACAGCACCTCCGCCGTTTGACTGTTTGGTGCGAAGCCACCGAAGATGGTGTCCTGGCAGTTGTCCTGAATTATTTCGCTTCCTTCTTTTCCGTAGTTCTTTTCAAGCTGTGCCAAGGACTGAATGATCGGCACCAGCGTCAGGCGGCGGGAACGGCCTGCTGAGAACAACGGGAGGACATCGAAGGGCGGCATAGTGCCGAACTCATCACAATACAGTACCACACGGTTTTGCAGCTTCCCTCCGTTTTCATCCGCCACAGCAAACAGTTCACGGCTTAGATTTTGAATCATCAAGCCCGCCATGAAGTTTTTGGTGGTGTCCTCCTCCGGAAGAATGAGAAAGATGGCAGACTTTTCAGAAGCAAACTTCTCTGCATCGATGACGCTGTCGAAGCAAAGCACCTGCTCCAGCTCCGAGTCCAGAAACGCATTGAGGCGAGAAAGCACCGTGGACATGACAGAGGCCATGGCCTGCTCCGCGCTGTTGAGTGCAGCACCTGCAAACCATCTGGCCTTGTGGTCAGGCGGTAGCTTACTCATCAGGAGCTGGAAGTGACTCTTGCCCTTTACCTTGCTGGGTTCCAGCAGATCCTGCACCAGCTTAAAAACAGAGACGATATGCCGGCGCTCCTGTGGATGCTCCTTATCCGGCGGTAGAAACTCCGCCAGCATCAGGATGACTGAAGTGAGCAAGCCCTCCGCCGCATCATAGAAAAAGGCATTCTGTCCGCGATTGCTGTCATCACCATCGGGGTTGACAATGGTTTTGGCAAGGATCTTGGCGTACTTCTCCGCCTTGGCTCGAGCCGCCAGGTTCTTGGGATCTTTTCTTGCGATGTCCATGTAGCGGTTGACCAGTGTCAGCAGGTTGTTGCCGTCTGAACGGGTGGGATTGCGCAAGTCAATAACAGATACATTGTAGCCATAGCAGTTTTTTGCAATCGTGCCGTAATTGCGGGCCAGGTCACCCTTGCTGTCCAGCGCCAGCCAGCTCATGCCGGAGGCGCAGGCGTATTCCAGATTGGGGTACAGGAAGAATGCGGTTTTACCGATACCGCTGGCGCCGATCATAAGGCAGTGAATGTCATCGCTGTCTACCAGTGCGGTGAGCTCCTGCGGTTGCCCCTTGCAGCCGAGGATCAATCCCTGCTCCGTGGGGAGATTCTGTCCTCGGCGCCATTCTCTGACCTTGAAGGGCACATGGGCATAGGTCTGCCTGATTTCCTTGTCGGTGGCCCATCGGGCTGTACCGTGCTGCCCATCGCCTACAGTGCGGGATTTGATATTGCCAAGGGTATAGTGATGAGACATCATGGACAGCCCACCGATGACAAGGAACATTGCTGCTCCCGCTGCGATCAGGATCCAAATACTTGCGTTCAACGTTTCACCTCATTTCATTCATAGCAAGGCCCTGAGCATTTTCGCTGTTCAGGGTCAGATCGTCATTCCAGTCTTTGTTTTCCGGGATTAGGCGCTCCACGGAATAGCGCACCTCTAACTGATTCTGCATCCGGCGGCTGGCCTGATGACCAGCTTCATCGTTATCGAGGCAGAGCAGGACGGTGTCGAGCTGCGGCACTTGTTCCAACATCTGCAATACTGGCTGAATGGATGTGCCGCAACAGGCTACATAGCTGTGCCGCTGCCAGTTCTCCGGATAAAGGGTGATGAAGGACAGCATATCGATGGGTGCTTCAAACACATACAGACTTCTGTCTGTGCCGACATAATGGAAGCTGTATCGTGGATCACTGCCCTCGATGTTCAAGCGGAAGGCTTTTCCGTAGCTGTTGGCGCTGCGCTTGTGGGCATGGCGAGGGACACCTTCCACATCTGTGCCAACAAACACGGCGTTGTGATACTCGGCATCCTCATACAGAAGCCCAGCCTTGGCAAAGTGCGCCACCACATCTCTTGCGATGCTGCGATGTTTGATGAGATACGCAAACACTCTGCGCATATCTTTGTTGGCGGGCGGCAGTGCAAATGGTTTCACCGGTTCCTCGGTGCGCTCCCCGGCAGAGGGATACGCTGTTCCCAGTTCACCGCCCAGCAGCATTGTCACTGCGTCCGGGTAGCTAAGGCCGTAGAACCGCTGCACAAAGCTGACGGCATGTCCGCCTCGCTCCTCCGCATGGTCATACCATTCGTTGCCTCGGACGGTCACGCTGTGGTCGCTGGAAAGACGTTTTTCCCTGCCGGAGGAAAGCAGCTTTTCACCGCGGCAGCGCAGAAACTCCTCCAGATCCACTGCGGCGGCACGCTGTTTCTGTTCTTCGGTGAAATGAATATAGCCTGACATGTAGACCTCCTTTTTTACATACTCTGCTGATACTGCGTCTGCTCCTCACGGTCATCCGCCTTGTGGCCCATGGCCATACGTTTCTCCATAAGCCGTCTGCGGCGTTTGGAATCGATGCGGATCCCCGCCGGGTTACTTGGTGGAACGGAATTGCTTTGGAATATCCTGCTCATGTGATGGAGTAGTTTGGTTGCTGCCAGCATGACAGTCGGATCCCGGAACTGGTCAAAGCGGTCGAGAAAAAATCGTGCATACTCATTGCCTTGTGCCGCGGCTCGGATCAGCCATTCTCTGGCCTGCTCACGATCCGGAGGAACATCCCTCCCAAAAAGATACAGCTTGCCCAAGGCGTACTGTGCAAATTGATTTCCCTGATCAGCGGAGGCTGTCAGGTACGCAAGAGCCTTTTCCACATCCTTCGGTACAAACTCACCGGTGAGATAAATCTTTCCGAGACGATACTGTGCAAATTGACTGCCATGGTCTGCGGCCTTGTCAAGCCATTCCATCGCTTCATCCCATCGTTTTTGCGTGAGGAGCAGCTTCCCGAGGGCGTACTCCGAGAAATCATTACCGGCTTCTGCCGAGCGCCGAAACCACTGCTCTGCCTTTGCATGGTCACGCAAGGTGGAGAGATCATCCCGATAGAACTTACCAAGCTGATGTGCCGCAACGGTATATCCCTCCTCCCAGAGTTGCTCCAGCGCTTTGACCGCTTCTGCGTGTTCCGCATCCAGTGCATAGATGTCCTGCAGGACAGCCTTTGCGGCGCGGTAACGCTGCGCCTGCTCGTGCACGCTGTAGGACTGATGCTCCTCCTTCTGAGTTTCCAGCTCCGGGTCATCCTGCATTCCTTCATCCTCAAAGGTCGGGAGGCCGAGACGAATGCTCTCGGCCTCCCGGATGATGTCGTTCTTGATTTTGCGAAACTCCTTGCGTTGAGATAGCGGGAGTCGTTCCCACGGGGTACTGTGACCGTAGCACTCGTTCAGTTCCTCATGGATCTGATTCCACACCTCATAGCACTCAGAGACCTCCGGCAGCTCCGCCAGTGCATCTACGATGGTATCGACGAGCTGCTTTAGAGGCTTCTTGAGATAGCCATACTGTTTCTTTCCGGTGGTGCTTTCCAGCGCCTGCACAAGCTGACGCATATTATCCTCGATGATCGGGCTATCACAGATCTGACGCTGCATCCGGCTGATCATTTCCCGCATGGCATTCTTCGCTGCCTCCACCAAGTCTGAGTAGGCCACATCCTTACGCTCATAGATTTGCTGCATCTCATCCCGGAAGATAGCATTGGTCAGCTTGGAGCGCATCGTCGCGATCCCGTCCCTGGTCAGGAAGCCTTCCTTCGGATCATCGGACCAGACCATCATGTGAATGTGCGGGTGATGCCCTTCGTCATGGAAGGCGGCATACCAGTGGAAGTTCTCGAGCGATATCTTCATTGACTTCGCCAGCGTCGGTGCGTTCTCCATGAGGAGCGCACGCCACGCATCGGCGTTGTCGTATTCCAAACGATCAGCATCCTCACGACGCAGAGAGTAGATGATGGTCCACACATTTCCCTCATGCGCTTCCAGCTCTGATATTGCCGAGGCAAGATCTACGGCAGTGGCAGAACTGAACAGACCATGAGCACCTCGCTTCTGCACGCGGGGACGGGTAGCAATGTACTGCATGTATCCGCTCTCCGGGTCTATTTCGTGAAGGTTAGCATCCAGTGCCATACTGATAAATGCGGAAGCCGTACCGAGCGTCGGCGTTCTGCAGTAGTCCTCGTACTCAAACAGTTCCACCGCATCCGGAAAGTCATGGAGCAGTTTCTGGATGAGCTCACGCTGACCTTTTGTGACCGCACCGTTTCCGGCCAGCTTCTCCACGCCTTCACGGGTGGCGATGTAGCGCATATACCCGCCAGCTTTTCCGGATTTGATATAGCCGCTTTTCTGTACGAGCTTCGCCATCGCTTACACCGACTTCTGGAAGTCCAGCGCATCTTTGAAGGAGATGCGGCCGTTGGTCCGCTTCATATCACGGATGGCCTTGCCGCGCAGGCGCTCATATGCTCCTTCGTCGATGTCGGTATCATAGGCAATGATCTGCGCCATCAGGTTGATGTCCACGCCCTGCTTGAAAAGCAGAGAACTGATGCGGCCTGCGAAACCATCCAAAGTTCCGGTCAGCATTGTAGAGAGTGCTTCAGGCAGAAACGCACTGGCGTTCTTTGTGTTCAAGTAGCCGACATAAAACTTGAGCGCATTCATCACGAACTCGCTTCGGCTGCTGCAGTTATCCAGCTTCAGGTGTGCATCGATCTCTCTGTCCATATCCTCGGTGATCCAGAAAGCCTTTTTGATCTTATTGTTGTGTTCCATTGACAAATTCCTCCTAATTTTCGTGTTGTCCCCGCTGGAAACCCTTGTCCCACGGGGATATTTCGGTTTATAGGGTCCAGGCCGCCCTGCAAGGTGCTATTTTGTCCCCAGCCTAAAAAGCCGAAAACTGCCCGCACTGCGGGCAGAAGTGGTTCGAGCCGGGGTGCTTTGTCCCCGGCTCTTTCTCCTGCTTTTCTTTCGACGGATGCCGATATCCCCACAAAGCGGTTCAAAGCCCACCCAAATCCCCGGTGTGGTACTCGCTCGGGCTACCTGTAAAAAGCGCACACAGCGGCCCACAGGGGCGGACACGGCGGTTACATCTGCATCTCAGGAGCCTGCGTTTCACTGTCCCGAAGCTGTCGTGCGTACTCGTGCAGGCTCATGCCGGTCTGCTGCTGGCAGAACGCCTCCATCTTGCAGAGCAGGACTTCCTGTTCGGCTGCGTTGAGAGGGTAACTCCAGTCTTCTTCCGAACCGTCTCCCTTGCAGAGGTTCAGATCCAGTGTGTTGCACAGACGATCCTGCTCCACGTCATAGTTAGCGTAGATGTTGAGCCAGTCATCGTTCTGATCGGTGCAGACAAATGTACCGAAGGCAGCATCCACATCGAAGTCCGCCTGCAGATAGAAGTTGAGCTTTCCGTCTAATTCGATGATCTCCTCACCGAAGGAAAAGTTTTGTGCGGAGAGATGACCTGCCGAGGTGATCTCTTTGCCATTCAGATGATTCAGCAGTTTGCGCCACTGCTCATCTGCCGAAGCAAAGTACGACCTCGTTGCATGGTATACCGCCACGGACACATCCCGCATCGCCCAAGTCTGCCAGCCATCCATAATGTGAACAGCGGAAAACTCACGCTTGTCGAAGTTCACATCAAACACACCGCGTACCTTTCCGGTGTTCTCCATGCGTACAGCGGTCAGCGCATTGTATTCCTCCACGGTGATGGGACAACCGCCTGCAAACATTTTGATAAACAAATCCGGCACAGCAGCTTTCTCGCTGGTGATGTAACTGCGTAGCTTTTTCCCGACCGTCAACAGCTCCTCACCGGGCGAGGTTTTGAAGTACCATTCTTGACCACGCTCCGTCACATGGTAGGCCGCATAAGTGCGGGCTGCTTCCTCCTCTGCGCGCTGTGCGGCAGCTTCCGATTGGATTGCACGGCTGATGCGCTCATACTCCCGTTCCGGAAGCTGATTGCAAAGCTCATCCAGCACATTCTCCAGATGCTCCTGCAGGGTTTCATCCTTGAGATGCTTCTCGATAGCATTTTTCCAACGCTGGTCGATCCACAGAACGATTTCTTCCTGTTGTGCCATATCAGTTGCCCTCCTTTACCACGGCTGCCGCGGGCTTCGGTTCACTATTCGGCGTTTTCGGAGCAGCGGATTTGGCCGTGCGCTTGGGCTTGGGAGCAGGGACAGCCTTGCTGTCCAGATACTCCCGCACAGCTTCCGGCACCGTCTGCTCATAGAGCTGCTTGAGTGCATCGTCCATGCGGGCCTGCACGGAAGAGTGTTCCTTGCGGAGCGAGAACTCCAGTGCGTCCAGCTTGTCATCGTCAAAGGTGAGAGTGATATTTACTTTTTTCATGTTGTACCTCCTCAGTCATAATTGATATACGGAATCTTCAGCCAGTGCGTCCAACCTCGGTCAGCCAATTCTGTTTTGACAACACCGTACTTGGTACCCATAGCTTCAACGACCTGACCTCCGCCAATGTAAACGCCGATGTGTCCGTCATGCCAAACGGCAAGACCGGGAATGTCCGGCATGGTATCGATGGGACCGGACTCCGTGGCGCTGTAGTACATCTGATTGGCACCGATGTCCGGCATGCCGTGAGTTCCATAGTCAATGGTCATTGTTTCCGGGGACAACCAGCCGTACCCCTTGATGAGTCCCACGCAGTCGGTGGTCCTGCCGCCCAGCCAGTTGGCACGGATAAAATCTTCGTAGCTGCCGACACCGTCAGGATACTGATCCAGTTTGTAGGCAAAGAGCGATTCGGTCAGCACATCGCCATAGGTTCCCCAGACATAGCCCCAACCGGATTCCCATGCGTGGATGGCGTAGGTTACAAGGTCAGCGGCGTTTTTACTGTTGGGATCGGTAAAAGCTGAGATGTCCAGGTCGATACTGCTTCCATCTCCGCGAAGGAACTCACCGTTGTAATTCCCGCCGCCCGCAGCGCCGGCGATCATGGAATAGATGTGGTTGATATTGCTCTTGTCGTCCTCTGTGATCGTCCTGCCAAGCTCTGCTTCCAGATTGGCATACGCTTGATACAGTGAGACCGGAACAGCGACGGTGTATTCTTCTACCGTGCTGGTAACCGTGCCATCGCCGTTCTCGATATCTACCGTGCGGGTACGGGTTTCCCAAGTGTAGAAGCATTCTACGAAGCGGCTTGCCGCCCGTGCGGACGGCGCATCCTCGCCAAAGCAGAGAGCATAAAAAACGGCCTTGATCCGAATCGGGTCAAGGCCGTATCCGCTTTCCGTTTGCCCATTGACGGAAGCCACTGCCGAATCCAGAAGAGAAAAAGCGGTACGCATCTCCTCAATATGATACCGGAATTCTGCGGGTACTTCTGTTGAGTAACTCACGCCATAGAAGGCTGCAGCTACCGCCTGGTTGTTGTGATCCGCACCTCCGGAGCCAATAGAACACAGAAGTGCGATGAGTACAATGACTGGCGAGAGAATTGCGACCAGCGTCCATCCCACGCCTTTGCGCAGCTTTTCGTTAGAGAGCACCGTCGCCGCGGCTTTTGCGATCATGCCTGCAGATACTGCCATCAGCGACCACCCGCCGTTCCAAACAGCTTTTCCTTATATGCCGGAGCATGTACCTCCAACAGGTAGCGCTCGTTGCCGCACTTGTACAGACAGACACCGCGCTGGGGAAACTTGATGAGGTTATACTCCGCCTCATCCAGCTGGAGCATCTCCATGTAGCTGCGCTTGTCAATAGAGCCTGCGTTAAACAGGAACTGGTGAGGCGGGATGCTGAACAGCGGCTTGGTCATTTCGCGCACCTGTTCCTGATCAAAGTCCTCCAGATTCTGCGATGCCAGCAGCATGGCGGATTCCTTTTTGCGCACACGCTTGAGGCAGTTACGGATGTACTCAATGGCCGTGGGATTGGACAGCCAGATATACAGCTCGTCCAGTGCTGCTACGGTATTGCCGACCGTCAAAAGCTTATCCGACATGAAGGACAGCACATTGAACAGCATAGCGTTGCGGACATTTTTAGCGGCACTCAGCATTCCCTTGACGCCGAAAACGAGGAAGCGGCTGGAGGTAATATTGGTATGTCCATTGAAGAACTGTGCATCAGAGCCCTTGCACATGGAATGCAGTCCCAACAGCACTTCCTGCAGGAGCTTTTCCGTATAGAGCAGATGAGCGTTTGGATCGTAGCTTTTGAATTCTTCTTCGATCAGGTCATAGAGGTCAGAGAGGATCGGATAGTCTTCCGGTCGCATGCGGCGGAAGTTGCTTCGCTCCGTGATTCCCCATTTCGCATAGAGCTTGGACACCATAATCTCAATGGTGTCGATGTGGGCATCGCTGAAATCCTTATAGGCTCGGAAGAAGTCCTTGAGAAAGGAAACATGCTGTGCCAGCAAAGTGCTTTTGCGGAAGGCTTCCGGCGCTGCCGTATCGTCCGGGTCACCGCCATCATCCCAGCATTTCGGCTCCAGTACATTGATGATGTACTTTCCCGCCATGAGGTCGGCAAAGCAGCCGCCCACGGCCTCGCACATTTCCTGCTGCTCATGCTCGGCATCCAGCGTGATAACGGACTTTCCGGACTCCAGCAGATTGAGGATTAGGAGCTTCATCAGATAGGATTTGCCCTGGCCGGAGTTACCGAGAATGAGGATGTTGGCGGAGGTCTTGTCCTCATCGCGCTGGTCGAAGTCCACGAGGATGTTGCTGCCGTACTTGTCCCGTCCAACATAGAAGCCCTTTGCGTCCGTTTTACCGCTGTAGTTGAAGGGATAAAGATTCGCCACAGAACTTGCCGGGAGGACACGCTCGAACTGCTGGCCGAAGGCGTTGTATCCTACGGGACTGGCACAGCAGAAGCCCTGCTGCTGACGGAGCAGGAGCCTGTCCACATTGAGCTTGCTCCGCACCAGTTCCGTCAGCACATCGGTCTGGAGCAGTTTCAGCGTGTTATAATCCGAAGCGGTCAGCTCGATATAGACGGCGCAATGGAGCAGCGGCTCTCGGTTGCGGTGCATGGAAGCCACCAGCGATGCCACATCCTGTAGATTGCTTTCCGCCGTGATCGTCTGCTGCAGGTCGTTGGTGTTGGAGCTGCTCATGCGGTTTTTGTTTGCGGCATTCTGGATGATGCGCTTTTCCTCGGCAGGTGTTACCTGGCGGGTGTAGATGCGCAGCGTAATCCCATCCTTTTCACCCAGATGTCGGAGAATAGCCTGCTCATCGGTCTGCGTGGGATACTCCCGCAGCGCCCACACGCAGCGAAAGGTGTTGCCGCAGATGAAGTGATCCGGTTCGAACTTGACCACGGAAGGTGCAATCATATCCAGGAAGGATTTGATACCTGCAGTCTCCCGGCTCTGCGGCGCTGCTTTTTTCGTTTTCTTTGCCAAATGAATCCCTCCTTTACTCACCGACAATAACCCAGCGGTCACCGTCGAAGTCCTCGAACTTTTCTGTTGTCACGTTCTGTTCAAAGTAAACACCCAGCATTTTTTTGAGATCCTGCTCGGTGGCTCGGCGGGTCGTGAAGCCGTTGTCGTTGATGTTCTGCTCGATGCGGGAAAGGTAGGAGAACACATCGGACTCCTGTTCGCTGCGCAGACGGATGATAATATAGAACTCACGGCTGGACGCCATGAGCACTTGAATGCGGTCCAGGTGCTTGCTGTCCTGTTCCAGCAGTCTGCGGACCGCTGGCAGTTCCTCCTGGCTCAGACGCTCCCGATAGAAGTCCTTATTGCGCTCAAAGGATTCCTTGGAATTGAGCGCCAGCATCTCGATCTCCGCCTGTCCCTTTACGACATTCAGCAGCGCATAGATGCGGGCGCTGATGCTGGAATCCGGCAGGACGGAGATGTTAGTGGGCTTGATGATGAAGAACACGAGATTGCCCATACGGGTGGCAATGCAGTAGTCCTTGATCTCCTCAATGCCCATGAGCTGCCGTGTGGAGCAGGCGGCTTTGTCCTTTTTCTGCTTTTTACTCACGACTCCAACCTCCAATCATAGAATTGCTGCTTTGTAATCAGGAACGCGGCGGCATATTTGAGGAAATCCAATATGCTGGTTCCGTCGAATCGAATGCTGAGGAAAGCGTAAACAGCCGTCAGCACCAGCGGCAGGGCGATGCCTGTCTGGGTCAGCGCCAGAACAGAGATAAGAAGCCCCACGCCGATGATGCCGATGTCCCGCAGCTCCCAAAGCCACAGCATGGCTTTTGCGGTCAAATTATCAGGGTAAATATAAATTGCTCTCACCTCCAGAGAATAGAGATGGCCGCAGGTTTCCCTGCGGCCATCCAGTGGGTTGATTATTCTTCTGCGTTATCCAGCGCCTGCTGGATCAGCTGTGTGATGAAGTCCTTCTGCTTCAGGTGATTCTTTTCCAGGTACTCTTTCAGTCGGTCGAAGAGTTCTGCGGAGATTTTCACCGCAAGGGTGCGTTCTGTCTGCATATCGTTTCCTCCTTCAAAGTGTTCTGCGAAGATGCGCTCCACATATTCCGCCAGTGTACCCAGCTTCATTTCTTCTTTCTCTGCCATGATTCTTGCGTGAAGCTCTGCCGGGATCATGGCGCAGAGGTTCTTTTTGCCCTCCATCGGTCTGCTCCTTTCCTCGATTTTGCAAGCAAAGCATACCGGAAGAAGTCATGGAAAGCTATTCACAAAACTCAACGAAGAAGCTATGCGAAACGGAAGCAAAACCACCAAGGCAGCTATACCGCCCGAAGGGCTGCGGCAATCCGACCCATGATGAACTCCACACAGGGTATCGCCACACTGTTGCCCAGCGCTTTATATCGGGCTGAGTCCGATGCACCGGGGATATCTGTCCATCCATCCGGAAAGCCCTGCAGGCGCTCACACTCCAACGGTGTCAGGCGTCGGATGAGATAGGCATAGGCTTCCGCCTGTTGGCAAACGAGATCGGTGGCGTCCTTATGCTGGCGGGCGCTTTGTGTGCTGACTACGCCGTTCTCACGGAAATCATCCACACGCTGGCGGCTGTAGACTGCATGATGATCTAATCCCGAGGATTGAGTTATCCCGAGGGAGTAAGATTGGCCATCGTTTTTTTGTTGAGAGATAGTGTTTTTTCTGCTGTAATTCATGTTAAATCCTCCGGATAATAAATTTGCGGCGACCAGATCATAGCTGGTCGTCGCATTATGAACACGGTTAAAATGTGGTAAAATCAAGCCAAACCATAAAGACGCTTTATCATCTCCTCATCGTTTGCCCATATTGGTTCAATAGAATCTTCTGCTGTGGCCTTGGATACCTTTTGAATTGCCTGCCGCTTCATCTCAGTATCGGCCCATGCATAGATTCGGGTAGTGTTGACGTCGGCATGGCCCAGAAACTCAGAGAGAAGGACAAGAGGCATACCGGCACGATACAGATGCATGGCACGGGAATGCCTAAGTTGGTGTGGATGTACTCGTTCCGGTACTTCAGGGCAAGCCCGCCTTGCCGTTTCACCATATTTTTTCATAAATAGATTAACAGCATCGGTGGACATTCTGTTTTTACAACCATGATGCGTTGTAAAGAAAAGATAGTCATCACTCTGCCTCTGCTCGGTCGGATGCACTTTATCCAGATAAGTTTTGAGCAATTCAACCACAGATGGGGAGATTGGGACTATTCGCAGTTTATTTCCCTTTCCAGCAAGGCAGATTGTTGCATGAGTTTTTCGAATGATCAAATCATGAATTTTTGCATCCACCAGTTCCTGACAACGTGCTGCGGTGTCGTACATCAACCGCATAAAACAGAAATCACGATATCCATTCGTCTTGAAGCGGTTGGGTTGCTCAAAAAGAGTTTCCAATGCTGGTACCGTCAGAAACTCCACAACTGTTCCCGGAGTTTTCCGAATAGAGATGTTGCCGACTTCGACTTGCATATAGATTTTGCCAGAATCTAAGATTCCTGCATATTTTGTGAAAGAACGAATTGCCATCAAACGCAGATTCACCGTTGCCGGAGAACATCCTCTGGATTTTGAGAGCCATTCGAGAAAACCGGTTATATTTGAGTAAGTGATATCCTCGAATCCAACATTGGCATATTCAAGCCCACGCTCCATCTTGAAATAGAGGAGAAGGAGATTTATTGCCTCTCGATACGATTTCTGTGTATTTAAACTATAGCCTTTGTGCCTGATCAAGTAGATGTCAAGGAAATCCCTCACTGTTTTATAGAACTTCTCATCTTTCAGTCGCATAAATCCGCCTCCATCTCAAAGGAACTATCAAGGTGCAGCTCTGGCAAGTCGGTATATAGCGTTGGAAGAAGATGAATATAATATGCCGTGCTCTCGAGATTTGAATGGCCCATATACTCACTTAAATACGCAAGGCAGGCATTTATATCTTTTCCTTCCTTTACCCACTGGTACAGCCGATGTGTTGCAAATGTATGCCGTAGGTCATAAAGTCTGGGACGGATCTCACCGTATCCGGATATACCTGCCGTCTGAAGGAACTTTCTGAATGTCGGAATAATCCACTCCATTGAGTACATTCCGTCACCTCGGACACTTGGACTCTGGAAGAAGTACCTGCGCTCAGGATGTATCGCTTCCACGCGCTGGTCGTAATTTCTGCACAGTTCACGCATATCTTCGGACAGGACAACAATTCTGTCCTTATGTCCTTTCGATTCAAGGATATTCACCGTCCCATCAAACAAGTTGACATCTTCTCTTCGGAGCCGTCTGGCTTCTACAGGTCTGAGACCGCAGCAGTAAATCATTCGGAATATTACAGATACTACCAGATGTTTTGTGGGCGATCTGAGGCTGGGTTGCAGAGAATCCATTTCCTTGAACAACTTGGACAAATCTTCTTTTGAATAAATGTACGGGATATGACGTCCGGTTTTCTTCGTGAGTTGGAGCGGCAAAAGATACGCCTGTTCTCCTACACTATTCATGTATTTAGCGAGTTCCCGGACCACAGATACCCTATTCAATCTGGACAGATTTTTCTCAGTCTTGGACTGTTCGGCCCATTTCATAGCTAACTCCGCAGTCAAGCAGGTCTCGTGCGGAAATTGCTCACGGCAGAATTTATCAAAAGTTCGAAGAATGCATGCACTTCCGTGGTAGTCATGGCCGAGGGCTTGTTTCTTTTCAATCAAGCCGCAGATAAAAGGTGCAAATGCCCCCGTGAAAGTATATTTCATAACAGAGCCTCCTGAATAACCTCGATACCGTCAAGTCCGAGTGCACACATTGCCAGCTTGTCCCGGCTGATCCGCATATATGCTTTCATGGAGCCTATCTGCGTATGCCCTAAGATTTCTTTCACTATATCGATCGGTACTTCTTGGTTTATCATGGAACTGGCAACATACCTTCTGAAACTGTGAAAGCCTTTGCCGTCACCCGGAGTATAATCAACATCAGAGAGTTTCATATATTTTCTGAGCCGGTCTCCTGCAGCAGTCGAAGTCATAAAGTCAAACGGAATACGGGAACGCACAAAGAGCGCTGGGGACTGTGTTTTAGGCCGCTCGTGAAGGATATAGTTCGCAATGGCGTTTCCTACCGATGCTTCGAGAGGCAGGTGCAGTTCCACTCCGGTTTTGTTCTGTACGAAGCGTATTTCATGATGAATCCAGTCAATGTCCGAGAGTGTTAAGCGAACAATGTCCCCAGCTCTCAGTCCCAAACTGGCGGCAACAGCAAAAATAGCAGTATCGCGGAGCGATAAAGATGGATTTTTTGCCGCTGCATCCATGACGGTATGAACCTCTTTTGAGGAAAAGGCAGGTCGCAGCTTCTTTCGGGGTGCAGGACGAGTAGTCAATACGGCGCTGAAATCGCAGCAGTTTTGTATGGACACCAAGTGTGCGCTCAGATGTTTCAATGTGTTGCGCACTCTGTCCATGCTCGATTTTCGTTGAGATGCGATGAACAGCAGAAAATCGTTGACATTTACTAAATTAATATCTTGGCAAGTATGGTAACCGCTGGCATCGAGGTATGCAAAGAATTTGCGGCAGACATTCTCCTCGTCCCGTAGACTCTCAAATCCAATGGCTCGTGTATTCGCTTCATGTTGACAGAAGCTACACAGGAGTTCTTGATAGTACGGAGTCAAGGGGATTTTTGGAGCAGGTCTAACACGTTTCCAAACGATTTTTCCGGTTTGGACATACTCCTCAAAGAGAGCTGCAGCCTTTCTGACTTTCGCCCAGATTCGGTCGGCTACCAAGCCGTTTTCGTGTTCCAAGCGAAAACGATCCACAATTTCATTTGTAAAGGCAGCACTATACAATATCACCCCCTCGGAACGGTAGACCTTTATGATTGGCCACATTCCTTCGTAGTAGTAGTTTCGTATGCTGAACTTACCAAGCCCCAGAGCCCGCAATGCATCCAGCACTTTTGTGCATAGAACATCAAATACAATTTCATCGGACATAAAAACACCTCTGAATGCAGTTAGTCGACTTTCGCCGCCAACTCCATTATAGAGGTATTTTTATAATTTTTCTTATCTGGAGGTTATTTATGAACAACACACAAAAAGCATTGATAAACCAAGACGTTTGCGAACAGACCACGCCTAATCTCGGGATAACTCAATCCTCGGGATTAGATCGGTTATCTGGATATCCAGATAAGTGATCAGTGGCCGTCAGCGTATATGCGATGTCCCGCTGATATCCGATCCCGTTGCCGCCGTTCTGTGGCTGCCGGTCAATGGCGTTTCCGGTAATGCAGAAGGTTTCTTCCTGTTCTACGAGCGGCACGTTGTTTCCGCCGGTTCCATATCTTGCGGACATGGTAGGCGCCACCTGATGAGGACCGGTGTACCGGGCATCAATGCCGTGATTTTCATAGACCAGCGGCTGGTGTCCATGCTCCTGCGCCCGCAGAGTACCGGACACATTCTCAGAGCACTCCATCACGCTTCCGCCCTGGTCATTCAGGCACAGGACGGACGGCATACAGTTTCCGCTGGCAGAGCCTTTCAGCGTAGGAGCCAGTTCCTCGCCATACCCAATGCTCCCAGCAGAGGCGCCGGCTCCTGCCGAGAATGCGGCCGCCACGAAGGTCTGCTGCTTCATGCCCTGCTGTGCGCCTAACGCGCCCGCCACATCGTGGAGATCACGCACTTCGTCCCGCTGATTGGCTGCAAAGGCCATGATGCCATTCCTTCCGGTGGACATTCCGCAGTTCACGCCGAGGGTTGCGGCAACATCGCCGGTCAGGTCACCATTGTAACCGTCAAAGCCCTCGACGGTGTCATCCGGCTGCGTCACGAAGGTCTGCATCTGCATATTGGCGGTTGCCATTAAGGCACCGGATACACCGTGCAGGTCGATACCCTCGTCCCGTTGATTGATATGGAAGGCATTCAAATCCGTAGGTTGCCCGTCCGGGCGCATCAATCCGGCTTGGATCTTCAACGCCCGTTCCAGCTTCGGCGGCAGAGCTTTTCCGCGTTCAGAAGCTCGGCGCAGGATCCCCAAGCATGCCTTCGGGGATAAATAATATTTTATCGGCGGTGCGTCCTGCAAAATCTGCGACAAGGAAGATCCTCTTGCGTCGTTGGGCGACACCCCAGTATTGAGCATCCAGGCACCGCCAAGCCAGGGAGAAATCAGTTCCCAGTAGGATTCGCCCAGCAGATTGCCATGGCCAGGGGTAAGGTCCAGGGACATAAACGGAACCGCACTTAACTCGGACGATCTCTTCGAGGACGATACGGAAGTCCTCGCCTTTGGGTGTTCCGCTGGAGAAAGCTCCTGGAAATAGTGATAGGTAATCCTTTGAGGCAATCTCTGGATTTTCCCCCACTCCACACCGTGCATGAGAGTTTCCCCTCACACGGCGTTCCATCGGGATAACAGCATTTTGTTTCAAACACAATTTACACACTTCGTTGCGGGTAGATGGTTTTAGATTGCGTTCAGATTTGCTTGTTTTCGCAGTTTGTTGAGCTTATTTCGCTGTTGATCATCCAGCCGCAGGGTTTGGAGCAGACGGGAAATGGTCTTTTCATCAGTGGCATGAACAAGTTGATGGATAGCCTCACTGACTATAACAAGATTTGCGTAGGCATCTGTTCCGCCTGCCGACTTAGGTCGCTTGTGATGGCAGTGAATTTCATGGAGTGCGAGCGTTCTGCCTGTAACAGCGCATTTTCCATACTGTGCCGCATATAGAGAAATACGGTTGTCCGCATACTCCACAGACTGCCCCAGCCTCGGATTACGCATCAGCCATGTGAGAATTTCAATATTGACACCAAGCATCCGATGAATTTCCTCTCGTCCACTCTCTGTGTAGCGATTGATGCTCCGTTTTTTTCCCAATGGGTTCTTATGCCGGATATATCCTGCGGGTATAAGCGGATGTCCTTTCAGAAAGCGAATTTGGCTGCTGTTGCCGTATTTACTCTTGATGTAGCCCTTTTCTAATTTACCCTGTTTGCTTAGTCCCTGCTTACCCAAACGGTTTTTCATTTGCTTGCCGATGGCGAATGCAATGGGCGAGAAGTCCAGATTGACGCAGGTAGCAACACGATAATAATTGTGCATTCCAATTACGATGGAGTTGTAACGGAAGATTTGCTTACGCTGGTCTTGCTCGCTTTTCGGATGTTGAATTTCCTTAATACACTTCGCCAGTTGGTCTTTTACCCTTTTCTGCGCTTTATCGCTCATGTGAGACCGAACGACATACTTATCTCCCTTGCGCTGTGCTTTCATCTTGAATCCCAGATATTCCGAATAGTGGCGCTTTAGGTTCACCACCTTAGATTTTTCTGGGCTGATGTCCAGTTTCAACCGCTCCTTTAGCCATTGCGTTGTTGCCGCATATAAACAAAATGCGTCTTTGCGGTTTCGACAGAACAGCTTGAAATCGTCGGCATATCGAACGATGAATACAGGCTTTAGGTTGCTTTCACGCAGCAATCGGTACTGATAGCCACGGTTGATGCTGCCATTTGCGTTGAGACGAGTATATTTTGCGTTGCCGTGCATCGGCATCCATTCCCACTGCGACGCTATCCACCAGTCCAGTTCATTGAGAACAATGTTGGACAACAATGGAGAGAGAATACCGCCTTGCGGTGTCCCTTTACTTGGGTGGAGAATTTCTCCGTTAGACAACACGATTGGGGCTTTCAGCATTTCCCGAATAATGCACAGAAGCCGTTTATCCTGAATTCCCATTTCCCACATCTGTTGAATCAGCTTTGTGTGGTTTACATTGTCAAAGAAGCCTTTTATATCGATGTCCACAACATAATACAGGTGCGATAGCTGTATTAGCTGGTCACATCTGGCGATGGCATGTTCTGTGGAGCGATTCGGTCTAAAGCCATAGGAATGGTCATAAAATTTTGCTTCACAGATTGGCTCCAAGACTTGCAGGACACATTGCTGCACGATGCGGTCTACAATGGTCGGGATTCCAAGGGGGCGGGTTTTCCCGTTTGGTTTTGGGATTTCCACCCTGCGGACAGGGCGGGGGTGATAGCTCTTAAACTGCTTTTGAATCAGCGCCACATATTTTTCCTCGTTCAATTTGGCAAGGTCTTGTATGGTGCGCTTATCTACTCCTGCGGTACTGCTCCCTGTGTTTCCTTTGATTGTCCGATATGCCATTCTAATATTTTCCTCACTGGAAATGAGTTCCATAAGGTGAACAAACACTTTGCCTTTTAAGCTATCGGCATACAGACTGTCCAAAGTCTTTTGCAGGTCGTAATACTCCGCATAACGGATTTTGCTTCTCTTGGGTTTCTTCCGCTCCGAAGTCAACACAGGCATCCACTCCTTTTCAGCGGATTTTCTTTGTCATATTCGAAGCTGTGTTTATTGTGTTTTCAAATTTAACTGTTATCTCGACTTGAGGCTATCCCTCCATCATGTTTCCATGATTTCTACGGTACTGTGCCTCTACTCTCACTGGGATAAAGGGCGATTATGCATTCCCGCCCAGCGTTTCTCTGACTGCAACAGTCTCCACGCTCCCAGCTTTCCACGTTCCAATGGCCCTATCATTTCATGCTTTTAGGTGCTCCCTTTGAGCCTGTGTCCAGCTTTCGCCTTACTGCCTATAACAGTATATGGATTTTCATAAAAACGACTTTTACTCATCCACGGACACCCCGCTATGGCGGGTAGTGCCTTTCGACACATTCTGGGTTTAGACCCTTACATTCGGAAGTTCGTCAGTGTTCTGCACACATTCTCACCATGAGCATGAGACACCCGGCATATAGGCAACATCGTCCACCTCTGGACAGGTTTCGTATCATTGATTATGATGTACGGTTGCTCTCTGCCGACTTTACCGAGCTTCTGACACAGATTTATTTGCTTCATCTGCGCCAGTCGGAGTATCAGTGTGGGCGTTTCAGGGCGTTACCCCATCATTCCACCCATCAGGCCATTAGTTCTGCAAGTGTTTTTTCACCATCCTTTCATTCTTGCGCCTGACCTTTTCAGTCAGGAACGTGTCGCACCATTTTCCCACAGCATATACCGAGGTCGGACAGCGTGACCTGCTCGGCCTCTTTGTTCGTCTGCATTTCTCATCTCCTTTACCAGTCGAACCTGCTCCATGAACAAACCGGAACGCGCCCCTGCAAGACCAGCCCTTGCGCCAGCAACGGACAGGTCCTGGCACGGGCTGCCGCCGCAGATGATATCTACGGGCGGCAGTTCTGCGCCGTTGAGCTTTGTGATGTCACCCACATGGATCATGCTTGGGAAGCGCTGCTTCGTGACCTCAATGGGAAAGGCTTCAATCTCCGAAGCCCACACCGGCGTAATGCCGCTGCGAATGGCAGCCAGAGGAAAACCACCGATGCCGTCAAACAGGCTTCCCATAGTGAGCCCGCTCATTTTGACACCGCCTGCACGATCGTGCGCGTGGTGTTTACAGCGGCCTGCGCCGTATATACCGCGCTCATAATGTTGGCTCTTGTTGTCGTATCCAGGCCAAACGCTCCGGCAATGCGGGGAATCTCGCCAGCCGAAAGCATCAAACCAAGACCCAACAGTGCGTGGTCCTTAAACACCATGAGCCCAGCGATGAGGATCGTCGCCTGCAAAAATGCGGTCAGGCACAATCCAATGATCTGTTTGCACCACTGGATGAAGCCGTCCGTATAGCCACGGGGCACAGAAAACATGTATAGACTTCCCACAGCAATCTGGATCAGCAGGATACCGCCGCGTTTCAAATTGGCAAAGAAGACCTTGATGATCGCATACGCCATAAGGATGATGCAGAACAGAATCATGAGCCCGCTGGTGATACTGCCAAAGCCGAGGAACGGGCCGGATGTCAAATCGGTCAGCGATTCCACGGCGCTGAACTCCTGCATGATATCACTTGCAACATCTCCGATGGATGCACCGTAGCCGGTGATCCCTGCGGTGAGTTGCCCCTGCAGCGTTACCGAAAGCTCATAGAGCCGGACCGGAACGACAGTAAACAGGCTCACGGCCATAAAGCCCTTGATGGCATTGAGCGCGGTTTCGCGGATGTTGCCCCGCCCGCTGGAATACTCGATGCCGCATTCAAAGCAGGCCACGACCAGCCCGGTTCCGTACAACGCCCAAGCGAGATAGGAGAAGAACAGTACGATGCTCTGCACCCAGGACATTTCGAAGAGTTCGACACCCATGTTTCCCATCTCTGCGAAGAAGTTGCCGAGAAAGCCCACGACCTGACCGTAGAACCAATCCACGATCTGGCCGAGGATCTTATCGGCAACAAAATCCCAAATAAACATTGATCGGTTTCACCTCCTCCGGGTGAGGCCGTACCAACTGCTTGGGATATGGCAAAGGCCGTACAGTTGGCACGGCCTTCAAATCATGCTCGGTTTACATTGTCTGCGCCCACTGCTGATTGGCAGACTGGCTCATGTCTTGGAACACTTCCAGATAGTCCGATACTGCGTTGGAGAACTTCTCGTAGTCCTGCCGGGTGGGATGATACACATACCAGTCTACTTTTCCATAGTCATCCCAAATGTGCGGGTCAACACCATTGCGGAAGTTGGGGTTGGAAGTTACCTTCGTCCCCAGCAGATCCGAAAAGCGAAGGCGCAGGGTATCCACCTGTCCTTCACTGCGGTTCAGAATTGTCATCTGCAGGGCGTTGTACTGATTGGAGACGATTCCAGTGACAAATTGGATCTTTGCCCGGTTCATATCGCTCAGACGCACATAACAGGCTCTGCCCACATAGGTGGCGTCGGGGTACCGTTCTCCGACGATCTTCCGAAGCTCCTGTTCGTAAAAAGTCATTGCCTATACCTCAAATTCCGATGATCTGCCAGATGTACAGCGGCGCCGTCAGCGTGAACACCAGGCACGCGAACAGGATGGCGGGCGCCGTCCACTCGAACTGTCCACTCTTTCGGTAGTCAAAATAAGCCGTACCAAGTTTGGCGAAGAAAAACACCGCAAGAATCAGGTCGATGGCGGGAAACACCACATTGTTGACGACGGTCTTGATCTGCGTGGATGCCGTAGCCCAAGTGCTTTCCACCGCTCCGGCCACATCGCCGGTACCAGCAGCAAAGGCCGTGGTTCCCATCATGCAGACCAGCAGCAGGGAGAGGGTCAGCATCATACAAAGACGCTTGCACTTCATTTTGCTCATAGATACCTCCAATTTTTGTTGTTATTTTGAGGGTGCGATATGCCATTCTTCCCACAGGTCACCGGCGATGCGCACGGAATCCGTCAGGTTCATACTGAGCATTCCCGTGGGCGTCCAGCAGTCCAGGAGCCAGGTGTACGGCGTGTAGCTGCCGTCCGGATACCAGATAGGTGTGAAGTGGGTCGGGCGGTCATAGGTGCTGTAGGGATTGTTTTTGAAAGCGAAGGTGGTGCTCTTGCCGCTGACGCTGCGGTTCAGCAGTCTCCAGAAGCCTTCGTACCCGAATTCAGGGAAATAGGTCACAGCATTCTGCGCCGCCGTGACAGCCGCGCTCTGCGTGGTCGTTACTCTGGCCGTCACTTTCTCCTGAATTCCGTACCCGCTTTTCATGGTAGCTGTGGTCGCAGTGGGTGACAGGCTGTCCGGCGTGATGCGCATGGATGCGCTCAGGCTTGCGGCGTAGCTGTTGTAGTCAAACTCCCACCAGCCATGATCCTCCCACCAGCCGTTATCTACCCAGTGATACCAGCGGTCACGGTGAACCACATTGTTATCATCCACCCAGCGATCCGTGTGCCAGCACTTCTCCCAGTTCTCTACCCATTCCCAATTTTCCTGCCACCAGGGTGACCAAATGCCCCAGGAAGCGGATGTTACCTGTTCTTTCTCTGGAATAGAAGCCAGACGGAAACGGTCGTTGCGGTCATCCGCCACCGGGTTGGGCGGATCGTTGCCGTCCAGATCCACGATGTTGCAGGTGATCGTACTCTGCGCCGTGCCGCCGCCAGACACGCTGACGGCAATCGTAATGACGCATGGCTCTGACGGCGTGTGCCATTTTACCCATACCAATTGACTGTCGCCGTCCGGATAGTAGACATTGCTGACGGTGTAAGTTCTGCCTTGAATCACAAAGCGAACAGTCACAGGATTATCCGGGTCGGACTGCCCGCCGCTCACCTCCACCGAGGAGATCACATCGGTATCGACTCGGTATTCATAGTCGAAGTCGTTTACATCGGGCGGCTCCAACTCACCGTTGAAGCGGACGACTCCGATGCCGAGGGACGAGATGATCTGATCGTTGCTGACCTTGCTGTTGGTGCTGCCAGACCATGCGGGATAGCCCAGATCTGCTTCTTCAAGGAAGATGGCCAGCGGCAGATTCTTATGGGTGAGCGATCCCATCTTGCTTCGAAGATTTCCGTTTACCTTTTGGTCATAGAGCGCCGCTTCCGTGGCCGTCATGGCATAGTAGGCTCCACCGTAGACGAAGTAGGCGATAGGCTCGACAACGATTTTGTAATCGCCGGCAATAAGCGTATCAAAGTCTATTCCCACATATCCGGCAATCGCCCGAATGACTTGCTCGTCTGTAAAGTAGCTTCGAATCGCCGCAATGCTGGCGGGATAGTCGCCGGTCGAAATGATGCGAGGCAGACTCTGCGCCGGACGGACGCAGACATAGCCGCCCACGACAGGTGACAACGCCCGCCCACTGTTATAAGAGAGCTTGGATACCTTTCCGAAGTGGATCATGTTGGTGCTCGGATTCTGATTGCTCCAGTCAATGGTGTTCCCCACGACAGCGTGGCTGTCCACATTCACCACGGAAATGCGGACACCGTCCATACCCGGATTCCAGTAGTTGGTGGATGTGCCGCTGCCCATGCCGCCGCCACCGCCGTCGAAGTTGCCGTCACCGGTGGCATAAGCTGGAACAGCCGCACACAGCATGAGCACAAGGGAAAGAAAAAGTGCGAGAAGTCGCTTCATGGATTCCTCCTTTCAAAGCTTCGAAAAAAGAAAAGGCGCAGCCATTTCTGACTGCGCCATGCTGATTGGGAGTACTGTTAGTTCCCGCCGCCCATTTCACCGATTTTATTTCCGTTTTCGTAGATGTCCTGTCCATCGATGACCGTGTTATCACCGCTGCTGTCTACATAGCCGAAGCCCGGCACATATACCTGACCGGAGGAGTTCGTGCTTCCCGCGGCAGGCTGGGATTCCGCAGGCTTGGAGGTGGGCTGCTCCGGATATGTGGGGTGCGGTTCATCCTCTGTCTTGCGTTCCGAGGTCGGCACATCCTCCGCTTTGTGATCATCCGGAAGTATCGCCGTGCCGCTGGGCGATTCCGGCTTTTCTGGAGCGTCCGGTTTAACAGGGTTCGCCTGGATGGTCTGCTCCGTGCCGTTGGAGTTTGCACCCTGGCCGGGGTCACTCTGCTCCGGCGTCAGCGAGGGGACATTCACATCTCCCTGGCTATTGTTGATGTTCACATTGGGATCGTTGCTGTCCGGCTGACTGCCGGATACCGTTCCGGAGGGCGTCACCGTATTTCCACCGAAGCGTCCGGCGATCCCGATGACGGCCACACCGCAGAGCAGGCAGCAGGCGGTGATGAGGATGATCCGTTTCGTCTTGTCGTTCATTGATTTTCCTCCTTTTTCTGATTTATCTCTTGATTGGACAATACCACACCTTTCGGCGTAAGTCTATTGGGAAAGCGAAACTTTTTCAGAATACCGGCACATATTTGGCTTCCGTGTGCAGCGTCATTTCAGCCGCAGGCAAAAGGTTTCCAAGAAAGCGTACCGGTACCTCCAAGAGGATCTCCACTGCGGCGGTATAGCCCTTGCTTTGGCCGGAACTGAGGGCGTTGTTGCTCAGCTCCACGCTCAGGCCAGAGATGGTATATTCCACGTTTCCGTTTGAGATCTTCTGATATCCGCTGCCGGTGTTCTCCAGTCCAAGCGTTGATGCCAGCTGACCGTACACATCGCCGGTATCCACGCTCTCATCCCATCGGCCTGTGCCGTCCGGATACCAGCCTGCGGCATAGCCCTCCCGCACAGCGTGGTACACATCATCATAGTTGTCGTTGATGGTGGAGATGACCGCCTGTTGGGCAGCCTCCTTGACACCTTGGGCGATGATCCACACCCGGCTGAACTCCACGACCGTGCAAAAAAGCATCAGCAGGACCAGCACGATGGCGAGGATCATTGGGGTGCCCTCGCCGGGGTGGCGGCGAAGGAAACAGTGCTTGCTCATTTCCAATACACCTCCGACTTTCCGGTGGCCTCCGACCGCAGCGTGATGGGAAATGAGCCGAAGCCGCCGAACAGGCCGATGTCCATGTCCAATGTCAGCGTTACGGTGACTTCCTCATTGAGCTGAATGCGTCCCGTTTTCGACCAGCGGATGTTGGGATCAAGTCCGGTGCTGTCGGTGAGTGCTGCGGCACGGCGGCTGGTTTTCGTTCCGACTCTGCCAGAGATCTCCGCTTCCCGTACCAGCTCCACCGCATAGGTGTCAAGCTGCTGCTTGGCGACGAATACCGGCAGGATTCGCACCGCCAGTGCCAGCACCAGCATGGCACAGACCACCAACACGCACACATCGATATAGCCCTCGCCGGAGTGCCGTTTTCGTAATTTCTTCATAGGCATTCCTCCTTAAAACAGCGAACCCAGCGAGTTGATGATCTGGTAGACGATAATGACGATGTACGTCAGCATGAAGCACATGAGCATGAGGAAGCTGAACACCCGGATCTTTGGCGGGATCTTCGCCGCCTTGGCTTTCAGGCGCTGCAGCTCCAATGCTTTCAAATCGTGGGAGAGCATTTGGAAGTACATCCGTCCGTCATCGCCCCGCAGGATACCGACGAGACCGCGGACGATATCCGAGATGATGGCCGAGCCCATACGGGCTTCAAAGCGAATCAGTGCCGCCTCATAAGAGGAGGAGCGCATATCCGCCGTCAGCACATCCAGTTCACGGGCAAAGTCGGGACCGGCATGCTTCTTGTAGTTCTCCAGAATACGCAGGACATCCCGGCTGGCGGCCAGTTCCTGATGGATGGTCGCCACAAAGCGAGGCAGTTCACCCTCCACCAGTTCCATTCTGGCCTTGCACAGTTCATCCGCCCGACGGCTCTCCTTGAAGTAAGTGAGCAGCGCCAGTACTACCACCAATGGTGTCAGGATGGGCAAGATCAGGAGGCACGGGATGATCACCAGCAGGATGAGACAGGGCTTCAGAACGGTGTAAGCCGTAAAGACCTCGGGGGTCATATCCAGTCCTGCGGCAGTCAGCTTTGTTTCCAGCCGTCTGCGTTTGTAGGCATCTAAGCGGATCAGCGGAGCCAGCTTCAGCGACCATCCCAAAATGAGCGCCTCCAGAGACTTCACAAGACTGCGTTCCTTGCGTCCCGCGGAGATGAGGGCACGCTCCGTTGCCAACCTGGGAATCTTCAGCAGGTCCGCCAGAACGAAATACAGTCCGGCAGCCAGCGCGGCGCCGAACAGGAATAACAGCAATTTCACCCTCTCACCTCCGATACTCAATAGGCTGCGTCAGCTTCACGACGAAGGCGAAGGACACGAACACAGCGGCAAGGCAGACAGCGATGACCGCCTGGCCGGGGATGGTGGCTACCAGTGTGTGATACCAGTCCTTATTGATGAAGCGCACCAGCGGAATGTTGATCAGCACGAGAATCGCCATGGTGATGAACTCCTTGCGGGGGCCAAACACCAGATTCTCCAGCTCTGCATTGACCACCCGCATATCCGACAGCTTGCTGACAATGGGAGTCAGGATGCTTTTCAGGCTTCGGTCTGCCTGACAGGCCATTACGGCATCGCACCATTCCCGCCAGACCTCGTTGTCGATGGCGGCTTTCAGGTCAGTGAGCGCCGCATCCATATCCGGGTCGATGTGCTTGATGCGCATCAGGAAGCGCTGGAACACCTCCTGCACCGGCGGGTGCAGGTAACGAACATTCTCCTCCACGGCCTGCTGGAAGTTTTCGGTACGCAGATAGGCTGTGGTAATGACGGACAGCGCTGTTTCCAGTTCTGCCGCCACATCCTTTTTGAAGCTGCCTGCTGTGAGCTTGACATACCAAAACGGGGTCAGCATCAAACCGACAGCCAGCACCGGCACAAGGAAAGCGTTTCCTGCGGCAATGGCGATGCAGGCTCCCAATGCAAAGCAGAGCAAAGATGTGAAGCACACCATGGGAAACTTGTCTGCCCGTCCGGAGGCTGCCAGGACCGCCTGCGCCTCGGTGATCTCACGCCGGAGAAAACCCGCCTTTTTTCGCCTGGTCGTCTCATTGATATCGGCACGGATACTGCCGGGAGCTGCGGTCAAGCGGGAAAAGAGGCTGTCGCTCAGTTCCCGCGGCGAGACATGCAGCACCATAAAAAAACCTGCGATCATACCGATGCAGGCGATCAGCTGGATCATAGTCATTCATCTTCCTCCTTTCCTTGAACGAATTGCGCCAACTCTCCAAGAGGCATCCCATTTTCAATGAAACGGCGCCGCAGGCTTTCAGATATTTCCTCACATTTCCGGTGCTCACCCTCGATGATGAAGCGGTTGTCCTCCAGATGGTTGTCTGTGATGTGATACTCATAGAGCTTGTGGAGTCTGCGGCTTCCGTCCGGCAGGATCTCACATTCAGAGATGTTGGTGATGCGGCGCTGCTTATTCTCCAGCTGGCGGCAGTAGACCACAATAGGGTATGCCTCGGTGACATATCCCATGAGGGTATCGTCCGGGGTGTCCACGGCACGTTTGCAGAGGGACACCATACGGCGGTAGGTACCCTCGCTGGAATTGGAGTGGATAGTGGTCAGCACCGCAATGCCCACACGGGCAGCCTCCTGCGCCGCGTTGGCCTCCGGGCCGCGCATTTCGCCCACGCAGATAACATCGGGGTTGAAACGCAGGGCAATATCCAGCAATGCGATTTGATCGATACGCTGGCGCTCATTCTCGCTGTCGCGGGTCTGCGTGTGGACGACGGAGTTCGTCACCCTGCCGTCACGCTCACGAATAAGTTGGAGTTCCCTTGATCCATCTTCAATGGTAAAGATGCGCTTGCGGTCCGGGATGGTGGAGAGAAGCCAGCCCGCCACGGTGGTCTTGCCGGAGGAAGTTGCTCCCGCCACGCAGATAGAAACGCCATAGCGCAGGCAGGCGGACAAAAAGTCCAGCATTTCCTCTGTGGCCGTGCCACTCTGCACGAAGTCCCCCTTGCTGAGATTTCTGGGATTCACGATACGGATGGATGCGGCAACACCGGCATCCTCATCCAGCACCGGCGTTTTGATGACCGAGATACGAATGTTCTTTGCCAATCGGGAGGTAATGATGGGGCTGGCATTGTCCAGTACCTTGCCGGAGTTCTGCAGCATACGGCGGATGACATTGGCGGCGTGTTCCGGCGAATCGAAATGCTCCTCCAGCTTGGCGGTATGACCGTCCGAATACTGGATCTCAATGTCCCGCCAGGAGTTGATATCGATCTCCTCAATTCCGTCCGCAAAGATGTACTTGGTCAAAAATCCGTACTCCGCCATTTCCGTGTACAGGGCGTCCACCAGCTCAGAGGCCGTCATACCATCCACGGCGATGCGGTTCTCCTGCAGATACCGCGTCATGCGGCGCTTCATCTGTTCCTTGGCGTCCGAGTTGTCCTCTGTGATGAGGGTGGCGTAGGTTTCCGAGAGATAGCCCTGCACCTGACTGAGCGCCTCCGCAAAGGTGATGCCTTTCTCCTGCGGTGCAAAGAAGAGTTCGCTTGCACGAGGTGCTGTTGCAGCTTCCGCGAAGAGCGACCTTCCGGTGCGCTCCTCAAAGGAGATATCATGCACCTCTGCCTGTTCCGGCTTTCTCTCCGGTTCTGCGGGGGCGGCCGGGGCGAACAAGGAGTTGCTTCGTCTTTCACCAAGCAATCAGAACACCTCCTCACAGATCCGGTCGATCTCCTTGCGGAATGCGCGGCTGTCCTTCATGGAGAGGTCTGCCAGCAGCTCACCGGCCAAATACTGCTCCTCCAGCTCCTGCGAATACGGCAGCCGGAATACTACGCTGCCCAGTACCTGTCCAATGCGGTCTGCCGCCTGAAAGGGCTTGATGTTGGATGCTACCCGGTACTGCTTGTCCTTGTCCCATTTCAGTTCCCCCAGAAGCGGAAGCTGACTGGAAAGATATCCGACCGATTTCAGGTCACAGCTTGCAAGCTGCAGAACGCTGTCCGCTTCCATCAGCGCCACAGCGGAGAGAATGTCGTTTGCGATGTAGCTGGAGCAATCAATGACCACGTAGGGTACGATCTCACGGAGTCCGCGGATGAGTTCCTCCGCCTGCTGCTTGGTGCAGGGCGCATAGGTGTACTCGTTTTCTTTCTTACGAAGGCCAAGCATCGTCAGGTGCGGCAGGCGCTTGAGGGTGGTCAGATTATGCTTGATGAGATTTACGGAGATGTGCTGAGCGGCAAAGATACTGCCGAGGGATTTATCAACCTCCAATTCCGAGGGAGGGCAAATGCAGGGCATCATAGGCGCGGTCATATCACAGAGGAGCAGCACCGTATTTTTCTTCTGGGTTGCCAAATGCTTTGCGATTTTGACTGCCGTTACCGTCTTGCCGCAGCCGGGACTGCCCCAAACGGCGAGGATGCCGCCTCCGGACTCCTCCATCGGCTCCGGCTCCTCCAGCTCCGTATTGCGGCGAAAGAGACTACCTTTCAGGAAATTCATTCGGCGGCCTCACTTTCTGCGGAAGGCTCCGCGCCCTCGCTTTCCTCAGATTCCGTACCTTCTGCGGTTTCGCCGCCGTTCTCCGGCTTCGGTTCTGCGTACAGTTCCTTGATCAGAGCATCCTGCGCCGCAATGAACTTAGCGGCGTTTTCGGGCGTTCCGCGATACACCAGCGCCAGATGCAGCTCACTATCCTGTTCCAGCTCCGCCAATACCTTGGCCTGCTCAGTGGTCACCAGCAGTGTCACGGTGGAGGGCAGTTCCTTTTCATCCACCACTTCACCGGTGTTGGCATCGTATCCGGAGGAGGCGGTCACCGAGATGACCTCCACATACTGCAGCTCCGGAGGAATGGCTGTTTCGCCCTTGCCCTGATAATCCGCCACGATGACAGTGACGATATCGCCGCTTTCCAGCTTGCCAGAAAGGCCGACCGCAAAGCTCTTGATGGTAACGGAGATTGCCTGCTTTGTTCCGTCCAAATTATAGAGATAGGCATTCTCTGCCGCAGGTACAGCTGAGAGCTTGCTGGAAAGAATGTAATCTCCGGCCGCCAGGTCAGCGGTCGCGTATTTGCCGACGACCTCTTTCTTGTCTGTCATAAGATTCTGCGGCAGATTGTAGGCGCCGACCTCTACCGTCTGAACCATCTCGGCGGTGATCTCGTCACCTTCCTTGATGTCCATCGTCACACGGACGATCTCCGTTTTCTCACTGGCGCTGCGGCTGAACAGCGGCGTAACACCGAAGCAGATGATCAGCGCCAGCAGGATGCAGAGCACACCGATGACGGTGCGATTGCGAAAAATCTTCAAATCGTTTTCCTCCTTATAAAAAATACGCGGGAATAAAAGCCACTGCGAAGTATGGCACCAGCGGCTGTTTCTTCGCCGCGCTCTGCCGCAGTGCCGGGAATACACGCATGACAACGACTGCCAGCAGGAGCGCGGCGGCCATAAATAAGAATCCCGTGAGTACCCGTCCAACTCCCAACACAAAGCCTGCCACCGCGGCTAACCGCCAATCCCCACCGCCCATCAGGCCAAAGCCTGCACAGAGGTAGAACGGAAGCATTGCCAGCAGCGCCCCCAAAAGAGAGGCGGGGCTGATGGTGATCAGCCCCGCCAAAGCAATGACGATGCAGACGATGTTGCTGACGGTCCGGGTCCTCAGGTCATCCACTGCGGCATAAATGAGACCACCGCAGAAGAGGATCGCCTGCGCCCAGTGCATCAGCCATTGTAGCTGAACATTTCCGTGATCTTCTGGGTTACCGTGGGCATGACCGTGTCGTTCAGGATGGCATAGAGGCCAGCCAGTACCAGCGCACCCAGCACAACGGCGATCAGCACCTTGACGGCGGTGTCGATGTAGCCCTCACCGGCATTGCCGCAGACGGCGCGGCGGTTGAAGGCAAGCACGGCAGACATGGAATTGACCGCGGCGGTCTTGACGCAAGTGACAGCGGACTTGGCGGTATGGGTGATCTTCTTGATGAACTTCTTCATGAAATACTCCTCCTGTAAATTCAAAAGTTTTTTGTTGGTGAGTTCGGTCATTTGCGTGTTGCAGGAGGCCCACGGCCCCGCGCAGACAGCAAAAATGCCGGGCGGTCATCTCCCGTCCGGCTCACAAGGTCATATTGATGCATGGGTCCTGCTTCTGCTCGAACCGGATCGACTGGAAGCCTACCCGGTCACAGTAGTAAAATTCGTTGCCGGAATCGTCATACAGCTCCACCACATCCGACAGCGCCATTCGGTAGCCCTGATAGCCGGGAGGCGGAGCATCCCGGCAGATGGTATAGATCCGCTCCAGATCGCTGGTACCGAGATCGCCATCGAACACGAGCGTGTAATTTTCGGCATCCGGCTCTCCGAACTTCCGCACCTGATCCTCGTACCCGATGAATCGCATTGCCACGTCTACATCCTTTTTGAGCTGCCAAATGCGGCAGCCCTTTCGAGACTGCGCCAGTTCTTCGCCGGTCACCTCGCCGGATACGAGACGGTCAAAGATCCCGTCCTCCCAACGGGGCGTCAGATTCATGCGGCTCAGATATTGGTTGAGTTCGTCCGTGCGGAACATTTCATCCACCACGGCGGTATCCGCCTTCACATAGCCCACAGGATTACCGTAAAAGATGAGCCGATTTCGGTTATCCACGGTGAATCGCACCAAGTTCCGTCACCTCCTTTCGCACCGTGGCGCTTACATCTGCTGTTCCATGCCCTGAGCGGGTGCGTCCTCACTCTGCTCCATGCGTTCCTGCAGCCTCTGCTCGTAAGCATCGTTGACCGCATCCACCAGCGCAGTCCTTGCCTCGGCGGTGACGGCATGGAAGGTGTCGTTATACACCGTCTCGCCGTTTTTCTTGTAGGACTCCTGGGGCATGGAGATGAAGCGCCCCTTGTCCGTCTCAATGACACGGAGGCCGTGGACGGCAAATGCGCCGGCGATGGTAACGCTGGCATAGGCTTTGGTTTTGTAGTCGCCGTCCACCATACGGTCGATCCTCGCCTCGATCTGGGGCGCAGGGGCTTCCTGCTGCTTTTTCTTCTGCGTTGCTGCCATAGATTTTTTCTCCTTCCTGTTACATAGATTGATTGTTCATACCGGGGGATTCGGCGGCTTCTTCCTGCTGGAACTGCGACAGACTCTCTTTGGCCCAATCGGGCAGGAATTTCTCATCCAGCACGCCAACAAACTCATCCCGGTTCCACCTGGTCATTTCACCGTCACTCAGACAAGTGCAGCGCACCGAGCGCCCAATAGCGTGGGGACTGCATCCGAAGCCGTCGTGGGCATACCACAGCTGGTTTTCCTGACTCCAGCAGGACTCTTTCAGCGTATCGGGGCTGAGTACCAGCACCTTACCGATGTAATCCTGCTCGGCACGGTCACCGACGCAATGCTCGGAGCCAAACAGCCCCAGCTTTTGATAGGCTTCCCGATAGAGGTCTACGAAGCCATCCAGTATGGCGGGGTGGCTTCGGACGGTGATCTCGGCATTGTGCCGCTCGTCCTGCGGAATATATCGTCGCGCCGCCCACTGCTTGTTTGCTCTGCTGAAACGCCCGTCCCAGGAAAGTTCCTGCAGCGTGGTGGCCAGTACCCATTCCGTGCGCTTGTAGCCATATTCCGCAAGCACAGGTTCAAGACAGTCCTTCTTCAGATTCATCCCATTGAAGTTCTGACGGATCGTCTCCTCGATGGCATTCCGGCAGGCAACATTGGCGTGGTAACTCTCGCTCCACATGGGAAGCTGATTTCTTTTCTTGGCCTCCTGTGCCGAGTAGGGATAGAGATACTCGTGATCCTTAGTCATCATCCGTATCCTCTGTAATGACCACGGCACCGTCGATGATCTGGATGCGCAGATCCTTGTCCAGAAGCCCTGCATCCCCAAATGCCTCAAGGGGAACCGGAATCGTGATCGTATCCTCATACTCGTCATCGACGCTCTCATCAACGAGCGGAGTTTTATCCTCCGCATCCGAATTGCACAGTGCGTCCAAGGTCATACTGCGGGCGAGACGCACCATGCCCTGCAGTACATCTCTCGTTTCGACCAGTGTCATATCCTTCTTGAGAAGAATGATTGCGTTGTCCATCGTGTGAAGCTCCAGCGTGTCAGTCTCATCGAGTTTGCTCAGGATCAGGGCGGCGTGCTGAACAACAACCCTTCCGTCATTGGTGTAATTGATAAACTTCATATGGTATCCTCCTTTAATTTGTTATTTTGATTGGCCTTTCCGGCTCATGGATCAGTTCATACCGGGCCTCGCTGCCGCAGTTCAGCAGGCTCTCCAAACTGAGCTGCCAGCAGGCTTTGCGAGGATCATAGTTGGTGATGATAACTTCCTCATATTCGCTGCCCGCCGTCTGGGACATACTGTTGGGGCGTACAACGCGGAAAATGTAGAACTCCTGATACAGTTCGCAAATGTACGGGCAGTAGTTGTAGGACACCATGACATACCCATGACAGTTCAGGAGTGTGTCATGGAGCCGCTGGTGATTTTCCTTTGGGAAGGCTACCTCATAGCATTCGGCCTCAAAGTACGGCGGGTCACAGTAGATCCATGCGTCACCACGGTCATACTGGCGGATGACATCCTCAAAGTCTTTGTTCTCCACAATGACATTCGCCAGCCGGCGAGAGCACTCCCAAATCAGGTGGAAGAAGCGGCGGATATCGCAGGGCTTACCACCGAATGATTTAGAGCTGCCGCTGAAGCTGTACCGAACCAGTTTGAAGAAATCTGCGGCACGGCGGACATCTCCACGGGGAGCACGCTCCAGCAGGAGCGTGCGAATGGCTTCGGCCTCGGGCGGTTTAAGCAGGATCTCGGTCAGTTCCATTTCTTCCTGCAGGTAGTCATCTGTGATCTCGCCCTTGGAGAGAAACTTGTACAGGACATTGAAATCATCCCGCGTGTTCAGAGGCAGGAAGCCCAATTCCGCCAGTAGCGCTAAGGGGCGGTTTTTCACACAGCAGAAGAGATTCGTAAGATTGCTGTTGAAATCATTGTAGACTTCCATGCAGCCCGGCTGGATGGGGCGGCTCATGGTTACCGTGCCGCTGCCACCGAAGACATCGATGAACCGGCTGTAGTGATCTGGAGCCATCTTGTTGATGATCCACAGCAGCTTGCTCTTGCCGCCCACCCATGGGATAAAGCTGTTCAAGGGGCGTCACCCCCATCCAGCGGGAGAGAAAGCTGACCGGTGTCTACATAGTCCGGCAAAGCGCTGGACAGACCACGCTCTGCAAATGCGATTTTCTTGATGCGGCTGCGGAGCTGCCGGATGGTACGCTCCAGCTCCTCGGCAGTGGCGGCGTAATAGTAGCCGCCCTCAAAGCTGCAAATGGGAATGCCGTCACCGCGCAGGGCGTTGATCTCCCGGCGCAGCTCAGAACCACGCATTTGGAAGCTGCACTCCAACTCCCGGCTGGTGACGGCATTTACTTCACCCTTGTGGTAAAGCGCAAGATATTCCGCAAGGGCTTCGTTGATTGCCACAGTTCCTCCTTTCCGGAGCCGTTATCCCGGAATAGGAGACAAAAAGAGCGCGAAAAAGAAGGGGCCGCTTTTCCCCATCCGGAAAAACGGCCCCTTGGTGTATTTTCTACCTGCTGGCTTGGCAGGACAGAATCATGTCAGCTACTGCATATCCATTTCAAAGCGCTCCTGCACCTGCGTCTGCATCGGCTGATAGTCCTCCCGATGCAGCAGGCCGTAGGATGTAAGTGCGGCATTGTCATGCTGGATCACCTCATTTCCATAGGTGAAGAGATTCACATGGGGGAGCAGCCGCTCCGCCGCGGCATCGTCCAGCAGAAAGCGGAGCTGGTCTACGGCTGTTTCCTGCGGGGAGCTCAGCTCCGGCGTGAGGATATAATCGTCCAGATGCTCTGCCAGAAGGATAGCTGTCTCGATGTCCTGCACCTCGAACTGCTCCAGCAATGCTTTCAGCTTTGGGAGCTGCACCTGCCGGACAGGGATATCCTTCACTGATTTGGCAAACTCGTTGAAGGCTTCTATCTCAATGGGCAGGTCGGCAAATATGGCTGCGTTGGGGATGATGCCATCATAGTCAAGCACAACGGTATTTTCCCATTGCAGCGTACCCAGCCGCTCCTGCGCATCCTCCAGTTCTTTCTCCGAGGCGGGAAGCTCCAGCGTCACCGTGCGCTCATCGCCAATGTCGGGATGCAGTCCAAGCGTGAGCCGAAAGAGGTATCCCGGCTTTTCCGGCAGCGTTTTTTGGACGGGCGGCGCGGTTGTCAGCTCGCCGTCCTGCAGTACATACAGGTTGCCCACAAAAACGCCGTTTTCGCCGCACCGCATCATTCTTCCGATGCCGGCGAAGTCCAGCATCTCGAATACCTCGTCGGATATGCCGTCCAGTTCGGGGATGAATCCGTTTTCCGCATAGAAGCGGCCAAGCTGGGCGTCATCCGCGGCATCCACTACATGATAGCAGTCGGTTTTTGCGCTGACCGCCAGATCCCGCAGATCCTGCAGCGTAATGACACCGCCGTTGGCGTTTACTTTTTTCTGCACCTCCATAGAAAACAATCCCTCAAAGGCGATCCCTTGTACCTCGTCCAACGCCGCAAGCTGTGCGGCAAGGTCGTTGAGCTCGTTGAGGCTGATATCTAACCCATCCAAGTGGGGAGCGAGATACTCAAAGGCAAAGTAGTCTTCGATCTCCATGTACAGGATATCGTCCGTCTGAAGCCGCACCTTTTCCATGGCGTCCCACACCTTCCACGGTGAGGCAGGCAAGTTCAGCTTGGCATACGCCTCGTTGTTGGGGATGCATTCTTTCGCAAGGTACACATGAAAGAGCCTCTTATCCAAGGGTCATCCCTCCCATCTCCTGTTGCTGCTCGTAATAGCAGGGGTCAGCGCCGGGAACGCCCCAGCCGAACATGGAACCCGTTTTCATGGCTTTTTCCTGCGCGGGGGTAACGCCAAGCCGCTCATTGTTATAGTCCGCTATCTCACGGTTATGCGCCGGATCGTCCGTGTTCCAGTCGCTGGGATAGTAGCCGCTCTCGCCGCGCTTGATGCAGATGAGCTCGCCGGTGCCGGGGAGGGTGGAGAAGCACAGCTCCGGCAGTCCATCCGCCAGCTTGGGGGCGAACAATTCCTGTTCCGTTTGGATGCTCCACTCGTCCGAATTCCAAAGGTGGACATACAGCTCACTTCCGCCATCCACAAGGATATCCCGCTGCTCAAAGCCCTCGCCCCAGCCGTCAGAAGCCTGCCCGGTGAGGTATTCCTTTAAGGTTTCCAGCTCTGTGTCCGACAATTCCCCGGCGACACGGCATTCCGCCACGCCCCAGAGCTGCCGGTCACGCTCCTCTACGGCGAAGACGGCGGAGCGCACCTTGCGGTCAACACTGTCGGCTTCATCATACCAATGCATGAGACCGCGCTCCGCCTCCTCCGGCACCCGGTTTTTCACCAGCGCCGCCGTGATCTGATCCTGATAGCCCCGCAGCTCACGGCCCTCCAGCAATGTGCTGCAATCATCAAAATCACCGTACTCATTCCGCTCGTAGAGATCGGCGGTCAAGGGCATATACAGCTTGAGGGTGGTCAGCTTGGGCGGCAGCACGGTGAAGCTGTCCTCGCCGGGAATGAGTGCCAGCGACCTGCCGTTATCCCACTTCATGTGGAGCTGCCCCGCATCGTCCACAAAGTCCACCTCGCCCTCCGTGCCAGGGAGAATGGGCGCGTAGGGATCGTCCATAGCGTTCAGTCGAATGCGGGTGCCGGGCGGATACTGCTCCCGAATGAAATTCACCATTTTTCTGTCCATACTCACATTCCTCCCATTGTCATACCCTGATCGGGCGTTTTTTGGTATTCCTCTAACTGGCGGGGATTCTCCTCGCCGCAGAAGTCGAAGATCATGTCATCCACCTGCTTGCGGACGGCGGGATCGTCGGTCAGCACTTCGTAACGGAAGCCTGTGGTGGGGCGATACGGAAGTTCCTCCCGCACACACTTGAGAAAGGCTTCGGCATCGGTAAACTCCTGTGTATCGCCATTGGCATAGGTGACACGGCCCGCCAGCGGCTTGTCCCGCGCCATGTTCTGCCGCTGGACATCCAGATCATAGACCGTACAGTAGCAGTTATAATCGCCCGGAGACGGATTACAGCGCAGGCAGTAGCGGTAATGCTCCGTTTCCACGATGTAACCGTAGTTTTGTGTCCAGCCACCGCTGATTTTGCCACCGCGGGCATAACAGAAACGCTCCATAGCGAAGCGGTTTTTCAGCACACTCTCCCGCAGCGTGTCCACGACCTCCTGCAGCTCCGCTTTGAACACAGGGCTGTTCAGCTCCTCCGGACCACGGGGCCACCAGGTATGCCAGAACTCATTGCCGCTGCGCCCGAAGTCCATCCGGACATGACCAACGGCTCCCAGCCGCTTATCTTCTTCGGGGTGCGGGGTATAAAATAAGCCCGCCTCCTCCG
>ERZ840096.743-NODE-743-length-43758-cov-13.870009_pt1 | contig 43758 bp, 42 predicted proteins | sample MGYA00519878_ERZ840096 | MGnify/ENA primary metagenome ERZ840096 (study PRJEB31850, sample SAMEA3708865) | human gut metagenome | biome: human gut; feature: human-associated habitat; material: faeces | place: China | collected 2014 ...
GCACCTTGTGGTACGGCCTGGCCATGTATCATATTTACTTCCTGGTCATCCTCTTGTGGTTCTACTTCCTCATGCCCCTGTGGCGGCCGCTCCTGCGCTTCATGGATAAAGCACCGTGGCTGTCGTTTACTCTTCTCTTCTTCGCCAACATGGCCTTCAACTTCTATTCCAGTTATATCTGGACGGTCCATTCCGACAATCCCCTCATCCAGGACGCTTTCAACTTCCGTTTGAACTACATCGTCCTGCACTACTTGTTCATCTTCATGTTCGGCGCCTTCACGGCAGAACACTTCGGCAGCGTCACGGACTGGCTGAAAAAGCACGGCGTCCTGGTCAACGTCTTCCAGGCGGCGACGACGCTGGGCATGCTGGCCGCGTACTACGGCGTCATGCACTACCTGGGCTATGACCCCTTATCGGCAGTCTTCACCATCCATCAGCTCAGCCCTATCGGCATGGCCTATACCCTGTCGACGATGCTCTTCCTCCTCTACTGGTGGGAATGTCGGCCTGTACCGCAGTGGGTCCACAAAGTCTTCTCCCTCCTGGGCGACTACTCGTACCCCATCTACCTGGTCCATCCGGTCTTCCTCAGCGCCTGCACGGGCCTGGCGGCTCACCTGCATATTTACCTGCGGGCCGTCCACATCATCGCCATCTACGTCATCGTCACAGCCTGTGCCGCCGCCTACTCATGGGTCGTCGTCGAACACAAACTGCCGAAATGGCTCAGCATCTGCGTTAAAGGCAAATAACATCGTATAAAAAGGGCTTGTCGTACGACGACAAGCCCTTTTAAGTTGTTAGTGGCTAGCAGTTAGTTGTTAGTGGATGGCTTTAAATTTAAAGGCTTTCTCTGAAAACTACAAACTCCCACACTATTTTTTCTCATCCTTTTCCTTTACTTTGGCCAATACGTCATTCGCCATGCGGGCTCTGGCCTTGATGACGGCATTGCCGTCTTTGATGGATTCCGGATAGAAGCTACTCTTATACTTATGCTTCTTCGTCTTGGTAATCATCTTTTTCAGCTGAATCGTCTGGTCATCGATGTTGTACACATAGGTGCAGTAGTCTGTCGTTTCGCCGGATTGTTCCACCGTATCGAAGGACAGGATCTGGCGGCCCATATCGTAATAGAGCTTGGCCGAATTCATGTCGATGGACGTATACTGGTTATATTGCCACATATTATCCGCTGCGAAGACCGATGCCGACAAGACCAGGGAAAAGCCCAGGGCCAAAAGCATTTTTTTCAATTTCACAGGTAACACCCCTTACTTCTGTTGTTTTTAGATTATTATATCATGAAACAGCCGTAAAAGGTAATAGATTTAGCGATTATCTACTTTTTCAGGATATAAATCATGCTGGGACAGGCGCTGCCAGGCCACGTCAGCCCAGGGCGTACCGGGCCGGCCGTAATTGCAGTACGGGTCGATGCTGATACCGCCGCGGGGCAGGAATTTCCCCCACACTTCGATGTATTTCGGGTCCATGACCCGGATGAGGTCGTCCATGATGATATTGACGCAGTCTTCATGGAAATCGCCGTGATTGCGGAAACTGAACAGGTAGAGCTTCAGCGACTTGCTTTCTACCATGCGTTCCCCTGGGACGTAAGAAATATAAATCGTCGCATAGTCCGGCTGGCCCGTCATCGGGCAGAGACTGGTGAACTCGGGACAATTGAACTTGACGAAATAGTCCCGGTCGGGATGCTTGTTGACAAATGTTTCCAATAAAGACGGATCGTAGTCCTGGGCATACACCGTATGCTGATTGCCCAGCTTGGTCACGCCCTGCAGTTCTTCTTTACTTCGGCTCATAGATCAAAACTCCTTTTTCAAAATATAGCGATGGCTCAGGGCCTGGATGAGCAGGACCCCGCAGATAGCCGGCGGCAGCTGACCGACAGCCAGGCTGCTGACCAGGACGGCATAAGGCAGGTTGAGCAGATACGACAGCCAGGCGCTGACGCAGAGGGTCGGCACCCACCAGATGGGCAGGGCGGCCAGCCAGGGATTATAATGACGCTGACGGACCTGGACGATGAGCCATGTCGTGACGATGCCGACAAAGCAGCCACCGATCATGTCGATGAAGCCCAAGCCGCCAAAGAGAAAGTTAGCAATGAAGTTCGCAAGCCCCAAGGGTACGACCAGGAAAGGATATACAAAGGCCAATGCATAGAGCGACGTGGCGATGCGGATCTGATACGGGCCAAACGAAATGCCCTGGGTGACGTACAAGATGACGATGTACAATGCCATGACCATAGCAGCGACGGTCATGCGTTTCGTGTTCGCTAAGAAATTATACATAGGCGTTCCTCCTTTCAACTGAGAGCAAAAAAAAGACGGGGTTGCCGAAACAATCCCGTCTGCATTGCAAGATACCTTTTGTAATGCTTCCTAGTTTTGTTTACCGACAGGATGGATTGCGAACTGTCGTATGCTGTTTTGAGGCCTACCAGATGACGTGGCCTAAGACGTGGTCGATGGGGACCGGGCCGATGAAGCGGCTGTCACTGCTGTGGTTGCGATTGTCACCCATGCAGAAGACATAGCCTTCGGGAATCTTGATTTCTCCTTTGCGGCTGTATTCCATCGGTTCATTGATGTACGGTTCATCTAACGGCTCGCCGTTGCGCCATACCTTGCCGTCATGGAAAGCCAAGGTATCGCCTGGACGGCCGATGACCCGTTTGACCCAGATATTCTTGGTCTGCAAATCATGATTGAAGAAGGCCATGTAATTGTTCATCGGTTCGGCAACGTCATCTTTCCACGTACGCGGATACTGGACGCGGCTGTCGATGATGACAATATCCCCATAATTCGGGACTTCCCCCAAGACGTGGTTCCACTTGGATACGATGAGGTATTCCCCATTGTGCAGGGTCGGCATCATCGATTCACCAGAAACGCGGGTCGGCTGGAAGAAGAAGATATGGATGACCATGGCAATGGCCAACGCGATGATAATGGAATAAATCCATTCGTAAACTTCATGTAGAAACGTATTCACGCTGCAACCTCCTCACTTGCGTACTCGTATATTGTAGCAAACCAGGGGTATAAAAGCAAGAGTCAGGGAAGGTCGCTTTCGCCGATGATTTCAAGGCCTTCTGCACGTAATAATTCCGCCGTCACGCCGTCGCCAGCCGTCAGGGTCCGGGAAAAAGTACCGTCGTAAATCTGTCCATGTCCACAAGACGGACTTTTCTCCTTCAAGATAGCTTTCGTACAGTGGAACAGGCGTGCCCAATACAGGGCCGCTTCGGCACCGCGTTGGTACTGGGCCGTCACATCGCTGCCATTCGCGGTGACGACACGTTTGCCCTGCCGTTCAGCCGCTGGCCGCGGCGTCGCCAGGCCGCCACACTGTTCCGGACAGACCGGAATCAAATGGATATCATCCCGCCCGAGCAAAGCCTGCACCTGCGGATAAACCTTCGTCTGACCATCATAGCGGCAATACTGGCCGAGCAGGCAGGCGCTGATTAGAATGTTCATAATTTCACCTTAGTCAAAGAGAGTCATTGATATTTTTATAAACATGAGTGTCTTTGAAACACTTTATCTAATGATAGCTTTTGCTACCTTAGTCGTGCTGGTTATTTCGGTACGTAAATAAGTAAGTACGATATCTGAAAAAAACCGTATACCAATGCGGTACACGGCCTTCTTCAACATCTTAACCTAGAGGAGAGCCGATGTGCAGCCATCGGACTATCTCTGTTTTTAGTATAACGTGAAATCCTAAAAAAGGCAAGCACATCGCTTCCCTCAAATATGTTGAAAAACAAGCTATACCATATTATAATACAGGTTGCAACACGAATTTCAACTCATCCATTTATCGTCAAAGGAGTGTTCACACCATGGAACAAAAGAAGACGCGCAACACCGCCGACTTTCTTGTCGAATGTCTGGAAGAAGAAGGCGTCCATTATATCTTCGGCATCCCCGGCGAAGAAAACCTCGCCGTCATGGATGCCCTGGAACATTCGAAGATTGAATTCATCACCGTCCGCCACGAACAGGGCGCCGCTTTCATGGCCGACGTCTACGGCCGTCTGACAGGCAAAGCCGGTGTCTGCATGGCCACCCTCGGACCTGGTGCTACCAACCTGATTACTGGCGTCGCCGATGCCGACTGCGACGGGGCCCCGCTGGTCGCCATTTCCGGCCAGGTCGGCACCGATAAAATGCACATCACCGCCCATCAGTACCTCGACCTGCGGGCCATGTTCGAACCGATTACCCGCCGCGCCTACACCGTCGTCCGTCCGGACACGATGGCAGAAATCACCCGCCTGGCCTTCAAATATGCCGAACGGGAAAAACCAGGTGCTACCTTCATCGACCTGCCGGTCAACATCAGCAAGATGCCCGTCGCCGACGACGAAAAACCATTACAGCATAAGACGATCCTGCCGGAAACGGCTCTGGAATCGCAAATCGAAGCGGCCGCTTCCATGATTTCCTATGCCAAGAACCCGGTCATCCTGGCCGGCAGCGGCGTCATCCGCAGCAAAGCGGCCAAGCAGCTCACGGCTTTCGCAGAAAAATTGAAGCTCCCCGTCATCAATACCATGATGGCCAAAGGCGCCATCCCCTTTGACAATAAATATTCCATGTGGACCGTCGGCATCCCCATGGACGACTATCAGACCAAGATGCTGGAAAAAGCCAGCCTGGTCATCGCCGTCGGCTATGACATCATCGAATATGCCCCGGCCAAATGGCATTTGACCAATGCCGACATCATCCACATCGACACCATGCCGGCCGATATCAACAAGAACTACCAGCCGGAAGTCGAAGTCGTCGGCAACATCCCCAACTCGTTGGAACGCATCATGGCCAAAGCCGCCCGCCTGGCTGAACCGAAACAGTTCCTCGATCTCCGTCAGAAAATGGTCGACGAACACGAAAGCTACGCTCACGACATGTCCTTCCCGGTCAAACCGCAGAAAGCCCTCATCGACTGCCGCCGCATCATGGGAAAAGACGATATCGTCATTTCCGACGTCGGTGCCAATAAAGTCTGGATTGCCCGTCATTACAACTGCTACGAACCGAACACCTGCCTCATCTCCAACGGCTTCGCCACCATGGGCATTGCCGTCCCCGGTGCCATTTCGGCCAAACTCGTCCATCCCGATAAGAAAATCCTGGCCATCACCGGCGACGCCGGTTTCCTGATGAACGTTCAGGAATTTGAAACGGCTTACCGCCTGGGCACGAACTTCGTCACCCTCATCTTCAACGACTGCAGCTATGGCCTGATCAAATGGAAACAGGATATGCAGTATGGCCATCACCAGTACGTTGACTTCACCAACCCGGACTTCGTAAAAATGGCCGAAAGCTTCCACGCCATCGGCTACCGCATCGAAAAGACCGAAGACCTCCTGCCGACACTGAAAAAAGCCTTCCAGCAGGATAAACCCGTCATCATCGACTGCCCCGTCGACTACTCAGAAAACATGAAACTCACAGAACATCTGGAAGAATTGATGAAAACGTTGTAAAAAAAGTCCTGTCGCATAGCGACAGGATTTTTTAGTGGTTAGTGGCTAGCAGTTCGTAGGGGCCGTCCCAAAGGGCGGCCCGCCTGGATATTTGACGCCAAACTACAAACTATTTCTTCGGCATCTTTTCTGCGTTTTTCAACATATCCGTGACGGCGCTGATGATGTCGTCATCGCCCTCTTTAGCGATGTTACCCAAGATAGCGGCGACTTCCATCGTATCGCCGTGCTGCCAGGCCAGGCAGTGGATGGTTTCCGTGAAGGGATTGCCATTGATGACCAGTGATTTGGCGATGGTCCATTCATAAAAGAGATGACCATTGGTCTTCTTCGCCGTCACTGGTGCTACGACGCGGAAGCCCTGCGGCAGGCGCCCCGGCATATTCTGATTCAGCCGGTTCATGAGTGTCCGCATATCCGGCCGGCTGCCGATATCGCGGAGGTAGGAATTTTCCCGGTTCTCCCCGTAGACAGCGGCTTTGACATCCCAAATCGTCGCCGTATAGTGCAGCAAATAGGCGTACTGGAAATCGGCATCATCTTTCTTGACGACCTGATACGTTTCCGGCTGGATCGGGAAGATTTTTTCAAACAATGCGATGACGTCATTCCCTTCATCCGCTGCCGTCAGCATGGGCTGCCGTCCGGACTGCATGTAGATATCATCGGGCACTGTGATGATGCCCCAGTTGGGGAACTTAGTCATCGTCCCTTTATCCTTGGCCAGCGATGCCGTCCCAATCGACAGGACAGCCGCTGCCATCAGCAAAATAGCTTTGATTCTCATAATTTCACTCCTCGTTTCTCTCAAACAGTAACATGTTCATTGTATCCCATGACGCTTTTTCTGTCAAAAAAGAGGAAAGTATGATATGATATAGTTATGTAAATCGCCTCAATCTATACGATTCAGGCATATTCCCATTTACTTAGGAGGTTATACCACTATGGAATTCAACATCAAAGCGAACTCGACAGCAGAAGTTTCCGAAAAATGCACAGAAAACAACACGGCCATTAAATTAGGCAGCGGCAAATCTCCGGTCTATGCCACACCGGCCCTGGTAGCCCTTATGGAAAACGCAGCCATCAACGCCTGCGACCCTCAGCTCCCGGAAGGCTATAACACCGTCGGCATTGCCATGAACGTCAAACACGTCGCAGCTACTCCGATTGGCCTGACCGTCACCGCCAAAGCTACCTTGGTCGAACAGGACCGTAAAAAACTCACCTTCAAAATCGAAGCTCACGACGAAGCCGGCCTCGTAGGTGAAGCTACCCACGACCGCTTCATCATCGAATCGGCACCGTTCCTGGCCAAAGCCGAAGCAAAAAAAGCTGCAGCTAAATAATATCTCGTAGCTCATATAAAAAGGGGTTGTCGCACATGCGACAGCCCCTTTTTTAGTTTACAGTGATGACTCTCCAATGGTCCCTAGCTGGCTTGCTGTTCAAAGATGTCCTGAGCCAGGCCCATGGGTTCATCGCGGAAGATTCGTTCGTCCATGGTCTTCAGGTCTTCGGCAATGTGCGGCACGAATTCCATCTGGTCGAGGATATCCTTTTGCAGATCCACGCCCGGTGCGATTTCCGTGAGGACCAGGCCTTTGTCGGTGAGGACGAAGACGCAGCGTTCGGTAATGAACATGACCTGCTGATTATGTTTGTGAGCATAGTCAGCACTGAAAGTAATCTGGCCGACCTTATCGATGAATTTCTGGACAGCCCCTTCATGGGTGATGACCAGTTTGCCGTCGCGGATTTCTTCGCGCAGGCCTTTAGCCGTGAAGGTACCGCAGAAGACGACTTTATGCGTGTTCTGGGTGATGTTGATGAAACCGCCACAGCCGGCGATGCGGTCTTTGAACTTACTGACATTGACATCGCCTTTGGCGTTACATTCAGCCATGCCCAGGAAAGCCATGTCCAGCCCGCCGCCATCGTAAAAGTCGAACTGATACGGATGGTCAACGATTGCATCGGCGTTGGCCGATCCGCCAAAGTCAGCGCCGCTGGCCGGTACACCGCCAATCGGTCCGGCTTCGACAGTCAGTGTCAGCTGATCGCCGATACCTTCTTCATTGGCTACACTGGAGACGCCTTCCGGAATCCCGATGCCCAAGTTGACGACGGCGTTGGGTACGAGTTCCATCGCAGCCCGGCGGGCAATGACCTTACGGGCGTTGAGTGCCATCGGCGGAATCTGGGACAGAGGCATACGCATTTCACCGGTATAGGCCGGGTTCTGGACCTGACGGACCTTGGACAAGACGATGTAGTCGACGTCGATGCCCGGCAGGACGACGTGTTTCGGCGGAATCGTCCGGTTTTCGGCCAACGTTTCGACCTGGACGATGACCATGCCGCCGCTGGCTTTGGCTGCCAGGGCCATGGGCAGGAGCTCCATGCGGACTTCTTCGTTATCCGTCGATACGTTACCGTTCAAGTCGGCACAGGTCCCGTGGACGATAGCGACGTCAATGGGGAACGGTTTGTACCACAAGTATTCTTCACCATCCAATTCCTTCACTTCTACCAGGTCTTCCTTGGTGATGCTGTTCAATTTACCGCCTTCAATGCGGGGGTCGACGAACGTATTGAGGCCGACGCGGGTGAAGAGGCCCGGCTTGCGGCCGGCAATGCTGCGGAACCACTGAGCCATCGTACCCTGCGGCAGGTTATAGCCTTCGACCTTGTTGTCCATGACCAGTTTACCCAGTTTGGGAGCCAGGTTATAATGACCGGCAATGACCCGTTTCAGCATGCCTTCATGGGCGAAATGGCTGGCACCTTTGCTCACACCGTCACCGATGCCGGCTGTATGGACCAGTGTCAGCTGCTGCGGATATCCGGTCTTGGTAAAGCGGTCTTCCAGGGCCTGCAATACTTCTTCCGGTAATGCACACTGTGCAAAACCACAAACGGCGATAGTCGAACGATTCTTAATAAGTGATGCTGCATTTTCTGCTGTAATCAGTTTTGCCATGATGACTCCCTCCTTATAGATTGCCTTGCTTATCTTCGATGAGCTCTTTTTCTTCTCATCTTCTGACTTTAGTATAGCCCTGTTTTCCCTTGAAAAATACGCACAAAGCCGTGACAAAAGATGAAAAAGTTGCCCGAAAGATGACAAACGTGACAAGGTCTTTCCTTGAAGGTGTCCCGCCGCAGCTATATAATGAATATAAAGAATATACACACATTCAATTTTACCATCAAAGGGGTCTTAGTTATGAATCCTTATGCAGAAGTCCTCAAGCAGCTGCTGCAATACACGGAGACGAAATATACGACCTTATCCCAGGCTATCGACTACGACATGTCCTATATCAGCAAATGGGTCAACGGCGCCCGCCTGCCGGCTTCGCGCCACGCCGATCGCATCCACGAAGACATGGCCCGCTTCTTTGCCGATACCGCCCAGAAACAGCACCAGGAAGACGACTTGAACCGTATCTTCTCCTTTGCCGACGACGGCCAGGATCTGGCGTTCCATCTCTACGGGCTGCTCAGCCAGGCCTATCGCCAGGCCCAGATCAAGACGGGAAAAAATGAAAACCGCGACCAAGCTATCCATTTCTATGCCGGCCGTGCGGACTGCCACACGGCCCTGCGCCAGCCCCTCCACCAATACATCGAAGGCCTCCCGTCTCAGGGGATGCTGGTCATGACCGGCCAGTTCCACGTCCTCGACCAGAATGGCATCTGGCAGATTCTGGAAGAATGTCACAATGACCACTGGTCCTGTGATGTCCACTTAGGCCTGAAAATGGATGTCTTCGCCGCCCACATGCCCCAATCCGTCAGCAGCCTCTACCAGTGCCTGGACCATCTGCTGACTTATAATTTCACCATGCATGAAATCAGTCACGAGTCGTACCGCAACATCATCGTCCTCAAAGATGCCTTCGCCTACCTCTATTACGTCGACGGCGACGATTACATCGACATGTTCCTGACCATCACCGACCCGGTCCAAGTCCGGGAAATCTATAAGAAATGCTGCGCCTATATGATGGTCCAGCCGGTCCTCATGGAACCCCGCCAAACGCTGGGCATGGAACGCTTTGGCTACCGGGACATCTTCTTTACGTCCAATAAGTACCTCTTCTTCCTGACTAATGGCCTGGAATTTCTCCTCCCCGACGAAGTCTATACGTCCCTGTGCCAGCTCGTCGACAAAGGGAAATACCCTAACGCCACTAAAGAATGGGTCCGCCGCATCCAGTACATCTGGTACCGCATCATCGAGCAGGGCCGCATGAAAATCATCATGCCCAAAAATTCCATCATCCGCTACCTGGAAACGGGCTGTTTCTACCTGACCGACATGAACTACCAAATGACGCCAGACGAAAGAAAGGCCCAGCTCAACCTCATCGTTGAAAAGATGAAGCAGAACCCGGCCATTACCTGTGGGATTCTCCTCCCGGCACCGGGAGAAAGCAGTTATACGAATTTTTCTAATCTCGCCTTTTACGGCAACTACACGTCAGCTTTCTTAAAAAAGAACACGCACCACATCCTGCCGCAGACCAAACCGATCTACTTGCTCAACAACCCTCAGCTCATCACCTGTATGCACGAGTTCTTCGACGACCTGAGCCGTTCGCCCCAGTACAAAGGCTTCTCTGCCGAAAATGTCGACGCCCTGCGGGGCCTCATCATGCCGCTCATGACAGTCCTGACAGAAGAAAACGGCGACGCCTAGTGTTCCGGCTGGGAAATACCGCGGACCGTAATCTTGAGGATTTCGACGGCCATGCCCGTCGTGTATTCTACTTCCTGCTGGATAGCCTTGCGGATGCGGCTCATGAGCTTCTTGATGTTCTGGCCATAGGCGATGGTCAGGGACAGGATGATAGCCAGGCCGTTGCGCGTTGAATTGTAATTGATGGCCACCCGCAGACGGTTGATCTTGGTGACGCCGCCATTTTGTTTCAACGCATGGCGCACTAAGGCTTCCAGTACTTCGTTTGAAAAGGTCAGCTTGCCATAATAGCTGAAGACAGGCCGGACGACGGACCGTTCAAAGTTGGAAATCTGCTTGCCGTTACGGCCGTAGAAGAAGGAGCGTATCGGGTCCAGGAGATAGCCCTGGAAATGGGGCTTCAGTTCCATCGTCGGCACGGGGATGATATGCTTGCCTTCTTTCAGGCGGATAGCCCGGGCCTTGGCGATCTCGGACGGGCACGATACATCCTCGATGCGGATGAACTGCGACGCTTCCGGCAGATCCAAGGCCTGGCAGATGCGGTGGATCATGTGTTTCGACGTCCCCAGGATGAGCAGTTTCGGCGGATGGACTCTCGCCAACGCCGCCCGCATGGCTGCTGCATCTTCAGGCTTGTTGAAAATGGCCCGGCGCACGGCCTTCAGGCGGTTCGTCTCTTCCTTGGCCGACCGGCCGGCAACGATACGGTTGTGGTCGATGAGCAGGCCGTCGTCGATGATGGTCTGGATATCGTGGTCATAGGCGACGACCAGGGCATGATGGCTCTTGCCGGTACCACTGGCCCCAATAAAACCGAAAACTTCCATGAATCTCACCTGCTTTTCTTAAAGCTTATCCTTTTACATCATTCAGTAAGGCTTTTACAGCTTGGGCATCGACGGTGAAAACGCCGACCTTTTCCGGGAAGCGCCCTGTCGTGCCGTGGAAATCAGAGCCGCCGCTGACGTACCAATGACGGTCCTCGGCCAGTTTCAAAAATTCCTTATAACGGCCGCGGTTCTTGGGGTGATAGACTTCGACGCCGTCAAAGTCATGGGCCAGGACCTGGTCCAGCGTCCGCTTGAGCAGTCCCGGATGGGCCAGGACGGCAATGCCCCCGGCCTGGCGGATAAGGGCGACACAGTCGTCGATGCTGCGGCGGTGATACGGCACGTAGGCTGGACCCCCGCGATAGAGGAGCTTATCAAAGACCGTCTTGACGTCCGGGAAATAGCCTTTGGCCACGAGCTGGCGGGCAATATGGGGCCGGCCGACGGTGCCGCCCTGTCGCAGCGTCGCTTCGATGGCACTGCGGTCGATATCATAACCAAGCGCCCGGCAGCGGTCGACGATTTCCAAGGCCCTGTTGAAGCGCCGTTCCTTGAACTGGGCGCAGTAAGCCTGCAGCCCTTCATCAGCCGTATCAATGCCGTACCCCAGGATATGGACATCTTCGCCGTCACATTCCGAACTGATTTCAATAGCCGGGATGACGCGGACGCCTGGCGCAAAAGAATGGCTGCCATCATAGGCGGCGACGGTATCGTGGTCAGAAATGGCCATGACACTGAGCTTGGCATCGACAGCCATCCGGGTCAGCTGCTCCGGTGTATAGACACCATCGGAGCAGGTCGTGTGCATGTGTAAGTCTACGAGCATGGGAAGCCTCCCTGTAATAAATGAAGAATCGATTTGATGCCGACGCCGGTCGCCCCGATGAGGCCCGTTTCGTCGGCTTTTTCATTGAAAGCCGGACCGGCAATATCCAAGTGGATCCACGGCGTGCCGTCGTGGACGAACTGCTTGAGGAAGAGGCCTGCCGTAATCGCGCCGGCTTCGGGACCGCCGACGTTCTTCAAATCGGCTACGTCGCTTTCCAGGAGCTTTTCATATTCTTCATCAGCCGGCAGCTGCCATATCTTTTCGTGGACTTCCGTAGCGGCCTGGAAGAAATGGTTCATCCACTCCTGGTCGTTGCCGATCATGCCCGTCCGGACAGTCCCCAAAGCCGTCACGCAGGCGCCGGTCAAAGTCGCCAGGTCGATGAGGCGCGTCGCCCCTTTTTCCTGGGCATACGTCAGGGCGTCGGCCAGGATGAGCCTTCCTTCGGCATCGGTATTCTTGACTTCTACGGTCTTGCCATTATACATGGTCAGGATATCATCGACATGATAGGCCATACCAGAAGGAATATTTTCGACCAGCGGGATGACCGCCAGGACATTGACGGGATACTTGAGCAGCATCAACGCCCGCATGACACCCACAGCTGCTGCGGCCCCAGCCATATCGTCCTTCATAAATTCCAGATTGGCATGACTTTTAAGGGACAAGCCGCCGCTGTCATAGGTGACGCCCTTGCCGACGATGCCCAGGACTTCCCGGCTGTTAGGGTCCCCCTGATAGGCGATGGACAAGAGCTGCGGCGGATTCATGCTGCCCTTGCCGACGGCGACGATGCCGCCCATATGGCGTTTTTCCAAAGTCCACTTATTGAGGTTCTCAATGAGGATATTATCGCCCTTGAGCATCCCGCCGGCGATGTCGGCGAACTTGCGCGGCGTCAAATCGTTCGACGGCATGTTGACCAGATCCCTGGCGGTATAGATGCCTTCATAGACCGAAGTATACATATAGCACATAGAATTGAATTCCTTCGGCCGCAGGCTATGGGTCAGGATATTGATATTGCCAATGGTCCGGCTCTTGGCCTGGCGTTTATAGCGGGTAAATTCATAATTGCGGTACAGCAGGCCATCGATGAGGGAACCCAGATCCATATCCAGGGTATCAGCCATGACAGCCAACTCGCTGACGCCTTCCTTCATAGCCGCTGCCATGAGGCGCCGGGCCATACGGAAATCTTCATACGTCGAATAACGGATGGGCTTCCCTTCCAGGCCGATGAGGAAATATGTTTTAGCCTGACCATCCGACAGGAAATGGAAGACATGGAGGGATGTATATGGTAACACCTCCGGATGCTGTTCAACATAAGCCCGGATGACCATGACATCATCCTTGGGCAACTGACGCAGCGTCGACAAGCGCCGATTGATGCCGACGGCAAGCGTATCCATACCGCCATTGCCATTATAAGTAATCATGCGCATCGCTCACTTTCACTCTATTTACAAATTAAGTATTTTGGGTAAAATCTCACTGCTTTCATTATACATTCGCCGTATCGCCAAAATCAAGAATCGGGAGAAATTCAACTTTCTGTAAATTTTTTTAAAAAAAAGCTTGCAATTCTCTCCGATTTAGTGTATTATACTACATGTGCTCAGGAAACAGCGAGTACGAAGAAAAAAACAAAACATGGACCATTAGCTCAGCTGGCAGAGCACCTGACTCTTAATCAGGGTGTCCAGGGTTCGATCCCCTGATGGTCCACCATAGCAAAAAAGGGCTTGTCGCACGACGACAAGCCCTTTTGAGTTTTAAGTTTGCAGTTTATAGTTTTTAGTGGTAGGGGACGTCCTGATAAGGCGTCCCGCTGCGAGATTCAGGTATAACCTGTTCAGAAAAAGCCCGGTAACTTATGCGTAACGTACAGCATAAGTTACCGGGCTTTTCTATCCACTATCGTTTAAAATATAATCTTACTTCACGATGACGGCCAGTACGTCGCCGGTCTTTACGTTATCGCCGGGATTGACGCGGATTTCGTGGAGCGTGCCGTCAGCAGTGGCTGTGATGTCGTTCTGCATCTTCATGGCTTCCAAGACGAGGATGATGTCGCCTCGTTTGACGGCTTTGCCAGCTTCGGCTTTAAGAGCTGAAATCTTGCCCGGCATGGGGGCTTTGACCGTAATGGCGCCATCAGGGATCGGGCCGCCTACAGCGGGAGCCGGTGTAGATGCCGGTGCAGCCGGAGCTGGTGCGGGAGCTGCCGGAGCGGGTGCCGGTGCAGTCGGAGCCGGTGCGGGAGCTGCCACCGGAGTGCCGCCCATTTCTTCGACTTCTACTTCATACGCTTTGCCATTGACAGTAATCTTGAATTTTTTCATATATCTTGTCCTCCTGGATCTAAATACGTTTTCAGTTAACGACTCATGCCACCCAGGCGGGCTGCCATAGCCCAATTTTCCCGATGGCGTTTATAACCGCGCTTCTGCGGACGGATAGAGCGGATAGCTGCCGGTGAATAGCCATAGGCGGCAACAGCAGCCATGATGACGGCGACGACTTCATCCGAAAGCTCCCCTTCCAGAACGGCCTGGTTCCCGTCTGATACGACGGTCATCGGCCGGGCCGCTACGACAGCCGGCTGACGCTGGCCGACAGGGACGACGGGGTGGGTCAGTTCCTGTTTTTCCGGTTGTGTCGGTTGCGGCTGGACCGTCTTTTCAGATTTTACAGCTTCCTTCAAGTCCTGGACGGCTTCTGCCAGTTCCTTGACGCTCTGCTGAAAATCGGCGACGTCCTTCATCTTGTCTTCCAAGGCACGGAAGCGGGTATTATAGTACCGGCTCAAAATCAAGGTCATAGCAATCAGCAGGACGATGACGGCAAATTGAATTTCTATCATACGGCAGCCTCCTTATAACGGCATGTTGCCGTGTTTCTTCGACGGCCGTTCTTCCCGTTTGCTGTAAAGCATAGCCAGGGCGCTGATGATGCGCGGACGCGTTTCCTTCGGTTCGATGACGCAATCGATCTGGCCGTGTTCGGCTGCTTTATAGGGCGTCGAAAATTCATTGATATATTCCTGTTTCTTCTTTTCCTTTTCCGGATCGTGTTTGAAGATGATATTGGCTGCGCCATCAGGGCCCATGACAGCGATTTCTGCCGACGGCCAAGCCATGACCATATCGGCACCGAGCTGACGGCAGCACATGGCGATGTAGGCCCCGCCGTATGCTTTGCGGGTGACGACAGTAATCTTGGGAACCGTCGCTTCACAATAGGCATAGAGCATCTTGGCACCATGACGGATAATGCCGCCGTATTCCTGGGTCGTCCCCGGCAGGAAGCCCGGTACATCGACGAAGGTGACGACAGGGATATTGAAGCTGTCGCAGAAGCGGATGAAACGGGCTGCTTTGTCGGACGCATTGATATCCAGGCAGCCGGCGAGGAACTTCGGCTGGTTGGCGATGATGCCGACAGTCTGGCCGTCAAAGCGGGCAAAGCAGGTGATGATGTTCAGGGCATAGTTTTCCAATACCTGGAATACGTTGCCGTCGTCGACGCAGGCTTTGATGACGTCGAGCATATCGTAAGGCATGCTGCTGTTATCGGGAATGACCGAATTGAGGCTTTCATCTTCACGGTTCGGATCATCATCGGAATCGATGACCGGCGCTTCTTCCATGTTGTTGCTGGGCAGGAAATCGAGGAGGGCCTTGATTTTTTCAATGCAGTCATCTTCATTTTCACAGGCAAAGTGAGCGACGCCGGAAATGGAGCTGTGCGTCATGGCACCGCCCAGTTCTTCTGCCGTTACTTCTTCGGCCGTGACCGACTTGATGACGGCCGGGCCTGTAAGGAACATGTCCGATGTATTCTTGACCATGAAGACGAAATCCATCAGAGCCGGGCTGTATACAGCACCGCCGGCACAAGGCCCCATGATGACGGCGATCTGCGGGATGACGCCGGATGCAGCCGTATTATTCATGAAAATGCGTCCAAAGCCAGACAAGGCATCGACGCCTTCCTGGATGCGGGCACCGCCGGAATCATTGATGCCGATGACAGGCGCCCCCATCTTCAGGGCCATTTCCTGCATCTGGGCAATTTTGTGGGCATGCATTTCGCCAAGAGAACCGCCTTCGACGGTAAAATCTTCGGCGTAGGCGAAGACCAGACGGCCGCGGACCGTACCGTAGCCGGTAACGACGCCATCGCCGGGGATTTCCTTTTCCTGCATGTTGAAATTCATGCAGCGATGATGAATGAACTGCCCCATTTCAGTAAAGCTGCCTTCATCAAATAATTTAGCCAGCCGTTCGCGGGCTGTCATCTTACCTTTTTTATGTTGCGAATCGATTCGCTTCTGACCGCCGCCCAGCTCGATTTTCGCGAGCTTTTCATGGAGCTGGTCAATCTTTTCCTGAACTGTAGCCATTCATATACCTCCAGTATCAAAAGTATTTCATCAGGTCACATAACAATTAATTATATCATAGAATATTCAATTTTTATAGTCTTGCGCCTATACCGTTCAGTACTGGCCGCGGACGACTTCCACCTTCTTCCCGCAAAAGGCGATCCCGTATTTCCATACCGTCTGGATTCCCCGCCGGCGAAATTCCGTCACGTATTCCCGCTCTTCAATCTGCTGCAACGCCTCCTTGGCCTTATCAGCCATGTCTGCTTCACTGGCAGCTACCTTAAATTCCATGATGACGCCGGCCTTCTCTACATCCTTGGGAATAATGGCCAGGTCAAAGCGGCCGTACCCGCTTTCCCGGTTCGATTCGATGATATAATCAGATGCAAATAACGCCGTCATGCCAAGGACGAAGCCGTGGTAGAAACTTTCTTTATGGGCCGTATCATACACGCTGACCAAGTCCCGAATATACCCTCCCAACAGTTCTGAAAAGGCCTGTCCTTTGCCCGAAAGTAACTCATCGAACATGGTTTCCAGTCGGGACACAGAATAACGGCCTCGCATCTTATCCAAGATTTCAAAGCGGTAAATATCCTGAACTTCCCGATTGGGAATCACTAATTCACAGCGTATGCCGCCAATGCCTCGTCTGCGGCTGACAGCCGTCAAATAGCCTGTCGTCAACAACATTGTATACAGCGCATCGGTATCGTGGCCAATGTCTTCATAAATGACACCCTCCCGGATCAAGGCAGTCACTTGGCACCCCTGCAACAAAGCTAGCAAATCACCTTCTGTATCAGCTGTCACGTGGCGCAGCATTTCCCGGATGATACCATTGCCCGACGTATTGACCCAATAGTCACCAACCTCACCGTGACGGAAAAAATTGATAATCGACCAGGGATTATAAATCTCTGCCCCACCAAAGAGATAGCCGTCATACCATTTCTTCAAGTCGGGCAGCGCCTCCGCCATGGTCAGGTCTTCCGCCATCTGTGCCACTTCCTGCGGCGTAAATCCAATGACCTCCCGATAGGCAGCATCCATGACGGAACAGACATCGAGATTATTCAGATCACTGAAAATACTTTCTTTGGCGACCCGCAGGACCCCTGTCAGTACGGCAAAATCTAAGTCGCGATTGCCCTTCAGGACGCTGCCCAAAAACTGTTTCATAAAAGCAATGCACTCTGTATAAAAGTCGTGTTTCCAAGCCTGCTGAATGGGCGCATCGTATTCATCAATCAATAAAATGACCGGCTTGCCAAAATGCTGATGCATCATCTTGACCAACAGTGCCAGGGCCAGCTGCATTTCATTCTGCCCAGAAGCCTGCTGTTTCAGTGCCAGAAAGCGCCTGCGCAAGTCCGGATTGACAGACGGACTATCAGCTAAATAATCATGGTCAATGAACCAGTAGCTGATCCAGGAACTCAGGGATTGCAACATCTGCGGCCACGTGAGGTCCTTCAAATCCTTCAAGGACAAGAACAATACCGGATACTGGCCGCGCTGGGCCATGTAATCCACCCCGGCCAGGTCGATAGCCAGGCCGTCGAAGAGGTGGCGGCTCTGTGCTTCTTTTTCAATAGAGAAGAAATACTCCAGCATACTCAGCGTCAAGGTCTTGCCGAACCGCCGGGGTCGCGTAATCAGCGTCACCGCACTGTGCCCGTCGATGAGCTGGCGGATAAAGTCCGTCTTATCGACGAAATAATAATGCTTGCTCCGTATATCAAAAAAATTATCGACACCAATCGGCATCTGCCACTTCATAGCCTCACCTGCTTTCTTTTATTTCATTATAACAAGAATCACGGGAAACAAAAAGAGGAGCCATCCCATGAGGGTTTCTGCCCCATGCATGACTCCTTGAGCTCATAACTCCACAATCTTAATGTCTTTGACGTATTTCCCCTGGCTTCGCAGCCACATTTCAATGCCCTTCCCGTAGACTTCTGCTTCCAGCTGGTACGTCCCGTTATCTTCACTCAGGATTTTCGCCGTCGGCAGGCGGTCCAGGATGGCGTCGATATCGTATCCCGTATAGGTGAACGTGACACGCTGCAGCCGACCGCCGTACATGAACTGGACGCGCTTGCGGAACTCGCCTTCCTGGAAACGCCGGTTATAGGGAATATGGAACGTCTCCTGTTCCACTTCCAGGGTCTTGATGCGATCCAGGCGGTAAATAGTCGGCGTAATGTCCCGGGCACTTTCATAAATCTTGGCAATATCCTTGTCGTCGATGAAAGCGATGAGATAAAAATAGTACTCCGAAAAGAGCAGAGCCAAGGGCTTCAGCCGGCGCTTAACGATTTTCCGGTCTTTCAGACGGCCATAAGACACGTCGACGTAGCGGTGCTGCTGGATAGCCTCGCCAAGATGCCACATCGTATCGAGGAAACTCGTCCGGTGCCGCGGTTCCACATAATGGAAAGCCTCATTGTTGACCAGCTGAGTCACCATGGCCTGATTCGACGCCGGTACACAGCAGGCAATCACCTTGTGCAACATGTCCTCCATTTCCGTCTTGACGAAAGCTCGGCTGTCGAGCAAAATCTTACACAACGCCAAGATTTCACTATTGGACAACTTCTGCGCCTGGCCGCCTTCCATGCGATAGCCCTTATCGACATAATCATAGACAATATCACAAGGCGTCCCATCGCCAAGGGCCATACCATTGCGGCAAAAAGCCCGGATATCCTCAATATCCCGCTGAATACTGCGCTCATTCACACCATACTGCTGGGCTGCCGCTGCCTTCTGAATCGTCCGCCCGCCCAAGAGCTGCGAATACAGGGCCAGTACCCGCGAAACCTTATCTTCTTTCAAATAAACACATCCTCCCCTCAAATCGTAATCGTCATCGTAATGGGCTGGGCCAACCCATACCACCGGGCGATAATATAAAGGACCAGCACGTATAACAGCACATTGACCATCACACAGCGGACACGATGCCGATTTCCCTGGGCCTCCTTCTTGGGGGCAAAAATACCGACGAGCAGTCCCAAAAAGCCAAGGGTAATAAAAATCAGCAGGCCCCTCGTAAGCCAATCGCCGCTGTTCCACCCCGTCTCATAGACAGTTAAAAAACTGACGCCAAGGCCATAAATAAACGGCCATAAAACCTGTATCAAAATATAAAATAAAGGCCGCAAAATAAACCATTTAATAAACTCATGAGCCACAGCCGTCCCCATCTTTTACGTCCTCACGCCCTTCTCAAATCTTACAGACAAACTGATTGCACGACTGTACGCCCCGGGTCTTCATATTCCGCACCAGGCACTGGTTCTCAGCCAGCGGATCGTACTCCCAAAAACCGACAATCGGCGCCTTCGGCCGGATAGCCTGGTTCATCGGGTCATACCAGTGCTTGCAAAAAGCACACTTATGTGAAGCGGGATGATTCAAATTCATGAGTTCCATCGTATATGACCTCCTTAATCCATCTCATCAGGCGATACATTGATGACTTCGACGGCCACTTCCCCATTTTCCATATGCCGGGCTTCCAGAATGAACATCTCTTTGGCCTTATCACCAATAATCTGCGTCGAATACGCATCGAAGCCGCCGCCAATCAGACCGCCGACGAGGGGAATGGCCTTCCCTAAGTTAATGGCACTCTTCGTCCCGAAACGCGACAACAAACGCATCGTAACCGTCCGATTGATGCGGTTGAAGAGCACTGCCGACAACCGTTGAATCGCCTTAGCCGTCAACGTCGTCCCCACCTTGATACCAGCCTGTTTCAATACTTCCTTGAGCTGGTTGCCGCAAAGACAGGCGATGACCAGCGTCCGCACCCGGTCGCTCTGCAAATCATAGCCGCCCATATGGGCAATGGCCGCAATCATCTGAAGCTGCATATACAGCACACTGAGGACATTGGCCGGCAAAGCCACCGGCAGCGTAATAGCGCCGCCTAAACTCGTCAGAAAGCCCGAAGCCCCGCACTTGATGACCTGATTGCGGATCAACATATCCACCTGTTTCTCCAAATCATCGCCAGTCGCCATACATTCCGCCGCCAACGCCTCGGCCCCCTTCATACCGGCAATACCGCTGAGGGCCTTATCATAAGACAATGACAAAGCTTTTCCCATAGCCGTTACATCCATAGTATCACCTCATTACAAATTCTGCATAATAGATTTTATTTTGTCTTTATATTATAACAAGTACGAGCGACAAAAGTTGTCATCCAAAATAATATAAATCAATCTATTACAGCATATTCAATATCTTATTGTTGAGGTTACCCATAAGGCACCGCAACGGTTAGGAAATCAATCTCACATATGACTTCCTAACCGTTGCGTACCAAAAGTTATACTTAATTACCAGCTAAAACTACCACAATCTCCAAAACACTGTGAGCCACAATCAACTGTACATCCCAAACTATAAAAATCACAAGTGGCAGGCTTAACTAAAAAAATCATACTAAACACCTCCTAATTATCACATTTTTTAATCATTATACAAATAACACAAATGAATTTCATTGTTTTATTTGTTGATTAACAAAGCTATCCAGATGTACATCTAATTTTTCCTTATAGAACACTATATCAACAGTACAACCTTCTAATATTTTACACATACGACATCGAATAGTATGAACATGACAATTTTTAATAATTACAGTGTCCCCCTCTATATCATCTACGGTCAGAATTATATTTTCTATCCTCTTTCCTTCTACCTTTAATCCTATGACCTTTTCAACAAGTGAAACCATCTTTTCAGGAGGCACACTTTCATCCGGCAACACGGAAACATAATTGGCTTGTATTTTATTAATTTGGGAAATTTCAGAAAAACATATATTCAATTGTCCCGCTTGAATCTCACAGAGGTCAATATTTCCATTAATTACTATGCTTTTCCCACGTAAATTTATTCCTTTTATTTTTCCCTTAAAATTCCCTTTATTCAAATCTAAATTTTTAAAATAAACTTTTCCGCTTACGCTTAGTCCCTTCACATTTTCATCTGGAATAGAAATTTTACCTGTAACTGGAATACAATGTCCCACATTATCTATATATTTAAACTTGCCTTGTCCATCCATTTACATTCACCCTCTTTTAATATAGACACAACAAAGTGTAATTAATGCCATTATGTAATTATTGAAGTATTTACATTGCCTTTTAACTTCATATAATAAAGATCTATGATTTTGTCTAAATTATAACGTATAGTATCGCAGACCGGTGTATTTCTATTCTTCATCGCTGAATCAGGGCATCCTCCCATACAAATAGGTAAAACATTGCAATCACGACATCTATCAAATGTTAGAGGATTCCATTGTACGCAACGCAAGTACTGGTCAGAAATAATATTTTCTTTATTTCTAACATTTCCACATCGCATATTTAAATTTCCGACATGATTCCAACATTTATAAAGATTACCTTCAACGTCAACAACGTAAGAATTTACATAATCAAAGCAACAATAATTAAATCGGAGCCGAGGGTATACAATCATTTGATTCATAGAAAACCCCCGCTTCCAAGCTTCTTCATATAACGGTAACATAGCATTTGCATATTGTTCATTATCAAAACAATGATTTTCAACTGATTTGCAAATATCTGTAAATACCGAAACTTTACCAAAATCAATTTTAATTTTATTATACTTAGTAATTTTTCTTTTTAATTCATTTAATAATTCTCCTACCATATTAATGTTTAGTTTATCAATATTAATACGAACAATAACATTTATATTATTTTCTAAAAGTTTATTAATATTGGCCAAAATTACTTCATATGTGCTTTTATGATTACAACTTATTCTTCTTTTATCATGAATCTCTTTAGGACCATCAATAGTAATTTGAGCCCCTTTGATATAATATTTCAAGAAATTACTTATATCTTCATCTGTCAATAAGCTTCCATTAGTAATAATAAACGCATTAAATCTTACACCAGTCTTTTTACATACTTTAATCATATTTTCTGACAAACGATAAATAACGTTCTTAGCTAATAAAGGCTCTCCCCCATACCAAGCAATATCTAATTTCTTGATATTGGAAATACGTTTTTCTATAAAGCTAAGTAATGCATCTTGTGTTTGCATTGTCATTACTCCGTTTTTATGTTCTTCATAGCAATATGGACATCTAAAGTTACAATCTAATGTAGGTGCTATTGTCAAAGCTAATGAAGAAGTATTAAATTTACCACAATTTCTGTAAAATTGAACAAAATCCAATTCATCAATATCATCATCGACTATACAACCAGCTTGTTTCATACTAGCAATTAAATCTTTATTATACTTATTTTCATTATACTCATTGTTTTCAATGTCCGCAATAATTTGCAGAAAATCATTATTAACAATAGCTAATGCACATGTCATAGAATTAAAAAAGATGGTTCTATCACCAATTTTTTTCAAAATATTATATCTTGATAGTTTCATGATACTATCTTGCCTCCTTTCAACTCCCACCCATATCATCTCAAAGTTTTATTTTAGAAACTTTATTACTTATTATCTAAATATACTAATGCTCACGTTAAATTATTTATTTTATTATAACAAGTTCCTTTTCTCTTATCATTATTTCTTCAAAGTAAATAATCTCCTCCATCTATTCCACCGTAGCATCAATGGTTACTACAGGCGACTCATTTTGTCCCAAAATAAATAATTCCTTCGCTTTATTGCCAATGACTTTCGTAGAATAAGCGTCTACGCCGCCTCCGATAAGACCACCAATGACAGGAATGGCCTTACTCAGGTTGATAGCCCCTTTCGTCCCGAATTTAGTGAGCAAGCGGAAACCGACGGCCCGGTTGATACGGACGATAAGTGCCGAAGATATTTTCTGAACAGCTCTTTCCGTCAGCTTTTTGCCAATTTGGATGCCAGCCTGCTTCAAGATTTCTTTTACTTCATTTCCGCATAAGCAGGCAATGACCAAGGTTTTAACGCGGTCATCATGCAAATCATAACCACCCATACGGGCAATAGCCGCAATCATCTGCATTTGCATATAAATCACGCTGGCCACATTGGCCGGCAAAGCAATCGGCAGGGTAATGAAACCGCCTAAGCTGGTTAAAAAGCCAGAAGTTCCACACTTAATGATCTGATTCTTGATCAAAGCATCGACTTGTGCTTCTAACGCTCCGCCATGAGCCATATAATCAGCAGCTAAATCAGCGGCGCCCTTCATGCCCGCTACGCCATTCAAGGCTTTATCATAAGAGATGTCTAAAATTTTTACCATGGCACTCGTATCCACAACAATACCTCCTTACGAAGAGTAACTACGATTTTTAAATTTTGCCTGTAAAAAATCTATATAATTGTAATATTCGACAAAATGTCTTCAAATCCTTTAAAAAATCCGACATATTCGCTAATGTTGATACTTCTTTATATTCCGAAGACAGCCAATCCAAGCAACGGCCGGAACAGTAACACGATAAGCAGGACCAGCAATATCGGCAATCGTCCAGACGCCAGTGATAATCCAGCCAATTGGGCTGATAGGTCCCGTCAGAGAGGCTACCATTTTTAAAAGTGTAACATTTGCCGAAAAGGAAAGTCCTCTTTTTAGGACGAGATAGGATAACTCATTGGCAATAAGATATGTCATATGGTAAGAAAAAAGGCCACTATTCCTACACAACGTATAAAAAGCCGAAGAGCCAATACGCCCCAAGACATCATATACTGCCCGGCCATGATTTCCACTACACTCAATAAACTTTTTCTGTTGTTCTTCCGTCATGCTTTTCCAAGCTCGATTCATGAGAGAAGATAAAAGCTTCATTTCAATAGTTTCTGTGGAATCCGAAGATTGACAATCTACTCCGGCTTTTCGGCATGCTTCTTTAGCTACATCATGATACGTTTTCTGAAACCAAAAGGTATTACTGCCGAAATCCAATATTTCATTAGCTAATAGGGCTGTATATCTTTGATAATCCTTGCCATACTTTTTATATTCTTTACTAGTCGTCACAAATTCCGTAAGAGAGCCTTTAGTTGTAATAATCTGGAAAAGGAATTCCAACTCCTGGTTTGAACAGCATGAAAGAAAGACTAAATCTTTATCCATGAAACTCACCTCTTTGACCGATAAAAGATGAACTAAATGCCTGAACACTCTACGTCTTCTTGCTAGATTATTATACGGCATCCATACCATTTTGACTTGTTAAAAAGCATACAAACATCACTCCCCGACTTTAAGATTGATACAAAAAAGCCAACGGGCATCCATCTGCCACGTCGGCTCTTTCGTATCCTTGCTGATTCAGTTGTCCCAGTTTCCCTGGAAACTATTTCAACAAGTGTTTAACAACAAATTTTGCGGTTTCGACGACGATTACAATATAGATTTTCATGCGCCTCACCTCTTTTATGAGTTCTTGAGGCTATTATATAACCATGAAGCATCTATTTCTTATTAATAAGCATGCAAACGAAAATATCTACACTATTTTTTTCTGTAAAAGTTGCAGACTTTCTATTAATTGTTGCGAAATCCTTTGATCCGCCTCTTCACCCATGAAGTCATTATCCGCATGGTTAAAGCGATTGCGTATCATCATAACATTTTGAGAATACAAAAATATAAATCTTAAAAAACTTTTTCGATTCATTGTAATAGAAATCTTTTTCTGGTTCAATAAAGTTTCAAAAACTTTTTCCCGAGTATTTGATTTTCCTGCTATGATTTCATTCTTTTCTTCAGATATGCAGAAAATTGTATTGAAATCTTTTTTAGAAAGACGTATAACGCTTTCAATAATCATCCAATCCGCCGTTTTCGTTTTACTCAATCGCTTCTCTAAAAAATCACGCCTATCCACACCTTTAGGAATACTTTTTACTACTACCAGGCGTACTAAATCTTTCTTGGGTAAAGTAAAAATAGTATCTACTATTTCAGATTCATCAACAAAAGAAGCCAGGTCTCTGGCCCGCTTCACAAAGCTTTCGAATCTATCGCTTTTCCCTGATATGGTTTTAAAAAAATGTTGGCTTGACCATCCTTTTTTATAGGCATTATTCGTGCAGGCCTGTAAAGAAACTGGCTGATAATCATCTAAATCAATTCCATTGGGTGGCATATAAGTTCTAAATAATACATTTTCCCAACTAGAGTACCCTTTTTCCTGGCTCTGACAAGCCTTTTTAATTTTACTATCAATAAAGTCAATAAAATGGTCCTTGACCAGATATTGCGGCAGCCATTCCGTATAAAAAGTAATCGCCTGTTGTAAAAATCCTTTTTGAACACACCAAGTGATAATAGCTACAGGACTTACATTCCGATTGCCATGAGGAAGAATCGAAGAATATTCCTCTTCAATCTTAGTAATCATCTTACTAAAGAACAATTCTTGCCGACCTAGTTTTTTCTTCATTGAAGCAACAAAATCTTTATACTGTGTCAATGCATAGTTTAAATGTATTAACACTTGATTCATTGCTGAATAGCTGACACAAATCCGAATCGTATCTGACAGGGAATCCATAGCATCCAACAGCTGTTTCAAAGGATTTGAAACCATTTTCTTCCCTGCAAAATAGGACTGAAGCCGGGTAACGTCACCAAAGGAGACGAAATTATCAGCCCCGCCGACCAGAGAAAACATATCAAGAAGTTCTATGGCATCTTCAACAATAGCTGGCTTGACAAAAAAATTGGAATATAAAACCTTACCTACCTGGATACCATTATATCGCAGGAGCTGAATCAAAGGCAGCATCATCATGGAAGCATGGCGGAACCCACCGGTAACATCCAAATGTACACAAATCGTATCTTCCGGGTGCATCCGGATATATTTCATTATATAGTCAAATAAATCTGAAATACTCTTCAGGGCCCCTTGTAACGTACCACCATCCAATTCTACCTGCGTAATTTTCTGACTGACCGATTTCAGCTCATCAAGTTGTTCAAAATCATTTAAGATTTTATCATATTCTTTTCCAACTTTGCCGGATACTAAGGCAAAAAAATGATCAATTCCTCCACATTCATGACTGATGCAACATAATGCCGGCTCATTAGAAAGTCGGCAAGTCACTAAAAAATCATCATTTCCAGTACGATATATATAGGTCGTTTCACGCGGACCATATGGACTCATAACAAAAATAGCAATATTCAAGACCATGCCATCATCTCATTTCATAGAATCATATCAAATCACCTAGTAGATTAACGAACTTTTGAAAAAGACTTGCATCCAATAATATTTCCATGTTCATCACGTACAAAATCAAAAGGGACTAATAAATCATCACGCTGTTCCTTACAAGCTTCCGCTACAATCGTAGATACAATATAGACGACACCTTTTTTAGGATTCGGAAGACCTTGTACATTTCCATAAGAGGTCGCATAGATAGGAATATTATCTACATAATCACAAAGCTTTTTTTGTACATTGCATCGGGCACATTGTCCAGAGGCCGGTATGGTCCTTTCCGTCTGATTTTTTTCACTATCTGCCGAAATAATATGAATATCATGAGGCGTTAAATTGATGAATTCCATTTTATCGTCTCCTTTCTGCTTATAGTATACACTATCTTTGATTTTTCTGCTTATCAAAAACTATGCAAATGAAAGCATCAGCATCTTGAAAAAAAGGTTTTTTCTGTTATCATCAAAGATGAGGTGAATACGATGAGAAGAAAAAAAGAACACATACAAGGTAAAAAATTACAAACAGGACAAAAGAATCAGCTGTTTATAAAACAAATCAATAGTTTACCCGATTTTCTTCGCCGTTTGAACTATGGGTATTCCCGACAAATGACTAAAAATAAAATGACCCAAAGCGGTACATATGATAAATTACTCAAAAAACTAAAATATGCACTTCCTGCCGAACACTTAAATGAAACAATCGATGGCAAAACACATATTTATTCCTTAAATGGTGATGCCTACCATACACAAGAAAATTTTCTGCTTCCTCTTTTAAACATGATGACCATCGACCCCCAGCATATACTCTGTGCCATCATGATTTTAGATACATTAAACAAGTCATCCTTTGCAACGATCGAAGCACTGACAAATAAGGTACAAGATCGACTAACAGATTTTTTTTCACCACTTGATGAGCAGGAATCCCATCAACAATCTTCTAGTTATTTTTTGAATTTCTCCGCCCAATACCAATCTACAGATTGGAAAAACACTATTCGTAAATTTGTTAAAGAATTATTGAGAATGGGCTATATCATAAAAAAAGAAAAAAGTATTAAAATAGCTTCGCCCATTGAAAAATACCTTAGCCCAGAAGAAATAATAAAATTAAAATATGCGGTAGCTCTTTGCAGCGCAGCAGCTCCTTATTCATTACCAGGTTGTTACTTATTGCAATCCCTGACGAAAACAGAAAAATTAGCGCCTTATTATGTTATAAAAAATGTAGATTATACAAGATTGATTACGGATCCTTATGTTTACATCTTAATAAAAGCGAAAAAACAAAAAAAGCCGGTATCTTTCAGAGAGATGAAGCTAGGGCAGTATATTTATGAAGAAGATCTGAACAAAAAAAGATATCCAGAAAAAATAGGTTATGTCATCGATTTGAAGCTCAATCCCTATAAAAACAGAGCTGTATATCTGCACACAAATGGTAGTCTGAAATGGTTCTTACTGTCAGATATAGCCGATTTGAAAATTGAGGAAAACCTTTTTTCCCTCCCATCGTCAACCCTACAATTAGTATTGGAAATAAACCCTGATTTCCCAGAAAAACATGCAGAAATACAAAAGCTGCTATGCACCAGATTTTTTCATCCACATTTCGAAAAAAAGGATACGCAATGTATCATCAATATCCGAAAAGCCGACAAAATGGACATTCTTCCCTGGATTTATTCGCTTCATCCTTATATTAAAGTAAAAACGATATTGAATAAAGAAATAAAAAAAGCAGCGCAGGAGGCATTAAAAAATTATGAACACTCCTTCAAAAAATGATATGAAAGACGTATTCAGTGAATGGAAAAATTTTCTATTCATGAACCTATATCAGGTATTAAAAAACAAAGAATCCTGTACAAAAGAAGAGCTAGAAAAAAAATTGCGGGGTAACAGGCCCTTTGACCCAACAGTCGATGAACAAATACAACAACTCATAGACATTTTCTTCGTCACGAATACCGACAATAAAATGATTCCACGCTGGAATCCCAATTTACCAGAATTAGGTCCCACTATAGCCGAAAAAGAATGGCTAAAAACCATGATACATTCAAAATTTGCTTTTCTATTTACTGATTTAATACAGCCTTTAAAAGACAATGATTTTTTTAAAAATGTATCCGATTTGCCATCACTGGACTCACTTAATCAAATGTATCCATTTGCTCCAGGAACAGATACAACCGATAAACTGCTAGTAAAAAATTTACAAGTTTTTAATAATGCCTTGATTCAGCAAAAAGAAATCACCTATAATCTATTAAATGAAAAGACAATAAAGACGGCCGCCCCATTTCGTTTAGAGTTCGATGCGGCAACGAGATGTTTTTCCTATATCCTATTCTTACTGCCTGAGAATACATTCAAACGTTATGCCGTTGACCAGTTACAAAATATTCAAATAACAGAAAGGGAAAATCCAACTGGATTAGCAGAAAATTTCTCTTGCTTTTTAGAAGCACACAAAAAAGCGCTCACTTTTTCTGTCAGAATTGATCACCATGCGGCAGAACGTTCTTTCTTACTTTTTTCAACGTACGAAAAAAAGGTGAAATACGACGAAGAAATGAATCTCTATATAGTAACTGTCAATTATTATGATTTTGACGAAGAAGAAGTACTCAGAAAAATCATATCCCTAAATTCAAAGGCTATTGTAATCGAGCCAAAAGAATTTCAAGATAAAATCATACATCGTTTTCGACAAATAGCTTCTCTCTACAAATAAAAAAACAGAGGTTGTCCCCATAAGACGGCCTCTGTTTTTTTACTGTCCCGATGCAGTATCATAAGGGATGCACTTTATTGCAAAAATGTTCCACATCATCTAAACTCTGCGAAATCATTTTCTTGATTGTATCCGAATTATATTCTTTTTCTCTGCGTAGAGCATGATTCGTATGATTACGTTCGTCACGGATTTCAAAATAATCTTTTAAAATCCTCAAAATATTTGACTGAATATTTTCGTCACATTCTACAAAACCTCCACAAAAGTTTACTACCATACGAAGCGTTCGGGAAATGCCGACTGTAGGAAATAAGGAGTCTAAATCCTTCTCCGAAAGTGTAGTGTTCTTAGCTTTTTCACGAAATTCGTTAGAATCTTTTAATTGATAATTTTCATCGCCAAATAAAATCTTTTTAATTTTGCCTGATATTATCTCATATTTTTTAGGAATCCTATTGAATTCATCTTCACTCCAGAGCATCCGATATACCTCTAACGTATTTTTTAGCCTATTTTCATCTTGAATATAAACTGCAACATATGGAAATACTCTGTTGATATAATTTTCATTGCACTCCAATAATTTGCATATTGCTCCCTTTATCTCGTCATTCTTTATCCCGTCATCATCTGTCAGATTCTCTACTTTGGTTTTGATATCTTCAAAGGCTTTATTGCTATCGTTTTTCCACCAACTCATATTCTTTTTAGCCAAATCCTGTCGTATTATATCTCCATATGCACCACTAAAAATGTCGTTTATTTCCTCGAATTTTTTTTCATCTCCATCAAAAATCGCAAACAAATTATATCCTGGCCGCCCATCTTCATATTTATTATCCCACTTCTGTCGCCCCTTATCCGATAAGGAGCAAACCTTGTGCTCATACAGATATTCAGGAACTCGTTCGGTATAGAGGGTCAGTGCCTGTTGCAAATAATCATGTTTCAAACACCAGCGAATCAATGTGAGGTCATTAACACCACCAGATTGTAATAAATCATCATAATCAGCCTCGATTCGTTCATATAAGCAGTTCATTAACGCATCCCCGGACTTACTCATATCACGATTTTGATGAAATTCTTTCATAGCTGCTCGCAATTGATTAATAGCTTGTTGGAATTTTTCATAATGGCATAACTTAATGGCCTCTGCAAAGGCAGAAATAGCCTCTAACAAGGGGCCTCCGGCAGCCTGCTTATCATCCTGATCATACGGATTGAAATCTCGATAATAAGCATTTAGTGTTAAAGCGCTGCCAAAACGTGAAAACTCTTCTGCACCGGCAACAAAATCAAATAAATGATAAATATCTTTAATATTATGGACACAATTTTTTTCTGGATGTCTAACAGACACTTCTGCATAAAGAACGTCCCCAATATCAACGCGCTTATCATACTGTAAGAGCCGTGCAATAGCCATGATAATCGCAGCTGTATGGCGTGGTCCACCTGTAAAATCAATATGCATAATCACCTTATCATTGCCAGGCAATGAATTCATATACTTCCAGATTTCCTGGGTCATCTGAATGATATTGGTTATAACTTTATCTGTATCGTCACTATTTTCCTCAAAATCACTAGTAACGATAAGCAGATTCTTGAAAAAAATTTCAATCCGATTCTTAAAATAATCTAAATGAGTCCATTGATTCCCCTGTTTATCCTCATACTCCTTTTTCTCCTCAGCATTGGGATTTTCATATATTTTTTCCTTAACCGTCTTAGTAACAAAAGCAAATATTCTTTCAATCTCTCTGTGTTCATGATAAAATTCGTATTTAACAGCCGTTTCATTAGTTGTACGGCAAGTTTTGATTGCTTCTTGTTCTGCTTGGGATAACTGGCTTCCCGGATTTGTACCAAGAAGCATATTAAATCGAGTCTCTCTGATATCTTTTGCTTTAGAATCGTATTTTACATCACTTAAAAAAGTAATCATAATATGGTGTTCCAATTTTCTCACCCTTTCTTCATAATTATAAAATAGGGATACTGCCTGCTAATTCGGCTAAGCGTTCTTTCTTTTTTTCAATCGATGATTCTTGAGATAATAGCGGTATCTGTTTTTTCCCCTTGATAACAGGTCTGTCACCAAAGGCTTCTTCCCATTTCTGGAACCATCTGGAACCAGTAACAGAAAAGGCTTTATTGAAACTTCGATATTTTTTCTTCAAATCTTTAATACCCGTGTTTATTTTGTCAGACTCTTTTCGGGAAAGCCAATCTGCTTTTATCGCCAAACCGGCAGCATAAACAGGGTAATTTTTGACATTCAATGCATACTTATAGGCCTGTTCATAATATTTTTCAGCATTTTTATGGCCTAAATCATAGTATGTTATGCCAAGACGCCATAAAATAATATAGCCCGGATAATGATTTTGATCACATTCCTCTCTTATCTTTATTAAAGCCCCTGTCTGACGTAATGCCTCAAACAATTCATTGGCACAATCGGTTTCCTTGTTTTCAAAAGCCTTCGCCATAAGCGTCACATAATGTGCCAGCCCAAAGAGATTTAAATTTCCATTTTTTGTCAAAGCATCTGCAATTGCAGACGCCGGACTTTCAGCGGGAAGGCCGACTGCTTCGGCTAAGTAAGACTGTGATTTTCTAACATTTCCTGCTAAATACTCAATCATGCAGAGATTTTGATCCGCTCTGGATTTATCTGAATCAAGCCAGAATTGATTTTTTGCCTCTATCGCGGCCTGACGGCCTTTTTCAATATTTTCCCGATTGACAGTAATCAAGTACGCATAGACTTGTGCCAAAGAGCCACATACTTTACCTAAGGTCACAGAAGTGACATCCATTCCATTGCCGATACAGGAAAACAGTGTTCTGGCGTCATCCAGCTGCTGCCTCATTTCTTCTAATAATTCTTTAGCTCCCTTATCCGTTTCATTGTCTCTGCCAGGTTCAACATCGTTTCGATCAAAAACAAAGAGATTCTTGAAATGCTCTATTTTTCGTAACTGATAACTCATGCAGTAATCAAAATCTTCCAAGCTCCATTGAATCTTTTTCCATAAAGCATCGCATTTTTGAAAACATGTTTCTGCTTCATTAGTATCCCCCTGGTGAGTGGCTATCGTAAGACGGTGAAAGGCCAGATCAAATTCGAATCGCCTCTGAACAGCTGGATATTTTTGCAACAGCGGACAGAATTCTTTTTCCGTGCTTTCAATGAAATCATTCGCTTGTTTGAAAAAGCCATTGTGAATAAGGGCGCCTACATAGTCACTGAGCATGCGCAATTCATTGCGCATGACAGGCAAGGATATTTTTTGACACTTTTGTGTAAACATATCTTTAAACTCTTTGCGATGTTCCATAAGAGCTTCTTTATGAGCCTGCCAAAAGAACCAAATACGAGCTGCTCCTTCATCAAAAAGGTCATTCTTTATTTTACCCCAATCATCTCGTCTGCCAATAGTATAAATTCCTTGGGGAAGCTCGGTCATGGTATCGCGCTGCGCCTCAGTCAGTTCGCTTTGGATATACGCTTCTTTTGAATAATATGTACAAACCAAATCCGCTAAAGACAGGGCATATTTTTTAGTAGCGACACCGCTATGTAATGCAAATTGAACCCGCTCACTAGCCTTAGAACCAGATTCAATAGAACGCAGAATAAGCCGTTCTTTTATGAGCATTTCATATTCTCTTTCATCAATGGGATCCGTCACATCACCTTCCTCTTTCCGCAACCGGTCTGACTGCCTTTGAGCATAATAAATATGGAGCTGCAAGCCGCCTGTATGTTTTGAATACAGACGGTCGATTAGCTGGCAGATACCATCACTAAATATATTTAAATAGGTTCGATCAGAAGTATCGAAGACTAATTTAGGCAAATTTTTAAATTGAACAAATTCAATTCCTGTTACTTCGTTAATCATTTTCTGCAGAATATCGTAAATAAATGAAGGTGCCTTTGCCTTATTCAGTCCGCTCAATTCATCACAACCATGAAATACGTGCTCACGGAAACAAGCATAATCAGCTTTCGTCGTTACAGTAGAAAAGAGATACTTAGCCTTATCTTCATCGAACGAATTCCCAGGAACAAGATATCCTGCCACAAAAGAAGGCTTATTCCCATTTTCTTTGAAATCACCGCTTTCATCTAAATATAGGCTATAAGTCAGCATGGAATCATTCCCCTTTCCTCAATTTTTCTACAATTTCCTGGGCCGTCGGCAACAAAGCGCCTTTCTTTTTACCTGCTTCTATGCCCATATCCTGGATTTTTGAATTCCATTCCGGACAAGCAGTCCACGACCAATCCATCAAAGCACACAAATCTTTCAAGCGGTTTCGATAATTATCCATACAATTGGTATCTTGAAGTTGTTGCTTCATATATTGATAAAATGCTTCTACAAATGTTTGTGCTTGACCACTGGATAAAGCCGCTGCAAATCCATGCCCTTGACCATCAAATAACTGTCGGCAATAAGCATCTTCATCGCGAAGATAGAGTTTGCCTTCCATCTTGATACTGCCCAATCCCAGAGGCTTACCCATACCGATTTTATAGCAAAGATCCATTTTTTCTCCATATGAAGAACCCGACAATCTAGCCAATTCATCAATATGGAATAAGCTGAGCAAAGCACCTAATTCTACGTCATCTAATTGTTCAAATCGTATTTTGCCACAAAAACAATGGTCTTTTTTCAAAGGCGTAATCGTGTGCATGACCTCGTCATTGATTGAAGAATTCCGGTTCTCATCCGCAGCAGGATTGCCGATTTGTTTCCAATCACAACGGCGATGCCAATACATCTTGTCACCACGAATAGTATTCTCCGGACTGACCTCATCCCAATCACAACTTCTTCCCCGGACACCGTTCAAGTATAATTGATAAGAAGTCGGTTTAGGTCCCAATAAGGGAGTCTTTCGAGAACTCTCAAAAGACTCTTCTCCAGATTGTAAATAGCAGTCTTCCACAGCTATCCGGCTGCTCCAGCAAGCGGTCTTTCCAAAAACAGCATCTGTAAAATCGATGATGTCTTCATGACCCCGAATAGATGCTGGTACATGGCAACTGATAATATGTTTATAAGGAAGGCGATAAAAAGGATTTGCGCCGAAGCTCTTGACCTTACCATCATCATCCAATTCAAAAAAGCAGGGGACCATAAAGTTAAACGGATATTTCCCTTCTGGAAAAGGACCATTTTCCACTAGCGTACATTTATGATGGGCATCCAATGATTCTAACAAGGATAACCCGTTACTTCCACGGCCCCGGTCATCCCGATATGTTTTAATGACATCTGCCGGCACCTCATAATGTTTGGTGTTTTGAAAATCATCGGGAATGGTAAAGATATAATATTTTCTTTTTTTGCAATACGGATTATACATCTGGCCAACATGCACTTCGACTCGTGCATTAGGCACTCGTGCATCAGGCAGATGCCAATGACACTGACACGCCTTTTTATTCTCTATTGTCATATCATTTCTTTCATATTTACAATCGGCTTCATAAATAAAGTAATTGCTACAATCATCACAGGAAGCTGTTTTCCTGACCAAAAAACCAGCTCGCTTTTTAGCCTCACTATTCTCATACGTTTTTACATGATGGCTATTTTCCTCCATCAGATAACCGGCATAGCTTTTCTTGATCCGTTTTGTATAACGTCCCTTATGCGCAATATCGCGGAAAAAGAAACGGCGATTATTCATATCCAGATTATCTCTTCTATCCTCCAGCCCGTTGCCAATATGCATTGCGGAATTAGTTATGACTTGAAAAACGCGCCGCAAGCAGCCACGCAGGCTGCTACCTGGCAGACAAATAGAACTGCCATTACAGAAAAAGCCATTGTCTCCACTGCCAACGAATAACGGGGTTTTATTGCGGATAGTGACTTCAATATAACCGCTATGTTTTTTTCCCCTATCTTTCGTCATATATGCTTTATAACCTTTCTGCAAGGCCTGAGTCACATCCCTATGGTCTGACTCTTGTAATGCTTTTTGGCAGGCTTCAGCAAGAGGAGGGGTGGCTACCATCTGATTTAGTTCAACAAAGTTGTACGCCGCTGTGGATGTTTCCTTATTATTATTTTTCATCATCATCACCGGTCCCTATCAATCTCTACATAACGATACATATCATAACCTGCTTGTCCCGTATCTTCATCATAGGAAATATAACTGCGCGTCCTCAAATAGTAAGTCTTTCCATTTTGCTGAGTCGTTAAAACAGGAATACTATGCTGGAAACCCCGTCCTTCATCTACAAGATGGACGAAGGAATGTATTTCAGACCGACGAGAATCTGTTTGAGAAACGCTGCCAAACATCGGAGACAGGCTATCGACATATTCCCTTTTTCGTGAATTTTCAACGGCTTCGTCAACAATTTTCCGAATCGCATAACAGCTGCCATGTTTCTGTATCAGGATTTCTTCATCACTGCGGAACAATCGTGCTTCAACCAGATACTTATCGAATTTATCCGGGTCTACGCGTTTTTCTTCCGGAAAAATAAACTTCTTATTTTCCCCATCGTACCAGGCAAACACCAGCGTATGAACCAGCCAAATAGCCGATTGGTACCAATCCTGACGGGTATTTTTTTCTAACATTTTAAAAAAGTCGTCCCCATCTCCTTCCAGCGTTTCAACGCGGGGATAAATACATTCTTTTCCTAATTGTAACACGGGTTTCAGTAACTCTGTTTTCTTGTTATCTGCCATTGTTTTCACCGCCTATCGCCTGTACACAGGATTCCATAAAGGTCATACATTGTTCGCCTTCACAAGGAACTTCTTTGCCATTATCCGTTCGACTACCTTGAATCGTTAATGTCTTTCCACCATCAATCTCGATTCTCCATCCCTTATACTGCATTTTCGCTTTGCGTCCACACAAGATTCCCCGGCCAATGGCCTTACCACCACCAATGGCAATATCGCCAAGCCATAAGCCTTTCATGACAATAAGTAAAAGTCCCGCATCAGCCAGCGTACATCGGCTGACATTCAAGTGAATATGAATAGGATCTTGCTGATTTTTTAATTTCCAAATAGGTTCTTCTGTAAATAAAGCCCCTTGGATTGTTTCTCCTGTAAAGCGATCGATACGATTTCTCGTATGCTTTTGAGCACGAACAGCGTACTTATCAATATGGACTTCTTGAATACTTAACCGGCTCTTCTGTCCTTTCGCTTCCTCTCCAACTTTCCCATTACTATATCCCATCAAATCATTAAGCATGGAAATAACTTTATCTTCATCAGTCATGCACTGCTGCAAAATATGCTTCGCACTGTGACGGAAGACGCCTTTAAGCGAAGTGCCAGGAATGACATAATTACCCTGCCCTTGGAATTGTGCAGCCTGGATTCCATCCGATGCGCAGTCATAATCCCGAATCAGCAAAGAGGACTTTAAATCAAAGTACATATCCAGGCATAGTTCATCCTCCGGAATAAAATTATTTTCAGTCCCTTTATGCCAGTTCCGGCCATCTCTTCCATTAGGATCTGGCAGTTTTTTCCCTGAAGTATTGATGTATTGTTTCCAATTCTCAAACTGATTAGGCTCAGAAAAATCAAAAACATAATATAAATTTGCATTTCCATCTCGACAGCGAATCATTCCGTACCCTTTAGACGTCATGGCCCCTACCTGGAATCCAGTAATGAAAAATCCAGCGAGAACCTTGGCCAGTCGCAAAACATCGCCTTGCTGACAATCCGTTTGCCGTTCGGTAATCTCCATTTTGACCATGCCAGTGACGCCGCTTTCGACTACTTCGTAATCGTACTTGGCACCATCAATACCTACACCAGTGATGTCGTCGATAGCCACGCTATCGACGACACGGACTGACTGTTCTTCACTATCCTTACCATTCTCATCACGCTCTAACATGGTATCTTGAATGTTGATGCGGCTTTGCCCATATAAACAATCTCCGTCTTGATTGATTTGTTCTGTAACACGGCTGCCAAATAAAAAATCGGCATCTGCTTCTGTACATACATTCCGGATATGCTGGCGAAGTACCCCGGCCAGAGAAGTCGCCGGAATAAAAGGCATACCTTCTTCATTCTTCAACACGAGTAAATCAGTAATGCCATCATCTATGCCAGAACCGATGTGAATCGGACTTTTAACGATAATAGGTATCCGAAAAACGATTTTTTTTATAATTCTTGCTGAAACTGTCATATGCTCACCCCTTCAGCTCATTTTTCCCGTAAATGTCGGAACAGCCATTGCCAATACAGGCGATATTCTTCATCTTCATCCAAAATCTGACATTCAAATCTATTCACTAAGTCCTGCCATTTAGATTCGCCTGTTTCTAAGCGCTGTTTCCAATCTCTTTGCCATAGCTTTTGACCATTCGAAACAGTAAGCCAATCATAAAGACTATGCCCCTGCAGCCTCAAACGTTTTAAATTTTCTTTCGCAATATCACGAAAACCATCTTTAATCAACTGCTGTACATCACTTTGGGAGAGATTGCCTGCCATGAGACTTTCCAATCGGCTCAATAAATGGTGAATACCGGCATCCACTGCGATTTCATTGGCATCTTTTTCCGCCTGATTGCGGATTTCTTCCTTCATATGATTGCGAATAATTTCCTGAACAGCCTTTTGTACTGAAGAAGAAAATTGCTCTGGCTCTTTAGGAAAATCACTTATTTCTTGCCAGCTTATATGTTTGCACGGAATCCAAAAGCGGAATTGTCCAAAACCATCTTCCCGGCGGCAGCCAATGCCTTCGTGTAACAGCTGATTGAAAATATGCCATTCATCCTCACTCAGTTCTGCCGATAATTTAAGCGGAATCAGAGATCCCATAGCCAGTGCGGACTGCGTAGGGCGTTTGGCCTGCCAAACAGCAAGATACCCAGTAACATCAACCTGCCCGGCAAATAAGTCAACGATATCAAAGGATGTATCGATTTTATCGGCTATCTCATTCCCAGCACGCTGTGCTAACGCTTGACGGAAATACGATACTATCTCTTTCGCTAAATCATCAACTCTCTGCCAAGAGTGCGCGGGAATATACGGAGTATGAGCACGAAGATAGATGCTTTTGTGAATAGCTGTGGCATTGACGTCACCTACTGGTTCCATCTTTATTTTGTTATGAATGACTTCACACATCCCATACTGCGCACTCTTAGAGCGGCCCAAATAAAAAGGCCCACATTCTAACAGCTTTTCGAGTGCCTTAACGGCCTTTTCATCCTCTTGCTGCATTAAAATTTCTCCCTGGAAATATTGTCCCGGTTCGATATATTCATAATTGAAAATGTTATTTTCAAAACCCTTGCCAGCAATCCGTTCTTCGTCAGAATGATTCCGCGCCATATGGAAATTAATTTCCGTACGTACCGGCACGGATTTGAAGCAGGTTTCTCCATGATTTTGAGAATCTTGACAATAAACAACAAATCCCTGCATTTTTTTGAAACCTGCTTCTGGGGCGCCCTCCCCGGATATGTCTTTGGTAACAGTACCATCCTTACTACGCATAATAGACGGAGGCAGCCATAAAATTTCACTGAACTCCTCATCAGGCAAAGGGAAGGCTGGCAAAAAACTCACCTGTCCTGACAAAAAGAGGGCAAAGAACAGCTCATCTTCCTGGGCATTTTCTTTCTTTTTCTTATAAGTACGAATATATCGATTTGCCAACATCCCGCGAATAGCGGCGCCAGGAATGTATTTTTTAGTAGTATATAGAGTTGCATCATTGCTTCGTTCCGAGAAGATTAATGGCTCTTTATTTTCTATGATATACCTGATTCGTTTCACCAGTCATCCTTCTTTCTCTCTGAACCCATTGTAATCAACCATTCTCACTTTATTTCGCATCGTATAGCGCCTAACCCTCGATTGCGCTTCGTTCCCACAAAGCGCAGATTAGCCAACATCAATTCAATAATCTCTTCTGTGTGGCTTTTCGTCTGAGACTTATCCGCTTTTTTTCTGTAAGTTTTTTTCCTGTAAGATCGTTTTTGATGACTCTTTTTTTCTTTTTTTCCGGTATCCTTTTGATAAGCCACATCGACTGAAGGCAAATCAAAAACATCATGGTCCCACTCGATGGTTCCTTGGAAAACTGTGCCCTTTTTGACAACACGCATAGTATGCAAGGAACCATATAAAGCGACTCCATTTTCAGGATGAATAGATGTATAATAACGCATCGTCGTATACACGGAAAGGACATCTTCTGGCGTCAATAGTTCAGAATATTCATGTTGAAGATATTTCCATTGGTCACATAAGGATTCATAAGACGCCCCTTCATCGGTCAGATAAAAATTACTGATTCTCAGTGCGTTCTCACTGGAAGTATTTCGTCCAAAAAAAGTATTAATATTATCTACCGTCAATGCTTCTCTTCCTGCCCCCATTTCCGCCAATTCCAAGGCGCTTTCATAGAGGGCGCCCCTAAAGCGCTTTGCAGGAAAATAGGGCATTCCATATTGATCGTGGACGACGTCCGAATCGACGATGATATTTTCTTGCCCTGAGCCTAAATGAAGTGGCGATAGCGTTTTTATAGTTACAGTTACTTTTCCCATAATTTATCCCTTCATGAATTTCGGTATAACAAAACGTTCCAATTCAATAGCATCCATATACGGAGTTACCAGCTCTCCTGATTCCTCATTACGTAACGTCCACAGGTCCTCAACTTTTTCTAGTTTCATTTCCGAACAGTGCTCTAAGAAAAGGGTCTGGCTATGACGGTTCTGCAATAAGACCTGACGAAGCTGTTTGACTTTATTTCTCGCTATTTCCTTCTGGGACAGGGTACCGCTAAATAAAACCGTATATACACGCTTTAAGTCATCGATTTTTTCTGTATCACTGTCTCCTTTACCCGCAACCAGATAAGGTCCAGCATGCAGAAAACCCATGGGAGCCCTATAATTTTGTCGTTCCAACTGCGAAAGCTGCGGCGTCATCTGTCCATGTAGCACAGCAAAATCAATCAAACTGCCATCATATTTACGCGACTTCTTTTTTGCCGAGTCACAAAGCTGTTCTGCCAATTCATAGGCCCGGTAAAAAGGATACGTTGCCGGTACAATAGCAATGCCCCCACAGCAGCTCATCGTTGAGTTTATACGTTTATCTCCCGAATGATCTTTCTGATTGGACTGATTAACGGCCTCTAATAAATCTTTATTTAGAATCTCCTGTTTGCTGACATATTCAATAAAGCGCTGGGCATATAATAAACCGACCCGTCCGGCACAAACAAAAGTGACATCGTCTCCTCCGATAATGATAGGCCGTATAGGCAGAATAGTCTTTTCCCCATCTTTTACCAACCTAAGCCATTTTTTATAGCTCCCATTTTTACAATCCGCAACAATGTCCTGAAGGAGATTGTTGAAGCCGTCTTTGACAATATTAGCAATCTTCAAGGAAAGAGCCCGGCGCTCCTGCATTCCCCGGCAATGGCTGAATTTGACTCCCATATTATTTCCATCAATATGAATGACACAAATATAACTTTCCCCCGATGAATTTTCATGAGATGAATTTTTACCAGATAAGTACCCTAAATCTTGTATATCGCTGGCTACCTTATATTCTGGGGGAAGATTAATAGTTTTTGAAAATTCTTCTTCAAAAGCCCGATATGCCTGTTCCTTAGCGGCTACTTCTGCTGATATCCAGCGGTTTTCATCTCCCCAAACACGTTCATTAGCTACTTTACCAGTATAGTCACAAGTAAGCGTCAGCCCTGTATAAGGCAAGTCCACTTGCGGCAAAATCATATTCTGATGGACCTTAAGCTGCTTATACAACGTATCCAGTGAAGATTTAAAGTGTTCTGGAGAAACATCCAATAATCCAATAGCAGCCCCTGTCTTAAGTCCGGGAGCCATCATCAGGACTTTGAGGCTCCATTCCCTCACCAACTGCTTACATCGTGCGAGCATACTTTTTTCCGCTTCCCCGGCTAAAGGACGAAGCAAAATCAGCATATTCCCGCCGCCGATATATGCAATTTCTGCCGTCAAATTCTCATTTCCTTTTTCCAGCATCTGCAATTCGACCTGATTTTCAGGCTTATTTTCTTTTTCCCTTGTATACGCTTCCCACGACTTTTCAGATATTGCCAATTCCGATTCATCGAGTACTTGCTTCATAAAATTAGTGAAAATTCGATCAACTAAAAAAGAAGCGCCTATATTAGTCTTTAGCTTGTTACAAGAAAACACATATTTTTGGATAGAACGCGTATCCAGAAGGATCGCGCCAAATTGATTTTTAGGAATCATTTCATCACATCCTGTCTCGATAGATAACGAATCATTTCTTGTTTTATTATACCATTAATTGAAAGCTACAAGTACATCAATTTCATGTTACAATAAAAATATCTAATAAGGACGGTGAAAATGCCATGAATTTACTGCAAACAATTGAAATTACCTTAACCATTCCTACCAAACTACAACTAACAGCTTCCATGGGATCTGTCATGCAAGGCATCTTGATGGAAAACATTGATACACAGTATGCTGCATACTTGCACCACCAGTCAATGCAGCCTTATAGTCAGTATTGCCTCTTCGATAAAAAATCCCACCTGCTGAAATGGAGGATTTCAGTTCTAAAAACAGAAGCCAGCAAAGAAATCCTGCTTCCCTTGATGAATCTATCCGGCCCCATACATGTCCGAAACAAACATACCTATTTCTCTATTAAGGGGAAAAAATTGCTCCGTGATACAACCTATGAAAAATTGGCCCTGCAATATTTGACAGATAACCAGCCCTGTATTGATAAGACATTGACTTATACCTTTTTAACGCCGACAGCCTTTAAAAGGAATAATCAATATGTTGTCTATCCCGAAATGCCGCTGATTATCGCTAGTCTGCTACATCGATGGAACGCTTTTGCCGACATAACTTCACTAAATCATGACGATATTCTGCCGTTATTACTGAAATATCCTCTATGGACGCGAAATTATGAATTATTTATGCAGCCATTTTCATTAGAAAGAACAAAAATACCAGCTTTTCAAGGTTCGTTGTCTTTTAGTTCTGGTAAACATGAGATGGCTGGTAAAATACTCTGTCTGCTTTCCAATTTTGCCGCTTATTCTGGAATCGGCATCAAAACAGCCATCGGCATGGGAGCTGTTGAAACACGGATAGATTAGCAGATGATGACATCGTCTGTCTGTCCGTTATTACGTCCCCATGCACAGATTTTCATGGACGTATCCCAGTAAATTCGCAGAGAATCCATATGCGGATCAATGAACTTTTTAGCTGTGTCGAGTATTTTTTTACATTGCCCGCCTGTCAGAATCCCCTGAAAGGCCGACTTTTGAACACGTACCGTATATTGCTCTAAATAAGTAATCAGTCGATTTCTTCTCTTTGTTTCTGTTACATCATAAATGACTAGCACGATATAACGCGAACGTAAGTCCATTGCAAAAGCCATTACCAATCAGCTCCTTCTGAATACCAGCATCACTTCTAGCGCAAGACATACGGATCATATAAAGATGCATCTTCATTCATGATGGCCCGACTATAAGCATATCCCTGCTGGATTACATGATGACGCAATGTATCCTTTGTCCCGTTGCGGAGGTAAAGGGTCCGCATCTTCTTTTCGTATCCACGCAAAAAGATTTTCCGTCCTTTCTCATTTAAATAAATCCCCTTCCCCGATGGCCGGCCGATAAAGTGTTCCGGGCGAATTTCCCGGTGTTGTATCATGGACCATACCATGGCATCCACAATAACAGGGCGCCATTCTTCTAACAAATCAGAAACAAGCGCAGGATGGCCATTGCGTAATTTATGAAGGCTCCCAAAGTAAGGATGAAGTCCTTGTATCATAAGTGCCGTGTAAACTTCATGTCCTAATAAAGTATATCCCAGGCTGAGCATGGTGTTGAAAGGGTCCTTGGGCGGTCTGCGATTCCTCCCAGAAAAAGAAAACTCAGGACAAATCATATCGCTTAACGCTGAAAAATAATATTTGGCAGCGATTCCTTCAATACCTAATATTTTATTCTTATCATCCACTTTAATAAGGCTTTTTTGTAACGCCTTCAATTTTGGGATAATATCCGTTACTTTCTGACTCTTAGCAGTCCTATTATATCGCTGCAATAAAGTCCTCTGATTATGGATTTTAGCTGCGACGATTTTCTCCCCTATGGCCAAAGAAAAAGGGCTCTCTTGTAAAAGCACCTGTTTCTGCTGTTTAAGCACTTGCTGACCGGAAGACGGCTGAAAACAGCCACAGTACTGACCTTTGCCAGTAAGCCAGTAAGCTGGGATTTGTCTTCTTAACAAATCCGCCACTGCTTGTGAAGAAATCTGTACACTTCCCATCAAGACAATCCCTTCGATGGTTTCAGCTGGAATACTATATAACCGTTCGTC
>ERZ840096.747-NODE-747-length-43514-cov-3.898525_pt1 | contig 43514 bp, 72 predicted proteins | sample MGYA00519878_ERZ840096 | MGnify/ENA primary metagenome ERZ840096 (study PRJEB31850, sample SAMEA3708865) | human gut metagenome | biome: human gut; feature: human-associated habitat; material: faeces | place: China | collected 2014 ...
TAATCCGCTGTTCAAGTATCGGGAACGCTTGGCGGCTCTCTACGGCGTTCCCTTGAACATCGTGAATGAGCTCCTTACAGAAGATTGTAACAAATAAGCACTCCTTTATATTGCGGGATATTCGAACAGTTGCAGAGATAAGCCCGCAAGGAAACGCAAAAAGAAAGAGAGCACCAACGGAGAAGAAGAAGCCCGCCCCTGACGGGGCGGGGAATAAAAGCGCCCCGGCCAGTGAGGCAACACCGACCAGGGCATGACACCACGTAAGCTAGCTACGAGGTATCGGAGACAGTATATCACATCCTCCGGCCTCTGGCAAGATTGGAGGATTTTTTATGACCAAAGATGGACAGCTCAACGAGAGCAGCACAAAGCGGGAGATTGAGAACCGCTTTAACAATGCGCGCCACGTCATGGACGATCTGTGCCGGGCTTACTACGGCATGACGTGGGATGAGCACGAGAGATTACACAGGAAGGAGGATAAGGATGAGACCACGGACGAAGGAACGTCTTCCGGTTCCGACCGATGAGGAAATACAAACATATGACAATGTACCCGTAGATGTAGCGGCACGGTATTTAGACTGGACAGAGAAAAATGTCCGACTGGCATTGAGAGAAGGTCGAGCACCGTTTGGAGTGGCTATCAAGGACAAGTCTCTTACATACAAAGTCGCTCCTGGCGGATTAGTTCGCTATAAGCGGGAGGGAGTTCCGGTAATCAGCTATGAGACGCTGATGGCGATGATCAAGGAGGTTGTCACCGAAGTTGTAGTGTCGCAAATCCAGACTTTACGGCAGGAATTTATCAATTAGGAGGTACAAATGAAAACCAGAGAAGAGACCCGTCGTGCGCGTCGCATAAAGCTGGACAGCGCAGGATTCTTGGCGTGTGTACTTATCGCCCTGGTGCTACCCAGCTTGGTGCGGTGATGGACAAGCTGATACGCTTAACGGTGTCTGCGTGGGCGGTATGCGTCGTGCTTGTGGCGGGTGCGTCGGTGACAACCCAGCAGCCACCCGTACAGCCGCAGGACAAGCCTGTGAGAGCCATTGAGGTCTCTGCAAGTAAAGAGCCGCCCCCGGACGAAAACGCCCTGATAGAAGCCGCGCTGGTGGCGCAGGGGTATTTCCGGGAGGACGTGCCGCTGGACTACTCCCTGCAGGACCATCTGCACACAGCCTGCGAGGCCAACAACGTGCCCTACCATGTGGCCCTTGGCCTGATTTGGGTAGAGAGCCGGTTTCAGCCGGACGCCGACAACGGGACCTCATATGGCCTTTGTCAGCTTAACAGAGATTACTTCCCGGACAAGCTCACCCCAGCAGAAAATATCTGGGCGGGCATGGAGTATCTTGGGAGCCTGATTGACCAATATGGGGATTTGGAGGCAGCCCTGTGCGCCTACCATGACGGACACGACACGGGGCACAGAAGATACAGCACCGCCGTCCTGGAGGCGGCAGAGAATTGGAGGTAATAAATTTGCGCATAGAACCAAAGAAAGGGTTTTCTTGGACTGAAGCAGAGCGCGTTCAGCTTGTTTCTTTGTTGGCTAAGATTGGATATCAAGTATGTATTGGCCGGGAAAAGCAGCAGGGCAAAACACAAATTTCGATCTACATTTCTGCAGAATAAAAATCGCCGCCACCCGGTGAGCGAGACCGGAGAGGCGGCAGAAAGGATAAATATGAAACCTATTATTATTAAAACATATAAAGTTCCAGAAAGCAAGTCTAAACTCGTCAAATTGCAGCGGGACGCGAACGATATTATTACCGCCATACAAAGAGAGCAGGGGTTGTCAAAAGCCTACATCGTTTCTGAGATTATCCGGCAAGCCGCCCCGTATGTAGAATTTCTTGTGGAGAAGGTGCCCTTTTATGAAGAAGAGGATACAGAATGTTGATGCGCAAGACCGGCCTCCAGTTACAACCTGTGCAAAATGTCAGGGCGAAATTTGGCATGACGAGCCTATTTTTCAATGGGAAGGGCGTTGGATTTGTCTGGAGTGCTTTAAAAAAGCGGTCCATGCAATGCTTGAAAGAGCTGGTGCAATGCTGGAGAATGACCCGGTAATGCTTGCTTATGAAATGCAAATTGAAGTTAAACGATACATTTAGGGGGTAAAACAATGATACTTAAACCAAAAGATATGGATTTTTCTAACAAAAATATCATTATGATTATTAGTGGACTGCCCGGAGTTGGAAAGACAACTCTAGCTCTATCGGCCCCCGATGTCGTGTTGATCGATGCTGATGAGGGAATGGCCCGCGTTAATCCGTCCCATCGTAAGGACAGTTCCGTAATCAAGACCTATGAGGAGTTGCTGACCGATATCAAGGGCTTTGAAGGTCACTATAAGACCGTGGTCATTGACACTTGTGGGGCGCTCATCGACCTGATGAAGGACTGGGCCATGCGGAACGAACCCTCTGCCAGCAAGAAATCCGGCGGGTTTTCCCAGCAGGGATATGGTTTTGTCAAGACAGAGTTCCTTCGCCTGTCTGCTGAACTTCGGAAGAAGTTCAATGTAGTGTTCCTGTTCCACGCATCTAAGGATAAGCAGGATGATAACGTGTTTTATGACATCGTGTGTGAAGGTTCTACCAAGACCCTTGTCTGGCAGCCCGCCGACCTGGGCGCTTACCTCCATATCGTCAACGGGGAGCGGTATCTTGGCTTTACACCCACCATGAACTACAACGCCAAGGCGGCCTATGGAATCAAGGGGCTGGTCAAGGTTCCGGAGCTGACAGACGGAGATCCAAACGACTTCCTGACCCGCTTGTTTGCCCAGGTCAAGGAAAATATCGCCGCTGAAAAGGCTGCTCTTCAGCCCCAGCGGGAGCAGTACGAGGAGACTATGGCAGCCGGACGGCTTGCTATTGAATCCATCGAAAAGCCAGAGGATGTTAGCAATGCCATGGACGCAATTAAGATCCTTACACATGCTCTAACCAGCGAACGGGAGTTGAAAGCAGCCTTGTCCGATCGTCTGAAGACACTGGGGATCGTATACAGTAAGGAGAACAAAGCATATGAGTGGGCAAAGCAATAAGTTTCTGCTAACACAGAGCTTGTTGTCCTCATGGCAGTACACTCTCAAAGGCGGGGAGTTGGACGAATTTCTAACCACTCTCCGCCGGGAGAAAAAGCCACAGTCAAAGGCCATGCTGGATGGTATCCGCTTTGAAAATATAGTCCATGCGGTCAGCGAAGGGGCGGAGATCAGACCGGAACAAGAATGGTACAGGCCAGTTGTGGAAATATGCGAAATCATTTCCCAAGGCCAGTATCAGGTCAAGACAGCACGACCCCTGGTCGTTGACGGAGTTGAATTTGTCTGCTACGGAATCCTGGACTTCCTGAAGGCCGGAGTCATCTACGATACAAAATTCAGCAAAACCTATCATGTAGGCAAGTACCTGGACAGCCCACAGCATCCCATGTATCTATATCTCTGCCCGGAAGTCCGGCGATTTGAGTATATCATCAGCGACGGAAACTATGTGTACCGGGAGACGTATCTTCCAGAGGATACGGAACCTATCGAGAAAACTGTCCGGCAGTTTATGTCCTGGCTGGACAAGACAAACTTGGTGGATCTGTACTGCCAGAATTGGAGGAGCAAATATGCCTGAATGGCTCATTCATTTTATCAGGAGCCGCAAGACTTGTAAGGGATTTTGCTTTACCTGCAAACATTACAAAACATGCAAGGAGAATTTGAAGTATGAGTAATTGGGACAGCTATCAGCGGGAGGAGCGCCCGCGCTTGACGCCTGGTGATTACCGAGTGGAAATCGTCAGCGTGGATGAAACAGAAAGCAAGAACGGAAACCCCATGCTGGTCATCGGTGTATGCCCCAACGGCAGCAATATCACAATCAACCACTACATCGTCAAAAACGAGTGGTTCAACCGAAACATGACTGATTTCTTTGATTCCTTCAATATTGAAGATGGTGACTTTGAACTCCCAACTTGGGTGGGCGCTGTAGGAGCCGCCCGGCTGAAGGAAGATGATAGGGGCTATCTGAAGGTGCAGTATTTTATTAAGGAGAGCCGGGCCGAGAAATTACCCCCTTGGGAGGGAAAAATACCGGAGCGGCAGGAACTCACCAAAATAGAGGAAATCGAAGACGACGGAGAGCTCCCGTGGGATTGAGGTGCGGCAATGTTGACGCACTATACAGACATTGAGCTCAAAAAGCGGCTAAAATCTCTGGTGATTGTGTGCGATACCAGAGAGCAGGTAAATGGACATCTGACTGCGTGGTTCGATAAAAACAGTATCAGTCACAAGTCAAGGGCATTGGAGACCGGTGACTACACGGCCATGCTGGACGGCGTTACGTTCGAGGACGAAGTTGTAGTGGAGCGCAAGGCCAATCTGGATGAGATTGCCGGAAACTTTACGGTTGGCCGGGAACGTTTTGAACGAGAGATGATACGCGCAAAGGCCAACGGTACAAAAGTTTTTCTGATTGTAGAAAATGCATCTTGGTCCGACATTTTTCTCCACAATTACCGTTCGGATCTAAAGCCCCAAAGCTTTGCCGCCACACTTCTGTCCTGGCAAGCCAGATTCAATATTACCATTACTTTCTGTAAGCCATCAGAGACGCCGCAAATTCTCTATAGCACCCTCTATTATTGGGTCCGTAACCGACTCAAACGGGGGTGATTGGATGGGTATGGCGGAGGAGATCAGATCCCGCCTGACTATGCAGGAGGTAGCTGAACACTACGGCTTTCAGGTCGGGCGATCTGGGTTTATTAAATGCCCCCTGCATCGTGGAGATAATACCGCCAGCATGAAGCTTTACGACGGAGCCGGTGGCTTTCACTGCTTTGGATGTGGTGCCCATGGAAGCGTGATTGATTTTGTAATGCAGCTATTCAACTTGAATTTCAAGCAAGCGGTCCTTCGCATCAACTCAGACTTTCACCTGGGCCTCACATCCAGCAAGCCTGACCGGTCTACATACTCAAGAATCCTGGAGGCCCGCCGGGAAGAGATCCGGCGCAAAGAACAGGCAGAGGAAAATTTCCGCTGTGCTGCCCACGAGCTCCACTACTGGAAGGATGTCAGGAATACCTTCCAGCCAATCCGGCAAGGGGATAAGGCGTACTATCACCCGCTATATGTCGAGGCCGTCAAGCGCCTCCCGTATATTGAATACTGGCTTGACGACTTTATTGAGAAGGGAGGCAAAGAGCATTGGAAGAGATCCCCGCTTATACACGGGACGACTACTTGACAACCACAAAGCCGTTTGAATATCTGTACGCACACAAGGAAAATAAGTTTGAGCTTAAACAGCTTCTTGGGATTATGTCCGCACAGGCACAAACGGTAGGCATCCGAAACCTAGCAGCACTATTCAAGGCGTATATGGAAACAGTCAGTGGAACTGTCTCCTCTGGATTCAATCGGACTGACTTCTCCGGGCAGGAGATGGAACTTGACTGCGGCAGTTGGATGGCCACCGATACAGGCATCTACGGGACTGACAAGCTTGGTTTTGAAGTTATCGCCTGTTATCACCCCATTATGCCCATTCAGAGGCTTGTTAACGTAGACACGCGAGTGCACAAGATCAAGCTGGCCTACCGACTGGGGAGGCGCTGGGATACTGTGATTGAAGATCGCAACGTTATCTCTGACAGCCGCTCTATCATAGGACTGTCTAAATACGGAATCATGGTTAACAGTGAAACCGGAAAGGCTCTAGTTCGCTATCTGGCAGACTTGGAAAAGCTCAATTACGATCTCATCCCGGAAGTCTCCAGTGTTGGACGGCTTGGTTGGATAGAAGATTATGGATTTTCTCCTTATGTAGAGGATTTGGTTTTTGATGGCGACGAGGAATACCGAACGCGCTTTGAAAGTATCCAGTCAAAGGGCACACGAGAAAAATGGCTTGAGTGTGTCCGTTCCGTCAGAAAGGGTAAGACGCCTGGGAATGTGATTGCCCGCATTGTACTGGCAGCATCATTTGCCTCTGTACTGGTGGAGCCATGTCACTGCCTCCCTTTCTTTGTTCACCTCTGGGGCGGCAGCGAAACAGGCAAGTCTCTGAGCCTTGTTTTAGCTGCAAGTGTATGGGCAAATCCCTCCATTGGAACCTACATTCAGACCTTCAACGCAACAGAAGTCGGCAAGGAGTTGGGCGCGGCTTTCTGCAATTCTATGCCCCTTATCATTGATGAGCTTCAGCTTGTCAAGGACAGCCGCCGGGACTTCGACAAGATGATCTATCAACTTTCAGAGGGAGTGGGAAGGGCCCGTGGCCGCAAACAAGGGGGCCTCCAGAAAACTCCAACCTGGAGGAACTGTGTAATCACTACCGGCGAGTTCCCCATCATCTCAGCAAACAGCGGAGAGGGCGCAGTTAACCGGACAATTGAGGTGGACTGCCACGATACCAAGTTATTTGACGATCCGAAAAAGACTGCCACTATGCTCTATTCCAACTATGGTTTCGCCGGTCGTGAGTTCGTGGAGCAACTTATGGAGGAAGGCACAATAGAGCGCGTTCAGCACCTCCAGGAGACAATGCAAAACAAGCTTAAAACCGGAGATACCATGGACAAGCAGACAGCTTCAGCGGCACTTATACTAGCCGCAGACGCTCTTGCAGAAGAATGGATTTTCAAAGACGGCATACTACTCCATCCAGAGGATATATCCAAATATCTGGTATCTAAAGAGACAGTTAACCAGAACGGGCGCGCCCTCCAATACCTATATGATTTCATCAATATCAATCAGGCCCGGTTTTCCCCAGAGTTTGAGGCACACCAAGGCGAGGTATGGGGCGACCTGGACAACGACTACGCCTACATCATCCGCAGCAAATTCGATCAAATTTTAGCTGACGAAGGCTATAACGCCTCCGCTTTTCTTGGATGGGCGAAAAATCGCGGTTATCTTCGATGCGGAAAGGACGGACGGCCAACAATAGTAAAAAAGATAAATGGACGCGCTTGCCGCTTTGTTTGCATCAAATTGCAGGAAAATGACAACTTTTTGGACGAATATGACGGCGAGCTCCTTCCATAGATGGGTTACCGGGTTACCGCGTTACCGCGTTTTTCAATGTTTCTATAAAATAAAAAAATTGTGTACGCAATTTTTATTTTTTAAAAATACAAAAAAGTCCGGTAACCGGTAACCGAACACGGTAATCCATTGGGAGAGTAAGGCTAGAACGGTTACCGCCTTATGGTAACCGCCGGTAACGCCGGTAACTGAGGAGGGAAAATAGATGGTATTCTCGTTTGAAAGGGAAGCTGAACAGGGACTCCCTATGCCAGATGGATTGGACCTACCAGAGCAAATGGCATACCAGTTTCTGTCCAGCCTCTATCGAGACATCAAGGCAGGATCCATCACTAGGGATCAGGCTGCTTTGGACAAAGGAAAGATGACCTATCAATACTCCGTGGCAAAAAATACTTTAAGTCATTCATCCATGATAGCAAAATGGCGTACAGATCTTCTCCATAATATTGAGTCCGCACATACCAAGTACATCAAAGAACGCACCTTAGAAGCTGCCGATGCACTAAGTCTCGCGCTTGACGGGAGGATACATCTTAGTTCGCAACTGCCGGAGGTAAGCCCAGATGGTGACAAATGACCCCTACGGCATATATGGAGCAGTGAGGCCGTGGGACAGCCTGGACGCGGCAAGACGGCCATGCAGGCGTGTGCCCACAGCGAAACAGGCGGAGATTGACCGGTGCTTAAACTGCACCAGGGAAGATTGCGACGGGACATGCAGAAATGGGATACCGATTGCTCGGGCCCCGAGAGTGAATGTGGCCGACATACGGCGTCTGGCCGCAAACGGATACAACGTGTACGAAATTGCAAATATGCTCAGTTGCTCCCACAGGACAGTCAGGAACAAAGCCTATTCCGCCGGGATCAAAATTCCGCCCTGGCGCTGGAGCATCAAGCGGAGAATGAAGATATGAACACCGAGTTAATGTTTTCCAGCAAAAGCGACCTGTGGGAGACTCCGCAGGATTTGTTTGACAAGTTGAATGCCGAATTTCGTTTCACGCTGGACGTATGCGCCACAGCAGATAACGCAAAATGCCTACGCTATTACACCCCGGAGCAGGACGGGCTGTCCCAGCCCTGGGAGGGCATCGTGTGGTGCAATCCACCCTATGGCAGGGGCGTGGGTGCTTGGGTACAAAAAGCCGCTCGGAGCGCCTTGTCTGGGGCCACAGTGGTTATGCTGCTGCCAGCGAGGACGGATACCAGATGGTTCCACAGGTGGATTTACCGCCGGGCTGAGATCCGGTTTTTGCCTGGGCGGCTGAAATTCGGCGGGGCAAAGAACAGCGCACCGTTCCCTTCTATGGTGTGCATATGGGGGAGTAACTAAATGGAAAAGAAAATTCTTGATGTGACGTGTGGAGCGAGGTCTATCTGGTTTGACAAGCACCATCCGGCCGCGCTTTACTGCGACAAGAGACGGGAACAGTATCACCGCCTCTGGAAGAACGCCGGAAACTGTACGCTGGACATCGCTCCCGATGTAGTGTGCGACTTCACCGCGCTGCCTTTTCCGGACAACAGTTTCCATCTGGTAGTGTTTGACCCACCCCACCTGACCGGCGCAAAGGAAACGGCGTGGCTTGTCAAGAAGTACGGGAAACTGGACGATAATTGGCCCCAAATGCTCCACGATGGTTTTCGGGAGTGTATGCGGGTTTTGAAACCAGACGGTGTACTTATTTTCAAGTGGTCGGAGTATGACATCCCTGCGGCACATGTCTGGAAAGCTATCGGGCAAAAACCGTTGTTCGGCCACCATAGCGGGAAACAGAGCCGTACTTTCTGGGCTTGTTTCATGAAGATGGAGGAGATGGAGATGCTGGAGGGGATGGAATGAGCCTGATTGATTTGTATGTGCGGGATAAGAGCACTGGAAAGATACATAAAGTTGGGTCTGATAGGCACGATGGTTTATGGGTTGATAGCAACGGCACTGTCCATTATCAGAATTTGCAAAATGGAGATGGTTGCAATGCTAACAGCCACAATGATACATATGCAGGATATGAGTTTATGCCGAGCGATTTTGGAGAATTGGAAGCCACCCATGGACAAAACGACGCTTGAGCGGCTGTGGCCTGGGTGTAAGATGTGCAAGACAGCCTCATTTGCTCCACCAGCCGGGCTCTATTGTCCTTGGTGTGGCACTCCCCGCGTCGCAGTGGCATGGATAGAACTGATGAGGAGACTGGAGGCGCTACAGGATGAACGAAGATAGAGCAATTACTTTACTAAATGCCTGCCGTAACCTTCTTAACAAGCAGAAAGAAAGTTTCTATGTGCTTAATCTGCTAACAGAAACGGTTTTCTATGATGGTTCCGACTGTGACGGCTATTGCCTTTCTGACGATATCGAAGATTATTTGATGGAAGTGGAGGCGCTAAATGATGCCGATTGATAAAAGCAAGAAAAGCAATCGTCGGTGCTGGAACTGCGATCATTATGCGTCCTGCAAGTTGACCGGGCAATCAAAAAGATATTGGAATTGTTGCAAGAACTTTGAGTGGAATCCCGAAAAGGAGTACAAGGAGGCGCTGAAAGATGGCAGTACGACCGATTGACGCGAACGCGCTACACGCTGAAATAAGCAAGTGGCCGGAGAGTGTCATGTACAAGGATTGGGTGCAAAGTGCGATTGCGAACGCGCCCACCCTCAAAGCGCCGAACGAGGCCACATACCCGTGCGACCTGTGCGTGTATAACCCTCCATCAAGCCTGGATGGAAAACCTTGTACATATTGCCCTGCAACAGGCCGCCCGCCAGAGGGAGAGGAGGGCACCCCATGACCAGAGGTGATCGCATTCGATCTATGAGCGATGAGGAACTGGCTGAATTTTTGTCAGACTTTAAGGATTGTGCAAAAGATTGTCTTGTTGGTAAAGGCGTAAAAGACTGTAGAGGGATTTGTGCGACAAGTGAGACGCTGAGAATGTGGCTCCAGCAACCGGAGGAGGAGGAACCCTGATGGACTACGAAAAGCTGATTGAGCGGCTGCGGCATGATGCTAACGCCTATCGGAACGGAGATACACTGGGGAGGGCCTACGCAGATCAAGAGGATGTGCTGGACAAGGCCGTCGACGCCATGACCGCCCTGCTGGCCGAAAACAAGCGGCTGAAATCCCTGCTGAGTGAAGGCGGGCAGGACTTGTGGAGCAAGGAGAATCAGCGGGCAGACCGCTTAGAGTCCGAAAACGAGAAGCTGCGGGCAGAGAACATCAGATGGGGACAGGTGGCAAGTGAACAGGGCAAACAGCTTGACAGGCTGCTGGCCGAACTGGGGCAGGTCAAGCATCAACGCGACAGTTACCGTCTGTATCACGATGACTTAGCGTCAAAACCCAATTGCAACACCTGTGCCGACAAGGATTGCAAGTATAGGCCTATACCGGGCGATACCGTAAGAGCCAATTGCCCGCTGTGGAGAGGATCGGAGGAGGGTAAGCAGAATGTCTGAATTAAAGAAATGCCCGTTTTGCGGGAGTGACAGTGTAGCGTTTACACCGGATGAAGAACAACTCTTAGAGGAAACCACAACTGGTTTTATTTGGTGTCATGGGTGCGATTTTTCCAGCGACAGTTTCTATAGCGAGGCAATAGCAGCAGAAAAGTGGAACCGGAGGGAGCGGGATGGTTGACTGGGCAGTCATAAAAAGACTGGGAATATGTTTCCCTGGATGGTTCATCAATGCCCAGGGAGAATTTATCGCCCACCAAAAGGCGAACGTGTATTTCAATATCAGCACTTGCGAGAGCGAACTGGATGTAAAGTGCAAGGTGTTGGAATGGTTTTCACGCCCGGCCTGTAAATCCACTCCATTCCGCCGTGCAGTAGACAATACAGCCCTTCATATTTTCTTCCTGAATGGTATAAATCAATACCTTGACACTACGTTCAGTGTGGAGGATATGCGGGAGATTTACACTTATCTGGGGAACGCTTGCAATCACCAAAAGACGATCCGGTTTATTAAGAGTGGCTATGACATGGCCGCACTGGAGGGAATAAAGAATGACTGAGTACATAGAAAGAGAAGCTGCCAGACAGGCTCATATCAAAGCGAGTTTAACGACGCGGCTAATAGACGCGATTCCTGCCGCCGACGTTGTGGAGGGCATGTGCTGCGACTGTGCTCACGGTGGCCCCTGCTGTTCGCCCGATGAAAATACCAACTGCGCTGACAGAAAAGAAGACGGCACTTGCTGGGTGCCATATAAGAAGGAGACTACTATGCAATGCTATCGCGACGGAGGCTGCGGCCCTTATGAGGGACTCTCATGTACTGAGTGCCCGGCAAGCAATCCAGATTATAAGCAACGGCATAAGACTAAAACGGACAAGCCAACGAGTGAGAAGAAGCCTCATATCTGCCAGCGTTTGGGCATAGACCCCGGCCAGCCGTTTCTGCTACATGGATACCCAAACAAGGATTATCCGCCTCTTGTCTGGACTGACGGGCAAATCCGGCGGTATTCTCCAGACGGGAATCACGGATTCAAGGTGGGCGGCAGGGCCGTTTGCTGGATGATGGAGCACCCGGAAGCAATTGAACCGCTGCAAGGCTATACGCCGGAGGAAGTTGCTTTTAAAGGGGTCGAAATCGACCAGTTTAAAGCTATCGAAAGCGATAGGGTTAATTCTGTCGGAATCGAGGCAATTAAGGAGGCCAACATGGACAAGCCGAGGATTTGCGAGGTGCTGGGGGTTGAGGTGGGAGAAGTGTTTACCGCTGATACTCCATATGGACAGTTCAAACGGTGTGTTGTTGATGAGGAAGGCCAGATCCTTAATACAGGAACCAATGTACTCTGTTATATTATCAACCACCCCGACCGCATCATCCGCAAGCCCCACTGGACGGAGCAGGAGGTGGAGGATGCTAAGGCCATCAAGCGGGTACTCAAGGCAACGGGGATCAGGCGGAACAGGTATGATAATATTTATGCGACTGGTGAGTTGATTGTAGATACACTGCTGGACAGTGAGGCATTTCCATCGCTCCAACCGGATACAGCCGTCACCATTGACGAAATCATTGGAGGTGCCCAATGACCAAAACATGTCTGACATGCGAATACGCTGACCCATCGTGGAGTATCTGTTGTAATCCAAGGAGCGATCATATAGGCAGCGAATTATATTCAGACAATTCGTGCGAAAGGTGGACGCTTGCTGAGAATCTACGGCGGAAGGAGGAACACGGCTATGAATCGTGAAACCCTCTTCAAAGCCAAGAGGCTTAATGGAGAGTGGGTGGAAGGGTATCTTGTCAAAACAAAGACTGGACAAGCCTACATCCTCCCAGAATCCGAATATATCAGTTTTGAGTATCAGACCATAGCCATTGGAGGCTTTGCCGAGGTTGACCCCTCCACGGTCTGCCAGTACACCGGACTGACCGACAAGAACGGCATGAAGATTTTCGAGGGGGATATTGTAAGACGAGAAACCGCTTACTACGGAAAGCATAACGTTTATGACGAACCAGTTGTATGGGAAGATGATATAGAAAATGATTCTTTTGGAGAGCCATACACAAGTGGCTATTGCATCCACGGTGGGAATTGGGAAGTCATCGGCTCCATCCACGACGGGGAGGGCGGATAATGAAACAGGCAAATCCGTATAAAGGGAGTCTACTCTATCAATCGGAATTTGACCACCGCTATGCCTGCTGGGCGTCAAATCATATGGGGTGGGCAAAAATGAAGAAGGCCAACAAACGGCTTGCAAAGCGGAGACTGAGGCAGAAGCAAGGGGAGGAGGGCGGAAAGCATGAGTGATATCACCCTGACTCCATCCCAAATTGACTTGATTAGACTCATGGCCAACTACGACATGAACCGGGAAGCGGTCTCCCGTGTGTTGGGCTGCCATCGGAATACAGTGACATACCGGCTGGATGGGATTATGAAAATCACTAAATACGACCCTAGAGTGTTTTACGACCTCGTGGAGCTTATTGAGTTGGTGGGGCGGGGTGAGGCAGGTTGAACGAGTTCCCGGAGCGGCTGAGAAAGCTGAGGGAGGAGAGAAAGCCGATAAAGAGTATGGCAGTGGTGTCAGAACTGTGTGGACTTCCTCGAGGAGCGGTTAGAAAATATGAAAGAGGTGAAGCAAAACCTAATATGTCTGCATTAATAGCTCTTGCAGATTATTATGAGGTTTCACTTGATTACTTAACCGGAAGAGCAAAGTATAGATAAAATTTTGAAAAATGTCCTTTTTTGGACAGCTATAGAAGAATCTTGATTTACAATGGAGGGTGTAGAGGTATAGTCCATGTATCTCTGCACTCTCTTTCCATGTTCCCTCCAAAGCCTCCCGGCGGTTCACCTCCTGCCGCTGGGAGGACACATGCCGCCGGTCGAATTACCGCCCCACATTTCGGGGCATGAGGGATCGCACCCCTCTGGCGGCAACTTAAACCACTCCCTTGTGAAGCCTCCCCACAATCGGGGGATAGGCGTGTAACCTGGGGGTAATGCGCAGGGATGCCTTTCGAGGCTGCCCCTGCAAAGTAAACCGCTCCAAAGGCCACGGAGCTGACACCCCGGAATAGACGGGGGCATGCGGAACCTGGGGCGGGGCGGAATCCGTTGCTTAACCGAAAGGGGTAGAGGTCGCAAGTTCGAATCTTGCAGGTTCCACCAGAGGCCGGGTCGCTCCCGGATGATCTGAGCGTAGCGCAAGTCCTCAGAGAGAATGACAATGCTCGCTGAAAACTGCCGTGCGTACCATTCGGGGCTGTAGGTCATCCTCGGACGCAGAAGGTGTGACAATCTAAGCGGGAGAAGCGCACAAATAGGAGAAGAGTATGAGGGTTACAAATGAACTGGCGCGTGAGATTTGCCGGGAGCTGGGAATTGAGTGGGATGAGAACGCTTGTGAGCCCACACTACAGGGGGAACCCATTTCGGATATAGACATGGAAGAACTTTTTCACTTCTTTTCGCGCAGGAGAGGATAAAGTGCTGGAATTAGTCAAAATTATTGCAGAATTTATCTGCCTTGTCCTCATGATTGTGAATGCTTACTTAGCGTTCAGAGCAAAGGAGAAAGACGACCTAATTGGAATGGTTTGGAATTTGTCATTTATGATCCTAATGAGCACTTGTATTAGATAGTTGAAAATATGCCGAGTGCAGCAGCAGAAGGCCAGACCGCAGCCATGGGAACGGCGGCGAGGCCGTGGCGGCTCAATACCGCCTCTCGGCTCCAGAGAAGTCCGGTGTATGCCGGACAAAGCATCATCCATGCGGTGGTGCTTTATATGCCTCTCCTCGCCGCATGAGGCGGGCGGTGGCATCATTGAGAGCCTTCTGATTGTGGGGTGATGCCTCATGATTCCGCAATACGGAGGCGATCTGTGATATGAGCGGTGGCGGAATAGGTAGACGCTTACCGAGTAAGGCCATACGGGCGCTTGCGCTCGTCTCGACTGATTAGGTCATGTTAGGTGCAAATCCTAACCCGCTCAAATATGCCACCCCGCAGTTGCAGGAGACGGGGGCGGGCAAGAAAAACATTTGGATTTTTGACCGAGAGGTGGTGATATGCCGAATGAACAGAATCTTATTCCGATGGACCAGAGAAGCCAGAGTGAAGCTAGAGAACTGGGGCGTGAGGGTGGCCGTGCATCCGGCGAATCCCGCCGACGCAAAAAGAGCCTGAAAGAGGCCGCAGAGCTATACCTATCTCTGCCTGTTTCGGACAAGCGGGCATGGAACAAGCTGGCCAAGGATGGCGTGGCCCCGGAGGACGTGGATAACCAGATGGCTATTATTGCCGGGCTGACTATTAAGGCGGTCAAGGGGGATGCAAAGGCGGCAAAACTGCTCTTTGACCTGATTGGAGACCAAGGAGGAGATGGGGACGAAGTTAAGGTGATAATCGATGTCTGAGGTGCGCTTATCGTCTGTGCTCGGCCCTGCATTCCACATGCTGGCCCGTGACGTATTCCAGCACGGGCACACACATTATGACTTATCCGGTGGGCGTGGATCTTTGAAATCATCCTGTGTATCTCTGCTGGTGCCCCTTATCCTGCTGAATAATCCGAACACCCATGCTTTAGTGCTCCGCAAGGTGGCAAACACCATTCGGGACAGCGTGTATGCGCAATACTTGTGGGCCATCGGAGAACTGGGTATGGCGGCATACTGGGACGCTAAAGTACAGCCCATGGAACTGATTTATAAACCGACAGGGCAAAAAATCATGTTTCGTGGCGCAGACGACCCAATGAAAATCAAGTCCATCAAAGTGCCGTTCGGATATATTGCTGTTACCCACTTCGAGGAAAAGGACCAGTTCGCTGGGCGTGCTGAAATTCGCACTATCCTCCAATCGACCATGCGCGGCGGGTCTAAGTTCTGGAATTTTGAGAGTTACAACCCGCCTATCAGCCGGGATAACTGGGCCAATAAGGACAGTTTGGAGGAAAGAGCGGACAGGCTGTGTCACAAGAGTACATATCTGGAGGCTCCGCCGGAGTGGCTTGGGGCGCAGTTTTTAGCAGAAGCTGAACACCTAAATGGAACAGATGAGCGGGCATATCGACACGAATACTTGGGTGAAGCGGTCGGCACCGGCGGCAATGTGTTCGAGAATCTGGAACTGCGGGAAATCGCAGATGAAGAGATAACTCATTTTGATCGTATCTATCAGGGGGTAGACTTTGGGTGGTTCCCTGATCAGCTTGCATTTATTCGGGCGCACTACGATCGAAGTAAGGAGACTATTTATCTTTTGGATGAGCTGTATGTAAATAAATGGCCCAATGAGAGTTTGGCAAACTGGTTAAAAGAGAAGAAATATCTGGACGCTTATATCACATGTGACAGCGCAGAACCGAAAAGTGTCGCGGATTTGCGGGCTTTTGGCCTTCCCGCAAAATCAGCAATCAAAGGACCCGGCAGCGTAGATTATGGATTTAAGTGGCTCCAGAAGAGGAAAATTGTTATTGACCGCCGCCGGACGCCGAATGCATACAACGAGTTTGTGAACTATGAATATGAACGGGATAAGGACGGAGAATTTATCAGCGGATACCCTGACAAAGATGACCATATTTTATCCGCAACAAGATACGCCTTTGAACGCGCGTTTATGAGAATGGGGGTGACTGCTTGAACGTCATCGAAAAACTGCGAGAGCTTGGTTACTCCACAATTTCAGAGGATTTCTACCGCAAGATTGATGAGTGGAAAAGCTGGTATATCGGTGATGTGAAGGGCTTCCACAGGTATAAGGTGCGCAACGGCCACAACGCCGTCCGTTGCAAGCGGTACACCCTCAACATGGGCAAGAAAATCCCGGAGGACTGGGCGAACCTGCTGATGAACGAGAAGGTGTCTATCACTTTGGAGGGACAGAAGGAGCAGGACTTTGTAGACCGGGTATTTGATGAAAACAACTTCCTGGTCAAGTCTAATGAGATGCAGGAAGCAGCATTTGCTCTTGGAACCGTGGCCTTTATCCCCCGTGTGGTGGGAATGGAGGCGACGGAGACAGGCCCGATCCCTGGCAGCGCAAGCGGAATTGTGATGGACTATGTGACCGTGGAGCATATCTGGCCGCTGGCGTGGCAGAACGGCATTATTACCGAGTGCGCTTTTGACAGCATCGTCACCGTCAACGGTGAGCAATACTGCTACCTGCAAATCCACCATAAGGTCAACGACCTGTACGACATTGAGAACCGCATCTATCATTACCGTAACGACAATGTGGATGCAGAACTGGCTTTGTCCGACGTTCCGGGATTTGAGCTGGTCCCTCCTGTGGTACATACGGGATCAACCCGGCGACAGTTTGTTATTGACCGTCCTAATATAGCAAATAACTTCGACGATTCTCCGCTTGGGATTTCTGTCTATGCCAACGCCATTGATATCATGAAGGGAGTAGACATTGCCTATGACAGCTATGTAAATGAGTTTGTACTTGGCAAGAAGCGTATTATGGTCAAGCCCGCTGCTACTGAATTTCTGGACGGTGAGCCAATCTTCGACAGTGATGACCTTGTGTTCTATGTTCTCCCGGAGGATGTGCAGAACGGAGCAATTATCACTCCAATTGATATGACTCTCCGCACGGCAGAGCACAACACGGGCATACAAGACCAACTTAACCTGTTGTCCAGCAAATGCGGATTCGGCGAAAACCATTACCGGTTCGACCAGGGAAGCGTTGCCACAGCAACCCAAGTTATCAGCGAAAACTCCACAATGTTCCGAACGATCAAGAAGCACGAAATTATCTTAGAGCAAGTTTTGATTGAGTTATGCCGGATTGTTCTTCATTTGGGCAACACGGCCATGAATGCCGGGTTGAATGAGGATGTGGGAATTTCTATTGATTTTGATGACAGTATCATAGAAGATGACCAGACTAATTTTTCTCGTGATATGCAGATGTTGAGCGCTGGTATTCTCAACGACTGGGAGTTTCGTATGAGATGGATGAATGAAGATGAAGCCACAGCAAAGGCTGCATTGCCCAAGATGGAGGATATGACCACGGAGCCGCAGAATGAGGTGGAGTAATGCCCCGCTATCCATTCACGCCCGAGCTGCTTGACTCCATTCCAGAAGAACTCGCTGAATTGTACCGCAGTCTGGAAACTACCCTGCTGGATGAAATATGCTCCCGGTTGAATCTGGCCGAACAGCTAAACGAAGTCACCGTACAAGACATCAGGGCCCTTCGTTCCCACGGTATCAGTCTGGCGGAAATCGAAAAAGCCATCCAGCGCACATCCAATATCTCCAAACGGGAGCTGGACAAGCTACTGAACGATGTGGTGGAGCGCAATCAACAATATTACCGAGAGGTCATGGACCTTGCGGGTGTAACGGCCCCTGAGACGCTGGTAAGCGCTGCTGACATTGCCGCCATCATGGCGCAGGCGCAGCGGGAGATCGGCAACCTGACCCGCTCCATGGGCTTTTTAGTGGACAATGGGCGGACGATGCTGGATCCGGCTAGGGCCTATCAATGGGCTCTGGACAATGCAGAGATGAAGGTCATGAGTGGTGCAATCTCCTATAATCAGGCCATTCGGAGCGCCGTGAAGCAGCTTGCAGACAGCGGCATCAAGATTGTGGATTATGAGAGCGGACACCGGGACCATATTGACGTAGCGGCCCGCCGTGCGGTGATGACGGGCGTATCCCAGCTCTGCGCCAAATATACAGAGCAGAGCGCAGAATATCTGGAGACGCCATACTTTGAAGTGTCAGCCCACATTGGAGCACGGGACACCGGTGTATTGTGGCAGAACCACAAAAGCTGGCAGGGGAAGGTCTACTCCACCAGAGCCGGGGACATCTACCCAGACATCTACGAGGTGTGTGGGCTTGGACTGGTGGATGGACTGGAGGGCGCAAACTGTCGGCATATCCGACATGTGTGGGTGGAGGGCGTGTCTGAGCGCACTTACACCGATGAAGAACTTGCCCATATTGATGACGGACATGACGTGACCTATCAGGGCAAGCATTACACGGCTTATGAGGCCACACAAAAGCAGCGCCAAATTGAGCGCACTGTCCGCAAGCTGAAGCGAGAGCAGGCCGCATATAAGGCTTCTGGGCTGGAAGAGGATGCCCAAGCGGTAACAGCCCGTATCCGACGGCTGAATAAGGAATACAAGGCATTCAGCGAGGCGGCGGGGCTGCCGTTGCAGCGGGAGCGGATGCAGATTCAATATCCGGAAGAGATAACCGGTATAAAGCAATTCTCTGGACTAGGAGCATATCAAGGGGATATAAAAATTGTCAGAAAGTTCTCTGAACGACAATATCAGGTGCAGCTTGACCCACCGCAGATTAGCGGCGTAACAGACCACTTTGCAAAAAATCTGACGATGAAACCGGATAGAGCTGCATTGACTATCGAAGCGTCGCAGAGTATCATAAATAACAGCAGGTTAGTCTTGTATCAGACCGACCGGAATACATTAAAATTCTTGGCAGACAACGGGTATGTTGTTTTAAGCGTTGACGGGAAGATCGTGACAGCAGTTCCGGAAAAGCTGAGAAAGAAGTATCGGGACTATTTGGAGGGAAAATGATATGGCGAAAAATCACAATGATAAATGCATTTGCCCTCTGTTTGGGCGAGAAATCCTGTACGGAGAATGCTATGAGATTCAAGAGGTCCGGGAGGATGAGATGGATATGGAACTTGCAATAGAGCCGTTTGACGTAGAGAAAGCAAATGAAATCTGCGAGAAATGTAAGTGGTATGTTGTGGAGGGCGGCGCATGATAAAAGAAATCAACGGGAAAGCATGGTATTGCTGCCCTCATTGCAAGAAGGCGCTTTTTCCGCTCCGAACGGATACCAAAATACAGCACATGCCGTTCCGATGTAAGGCATGTAAGCATGACATAGAAGTAAATATCACATAGAGCCAAGAGCCTGTGAGCCAAGAGCCATTGAACCAATACCGGTTTGATGGCTCTTTTATTATTTTGTGCGGCCGACGGGCCTTAAACGGCACCCGACGGGGTGATGAATAAACGGAGGTTAATACAATGAGCGAACCTATCAATAATCCTACTCCTACCCCGGCCCCTGCGCCGGAGCCCGCCCCTGAGAAGACCTTCACTCAGGCGGAGGTTGACACCTTGATTGGTAAACGGCTTGCAAAAGCCATGAAGGGAATGCCCAGCGAGGATGAACTGACTGCTTTCCGCACATGGAAAGACGGGCAGGACGGTGAGAAAGAGCGCTGGGACAAGCTGACCGGAGAGCGTGACACGCTTGCAGGGAAACTGACCTCTACAGAAAGCGAACGAGACCAGTTGAAGCGTGAGCTGTATGTCTTGAAGAAAGGCATTACAGGCGAAGAGGCCGAGTTCATTGCATTCAAAGCCGCAAAGATGGTGGATGACAAAACCACCTTTGAGCAGGCCGTGGATGCCCTGACCGCTGACCGCAAAAAGACCACTTTTGACTGGACCGCTCCTGTGGGCGGCGGCAGCAAGAAAACAGGAGAAAACGACGTGATGAACGCCCTTATCCGGGGCGCACTGAAATGAAAGGAGAACCTAAATGGCTGTTGATATTATTGACAGAAGTAAACTTTCCGGGCTTATCCCCGAGCCTGTGACCCGTGAGATTATCCAAGGAGCTGTGACGGAATCCGCCGTGCTGCGGATGGCCCGCCGACTGCCCAACATGACCAGCAAGACGCAGACCCTTAATGTGCTGGATGCTTTGCCCACTGCCTACTTTGTGAACGGCGAGGCCACTACTGGCGCGTCCGACTCTAAGGCATCTCTGAAGAAGACCACCAACATGGCGTGGGATAAGAAGAAAATTTACGCCGAGGAGATCGCCGTAATCGTGCCCATCCCAGAGGCAGTGCTGGACGATTCCGACTACGACATTTGGGGCGAGGTGCGGCCCCGCCTCCAAGAGGCATTCGGAAAGGTTATTGACGCCGCCATTCTCTATGGTACGGACAAGCCCACATCCTGGCGTGAGGGCCTAGTTCCTTCTGCTACTACTGCAAGCGCTGTTGTGACCGCTACCAGCGATATTTTCAAGGACATCATGGGCGAGGGCGGCGTGATCGCCAAGGTGGAGGAGAGCGGATATATCCCCAACGGTGTGATGGCCGCCATTCAGATGCGGGCCAAGCTGCGCGGCCTTGTGGACAAAAACGGACAGCCTATCTTCAAGACCGACATGCAGGGCGACACCCGCTATGCGCTGGATGGTATGTCTATGTACTTCCCTGTGAACGGCGCTTACGACCCGGAGGAGTCCCTTGCCATCGTGGGCGACTGGAGCCAGCTGGTCTACGCCATTCGGCAAGATATGACCTTCAAGATTTTCGATAGCGGCGTGGTACAGGACCCCACTACGGGAAATATCCTATATAACCTGATGCAGAACGACATGGTGGCCCTCAGAGCCGTTATGCGTCTTGGCTGGGAGATCCCTAATCCCATCAACGCTTACAACGCCGGGCTAGAAAACGCTTTCCCGTTTGCTGTTTACGCACCGGCGGGGGAATGAGCGCGCGCCTCTCGGGGCTGACGATTGGCGCGCTGACGCTTACTCCGACGTTTGACCCGGATACGACGGAGTACACAGCCACAACCACAAACGCAACAAACACAGTGACCGCCACACCGGAGGATGATGGCGCGACCGTTACCATCCTGAATGGAGAGACGCATATTGACAACGGTACGGCTGCAACCTGGGTTGATGGGGCAAACACCGTGACCATCACCGTAAAGAATGGCACGGCACAAAAAGTTTACACAGTTACTGTGACCAAAACGAGCGCATAAGGAGACCACCTGATGGCTTACGCAGATTTTGAATATTACGCAAATACATATCTTGGTACAGCCATTGAATACAACGATTTTTCACGGCTTTCCCTGCGTGCAAGTGCATTTTTGGATTACTACACGCAGGGAAGGGCGGCCAAAAACGCAGAGTTGGACGCGCTGAAAATGTGCTGCTGTGCTATCGCGGAACAGTACCAGTACATTGATACTGCCAAGGCCCTGGCGCAGAAATCCATTACCTCATCTTTGGAAAACAACGGAGAACTACAAAGTCAGACGGTGGGAAGCTGGTCAAAGACCTACCGGAGCGGCGGGGACAGCGCACAGCAAGCCCTATCCTCTGTACAGACAGCGCAAGCGGCTCTTGCGACAATCGCCCAGCAGTATCTAGCTGGAACTGGCCTTTTGTACCGGGGGAGGGGGTGTCCGTGTGTTCCCTCATGTTGTGACGGTCTATAACACAGAGACCACAGAACTGCCGGAAAACGATTTTAAGCCCACCCTGTTCAACCACATCACTGTACTGCGTGGTGTTCTTCTGGACGCTTCTAAGGGCTCCAACGTGGCTAAAAGCGGCTTGGAAGGGGCGGATTCGGTCAACCTCTATATCCCAGCTAATGTTGAGGCCGTGGACGGCGTGACCGGCGTAGCAAAGCGGTATATCGGCCCAATTGAGTTCTGGCGATCAGATAATAAATCTGCGTTATGGACGCTTTCTGTGGGCCGCAACTGCTTTTTCGTTAAGGGCGAGGCTGTACACCCGGACTGGACAGTGCAGACCATAGAGGCCGCCTATGATGATGTGTATGACGTGACAAAGGTAGATTTCAAGGACTTCGGCGGAGATATGTCTCACTGGGAAGTCGGTGGAAAATAAAATGCTGAAATTTACCGTTTACACAGATGGCTTAGAGGCCATTAAGGACAAGTTGGCGGAGGTATCCACAAAGGCAGAGCACATTGTGGCGCTCCAGGTTCGCAAGGACACATCCCCATATGTCCCAGCACTTACAGGTAGCCTGGATACACGGACACGGGTTGATGGACAGCAGATTATTTATCCTGGCCCTTATGCCAGGTACCTATACTACGGCAAAGTCATGGTGGATGCGGCAACCGGGAAAGGTCCCATGCGCATTGTGAGCGAGGATGGGACAGAGGTAATCCGATTCCGCAAGGGAGCAAAGTTAAGGCCGACAGATCGGGACCTGAAGATACAGCGTTCTATGCATCCAAAAGCACAATCGCATTGGTTTGAGGCCAGCAAAGCAAAGAATCTTCCCAAATGGCTGCGTGTGGCAAAGGAGGCAACACTACATGAGCTCAAATGAAAAACAAAGGGTGTCTGTCTCTGCGTCAGAGCGCAGCAAGATTGATCGGAAGGTCTTGGCGTGGCTAAATCAATACCCGGACTTGCCGGTTGCCGTTGTCAAGACGGAGCCGCAGCTTCCCATAAACGAGAAGGGCATGGCGCTGTCTGCTTCCACAAACGCCTATTACAGCAGACGCTTTATTCTTGGAGGCTATCAAGCGGAGTATTCGTTCAGAATTATTTATCGTATTAAGCCGGGGATTGGAAGCATGGACGCAAGGCTTGACGCACTGGAAACATTGAATTTGATGGGAGACTGGTGCAGCAGCAATAGGCCAGATTTAGGTGAAGGAATCAGGACGCTTAAAGTTGCGCCGATATCGTCTGCTGAGCTATATGCGCCTTATGAAAACGGTGACGAGGACTATTTTATCGAAATGAGGCTGACCTACGAGGTCGGCGTTTGAAAGGAGTAGAAAAATGCCTGAATCTGATCTGACATTTAACACCACAGCAGGGCAAACCGTAGCCCGCGAACTGCTAATTGCATACCTAAATACTGCAACAACCACGCCTGAAGAGACGCCTGAATGGTCCCCCGTCGGCAAGCGGGTGGAGGACAGCTCTATTGAGTTCGACTGGCAAACGGAAACTAAGGTGGACATCTTTGGAGATACCTATACTACGGGAAAAAAGGCCACCCGCACCCAGACCTTCGACCCTTGCGAGCTGGACGGAGCAGACAAGGCCCAACAGAAAATCTGGAATTTGGCTATCAAGGACAACAACGTCAATGCATTGCTTAACCAGGACATGCTGATTGTCCACCTTTATGCAGGGACAGCAGGCACTGCAGTTTTTGCCGAGCGTTTTTCTGCCTGCTCTGTTCTTCCTTCCGGTCTCGGCGGCGAGGGCGGCGGCTCTATTGGGATGCCTATCGATGTGACCTACGGCGGCACTCGTACAACCGGAACGGCGGCTATTTCTGGCAAAACAGTGACTTTTACTGCAGATGGTGACGAATGATGAAAGAACTGAACTTTGACTCCGGGCTCGTTACATACGCCTTGAACGGCAAGTGCGAGGTCTCTTTTAACCCCACCGACAGCAATTTTGTGGAGCGGCTGTATTCCGCCTTTGAGGATTTGGACAAGAAACAGGAGAGCTACAAGGCCCAGATTGAGAAGATGGCGGACAAGAAGGAGATTTTCGAGTTCGCCAGAGAACGAGACGCAGAGATGCGCGGTATTATTGACGGCGTATTCGAGGCTTCCGTCAGTGAGGCGGTGTTCGGCGGGATGAACGTCTACGCCATCGCCAATGGCCTGCCGGTTTGGTGCAACCTCATGATGGCCATTATGGACGAAATTGACACCACATTTACTCGCGAAAAGAAGCTAACCGATCCCCGTGTGAGCAAATACACGGCAAAATACCAAAAATACCAGAAAAAATAAGAAAGGAGCACGGCATGGGGTACGGCCTTCCAAAGAGTGTAGAAATAAACGGAGAAGCATTTGAAATTCGATATGACTATCGGATCATACTGGATATCTTCGAAGCAATGAATGACCCGGATTCTAATGAGGAGGACCGTGCCCTTGATGTGCTCCAGATCTTCTATGTGGACTTTAATGGCCTGACGGATTACGATGCGGCAATAAAAGAATGCTTTCGTTTTATTAACGGTGGAGAGGATCCAAAGGAGCAAAAGGGCCCTAAACTGGTAGATTGGAAAATGGACTATCCGCGAATCATTGCACCTGTCAATCGGGTATTGGGATATGAAGCTCGCGCCGTGGAGTATGATGTTGAAACGAATACAGGCGGAATCCACTGGTGGACGATCCTGTCTGCATACTCAGAAATCGGAGATTGCCTGTTTGCACAGATTGTACGCATAAGAGACAAGAAAGCCAAGGGCAAGGCGCTGGACAAATCGGATAGGGAATTTTACAGGAAGAACCGAGACATCATCGACATCAAGCAGACTTACAGCAAGGCGGAAAACGACCTTGTAAACCTCTGGACGGGCGCAAAATGAAACCGCCCCCGGAGGGGCGGTTATGATTTTATCGTATCGTGCATTTTGTCAGCTGAACTTGAGCGATAGGAATGCCATCGCACTCACCAGCAATGGTAATATAGTCCCCGTCCTTCAATTGTGCAATCAAATCTGTCTGGTCTCCGTCCTTCGGAAAAAAACACTGGATAGGATAAAGACCATAACCGTCATTCGTTTCGAGAGAAATGCACGGTGCTTTTGTTAAAACATCCTGCCCGATGTTTTGAATTGTGCCAGTCACAACTAAGATTTTATCCTTATACAGCGCATCGGCATTCACTGCATTCTCCTTATATGCCTCCCACAAGCTGTTGGCTGAGATGGTGATTTCCTCCGGCTGGATGTTCTGATCTAAATTATTGGATGGCTGCGTGGGTGTAGTAGTTGATTGGCTTGGACTATGGCCATCGTTTGACAGACTATCAGAGCGGCCCCCAAAAGTAAGAGATACAGCGGCAAGCACAGCAACAATAATTACCACTGCAAATACGATATTGTTTTTAATTCTTCTCTCACGGCTTTTCGGGTTATTTTCATTGTCGAACACGGCAGCTTCAGGAGTATCTGTTGTATGCTCACTTTCAATTACAAGATGGGAACCGGATATTGCAGTATTTACAACTTTTGCTGTATCTTCCGGTGATATAAGGATTGAAAGAGAACAGTCAATTTTCCGCCCTTTTTGGAATGAAAGCGTATGCGGCCCGTCTTGGGCGTAGGCAGAGATGGTTGCCCCATTTCGCAAAATCCCAACCATCTTCCCGTCTAAAAATACAGTGAAGTCAACAGCGCTCCCCCATGGGGATTTTTCCCGAGTAATGACAATTTTCTTATATTCGTCCATTTAAATTCCCTCCTTAAGGTGGTGATTCGTATGTCCGCTGACGGTTCCATTATCATCGACACTGATATTGATGATAAAAATGCACAGCAGAAATTGAACCGGATCAACAAGAAGATTCAATCGCTTGAAAATCAGCTTGCGTCAAAAAACCACGGAAAACTTCCTCTGGAAGAAAATCTTAATTCAGTAAATACAAAACTGCAAGAGGCCCAAAAACGGCTTTCCATGCTGAAAGAGGAACAAAGCGCCATCAATGCTGCTATGTCACCTGGAGCATCACCAGATGATTATTTGCGCGCTTATTCAGATAAGGATCGTGTGAATGAGGCATTGAAGCAACAGAAGGAAGAGGTTGACGCTATTGAGAAAGAGTGGAAACAGGCAGATAGAGCATTATCTTCTTATAACTCTAAAATTTCTGGATTGGAGAGTAAGCTAAACCAGGCAAAAGTAGAAGCCGGTGGCATCTATCAACAAGTCTCTCGGACTGTTCCAGATACAAACAAAATGGCAAAATCAGTAGATCGTGCGCAGAAAAGTGCAGCCAAATTTTCCATGCGCCTACGTGAAGTTATCAGGAGCGCACTTGTTTTCACGATTATCACACAGGCTCTTGCAAAGTTCCGCGAGTGGATGGGCAAGGTCATTAAGACGAACGATGAGGCGCGGGCGGCTATTGCCCGATTGAAAGGCGCTCTTTTAACGCTTGCCCAGCCATTGATTGAGGTCATTATACCAGCGTTTACCAAGTTTGTCGATATACTAGCCAGAATTATTGCTATGGCGGCGCGTTTTACCGCTGCGCTTTTTGGAACAACAGCAGAAAAAGCGGCTGATTCCGCTGAAAACTTGTATGAGGAAACAGAGGCTATCGAAGGGACTGGGGAGGCCGCAGAGAAAGCAGAAAAGTCCCTTGCTTCTTTTGATGAAATTAACCAACTTGCTGGAGGCGATAAGGGAAAAGAAGAGAACAAAAAAGAGGATAAATTGGAAGACCCTATTGAGCCAGATTTTTCTATTGTAAAAAATAAGATTCAGGATGCGCTGTCCTCCATTCTAGAATTGCTTACTGGTGCGGCTCTGCTTGCTCTTGGCGCAATCCTCGTGTTTACGGGTGCAAGTATTCCTATCGGCCTTGCATTAATGGTAGCTGGTGCGTTGGCGATTGCAGACGCGATTACATCCAATCCTGAAGCCATAAAGACGCTATTACAAGGAGGTCTCGGGGAAGCTCTTTCCATTATTGGCCCGCTTGTCGCTGTAATAGGTGTGCTTCTGGTTGTGACAGGCCACATTCTTCTCGGCATAGCGCTTATCATTTTAGGAGCAACCATTTGGGCCGTTGGAACAGCATCGGGCGATGAAGGGGACTTTGTGCAAAATATTATCACACGACTTTCGGAGGCAGCTGCAGTTATTGGCCCCTTAATTGCCGTTTTAGGTGTTTTTCTTGTTATCACTGGGCACATCCTACTTGGTGTGGCGTTTATTATCGCTGGAGCAGCTCTTTGGGCCGTCGGCAAAGCCGCTGGAGATGAAGGGGACTTTATTGAAAACATAAAAACAAGACTTTCTGAGGCGGCAGTAGTGATTGGGCCTCTAATTGCAGTGCTTGGTGTGCTGCTTGTTATTATGGGAAATATTCTAATGGGCGTTGCTTTCATTATCCTTGGTGCGGCTCTATGGTCGGCAGGCAAAGCCGCTGGAGATGAAGGGGACTTTGTGCAAAACATTATCACAAGGTTACAAGAGGCGGCAGAAGCTATTGGGCCATGGATCGCCATAATTGGCATTGTGCTCTTGGTTGCAGGACAAATTCCCCTTGGAATAGGGTTAATTGTTCTTGGTATTGCGATATTTGCATTAGGGAAAATGGACATGGATGGCGGAGAATCATTAATTGATACCATTGTTTCGGCCTTATCTGCAGCAATGGTAGAAATATCTCCTTATATTGCGATAATTGGCCTCGTTTTGATTTTAGTTCCAGGTATGCAAGCAATAGGTATCGCACTGCTAATAGCTGGAATTGGGCTGTTTATTGCAGGAACCGCAATGGCTGCATCTAATGACAATGAAATGAAAAGCTGGGTTGAGGTGCTCCAACTCGATAAAGTTGAGCAGTGGGTTTCAACAGCTCTATTACTAGCAGGCATTGCTCTGGTTGCAATTGGAGCTATGACGCTTAATCCTCTTTTCCTTTTGGCTGGTATAGCGCTTTTAGGCGGAGGAGTGGCACTTAAAGCTTTAAACAGTGGAAGCGTCAAAACAGGCGGAGGATCTTTTTCGGCTGGTTCAGGGGCGGGAAGAATGTCTGCCCCAAAACTGGCTCTTGCAGATGTACCCATGCTTGCCAAAGGGGCTGTTATACCGCCGAACCGTGAGTTTTTAGCTGTCCTTGGTGACCAAAAGCGTGGAACTAACATTGAGGCCCCTACATCGGAAATCGAAGCGGCGGTGGCGCGTGGTATCCAGCGAAGCGGGATGGGCGGAGGAAGTGGTGATCATATCACTATCCTTCAAATCGGAGAGCAGGAAATGGCACGTGTTGTTTACCGGCTGAACAATCAGCAGACACAAAGGATCGGTGTGCGGCTTGCGGAGGATTAAATGAGTTACATAAAACTAAACGGCACAGAATTTGATGCAGAGGTTGCAATTTCCTCCTATAACCGGAACTTTAATGTACTGGATGGCCCGAATGTCGGGCGCGTCTTGTCCGGCAGGATGGTCCGGGATGTTATCGGGACATATCTTGGACATAAAATTACTGTGTTCAGGAGAGGGGATGACTATGCCGGGTTAGATGCATTTTGGGATTATCTGTACCAGCATTCCATAGATGACTCTGTTTTGTTGGAGGCCGCAGACGGGCAGACTACCATATCCTATGAGGCATACTATACCAGCGCCTCCCAAGACATTAAAAAAGTCGAAAATGGTGTTAATTACTGGGGAGAGATTGAAGTGAACTTTATCCCTATTGACGCGCAATTAAAACGGTGATCGGGGTGTTTGTGTGAGCCAGAGCGTAATTGAATATGGCAAGTGGACGTTTTCAGGTACTGAAATAAAGTCTGGGCGGATTAACGCAACTATATCCCTACTTCACTCAGAGCTTAATCCAAACTACTTCGAAACAGAGGTGGAGTGCGCAGATCCCGAAATTTTATCCTTTCAACGCAATACGCCCATCAAGTATTACAACGGTGGGGCCTTGATTGGAATTTTTTATGTCCAGTCAATTAAAAGGGCATCGGCCACGTCTTATAAAATCAAAGCGGATTCCGCCATCAGTCTGCTGAACGACAGACAGCATTATGGTGGGATTTATGCCGGAGATACGCTGCAAACCATCCTTGCAGGCCTGATCTCAGGCGTGCCTTATATTATTAAATCCAATTTACAGGGCGTGAAGTTATATGGATGGCTTCCAATTGCTACTCAGAAGGACAATCTTGCTCAAGTGCTGTTTGCCGTTGGGGCAACAATAAAAAGCGACCTTGATGGCATACTCCACATTGAGGGGTTGTGGGACGGAGTCAGCGGATCGGCGTCAAAAGATAAAATGTATGAGGGGCCGAGCGTAGATTACGCCTCTCTAGTTACGGGTGTTTCCGTGACAGAGCACCAGTATTTTACCGGCGGAGAATCTGTAACCCTGTTTGAGGGGACTACAACTGCCGGAGATATTATTACATTTAGTGATCCGATGTACAACCTCGAAGCAACGGGTTTTACCATATTGGAAAGTAATGCGAATTACGCCAAAGTATCCGTAGGGAGCGGAACGCTGACTGGAAACAAGTATATACACAACACAAGGGAAGTAACCGCGTCTGTATCTTCGTCTAGCAGCCAAAATGTTAAGACGGTAAAAGATGCAACATTAGTTTCGCTCGTGAACTCACGCGCTGTGGCCGATCGTCTGGCAAACTACTATAAGTGCATTCAGGAAATCAATGCAGATGTGGTTTATGGCGGCGAAAAGCCGGGTGACATCCTCTCTACTTGGCACCCCTACGACATGAAAAACGTTCCATCCTGCGTAAAAAGTGTGGATGTTACGGTATCCAACACGTTAAAAGCAAGTGAAAAGTCCCTTGTTGGGTTTTCCCCTGAACAGCTTAAGGATATGATAACCTATGATAAGCACCTCGTTCTGACAGGAAGCGGGACATGGACGGTCCCGGATGGGGCCGTTTCTGCGACTATAGTTTTGATCGATGGCGGACAGGATGGACAGAGCGGTAGCGAAGGGACGAACGGAACCGTTCCCAGCGGTTCGAGCGACTCTGAAAACAAAAATTTCAGCAATGTGCCGCCGGACTCTCGTCAAACGACATCTGTCAGTGCAACGACAAGCGGCTCTGGTTCTGCAGGGAAGGGCGGCAATGGCGGAAAAGGGGGGGCAGGTGGCCGGATATACCAGACTGAAATCAGTTTGACACCGGGGGACGAAATCGCATACTCCTGTGGAGCTGTGGTTGCATATGGCGGAAGCAGCGAGACAAAATTCGGGACTCACAGTTCAGTTTCCGGGAGTAGAAATCCGTATGGGTACACGGACATTGTAACCGGAACTGTATATGCGAAATCTGGAACGGATGGAATAAAAGGCGGCGATGGAGGATCGAGCGGAAGTTCTGGGGAAGATGCAGGAACAGCAAAGGGGGGCAATCCGGGTAGTTACTCACCGGGAAATCTCCAAGATTCATCTACAATCCGTGGGCCTAATGGTGAAACTAATATTGCTACCGGAGCAACAGCATCATTCCGATTCGGAAATGCGGGCGGTGGCGGTGCAGGCGGAAATGGTGAGGCAGGTGGAGATGCATCCCTGTCGAATAGACCAGAAATTTCTGTATCGACAATCAGCGCCGGGTATGTCAGCGCTACCGGATATGCCATTGCCGGTGGTAATGGCGGAAACGGAGGCAACGGAGGCGATGCAAGTCAATATGGGTGTGGCGGCGATGGTGGACACGGAGGCGGCGGAACAGGTGCAAGCGGAACCTTAACAACACAGGTAGATGCTTATGTCTATTGGTACAATAGAAGTAGCACTGGGACTACAACATCACTAGATCTGAATTTATCAGTTAGTGCTTATGTGCGGAGTAGCCCTGCGCCCACTCGTGGCGCAGGAGGTTCTGGTGGGGCGGGCCAAGCCGGATGTATCATCATCTACTATAGACAGAACGAACAATCCAAAACCGGTCAAGTAGTAGATAAAAACAATAAGATGCTTCTAGACCGTCTTGGGCGTCGAGTGATTGTATAGGAGGATACGAGGATGCCGACAACAGAAGAGAGACTTGCAGCATTGGAAACGCTTGTAGCGGGGTTGTCTGCGTCTCAGACAGCAGAAACGCCCAGCAGCTACTACACCAGCAAATATAGCGGCGAAGAGATAGACGCGCTGTTAGACTGGGTAGCGGCGCAGCAGGAGGAAAGCACATGATCATCAACGGGACGGCGATCCGTATGATCCGTGGTGACACGGAGGTGCTGACAGTGAGCTGTGAGCAGGAGGACGGCACTCCGCGTCCCTTTGTGGATGGGGATACGGTGTACCTCACGGTGAGCAGCGTACTGCAAAAGCAAGTCACGGCGTTTACGGAGGCCGGCGCAGCGGTATTTTATCTCAGCCATGAGGAGACGAACGATATCCCGGCATCAAGATACAAATACGATGTGCAGCTGACGGCGAAGGACGGGACGGTAACGACCATCATACCGCCCAGCGACTTTGTGTTGGAAGGGGATGTGACCCGTGAGTGAGCTGAAAGGCCGTCTCTCAGGCGGGGGCATTCTGACTGGGAAAATCGGCAGCAGCGCGGGCGGCACATCAGATCATCGTTTTCTGTTGAACCGGGATGCAGAAGACCAGCATCCAATAGAATCAATCAGCAAATTGAAAGAGGAGCTGGAGCGAATCCCGCCGCCAACGGAGGCAATCACAAATTCTGAAATTGAGGAGATGTTAAAGTGAGTAAATATTTGGACAATGACGGCCTGCTGTATCTCTGGAACAGCAAAATCAAACCCTTGTTTCAGAAAGCCGTGAACAAAGAAGGGGACACAATGACGGGCCCCCTGACGCTTTCCGGCGCTCCATCGAATGACCTTCACGCCGCTACGAAAAAGTACGTGGATGACAGCGTGTCCTCGGCGGGGGGCGGGGATATGCTGAAAAGCGTCTATGACACCAATGATGACGGTAAGGTGGATAAAGCAGCGCTGGCTGACAAAGCAACGGACGCGGACACAGTAACCGGCTTTACGGTTGGCGTGAACGTTCCTGCCAATGCGAAATTCACGGATACTACATACGAGAACGCAAGCGGATCGTCTGCCGGGCTTATGAGTGCCGACGATTATACGAAGCTGTCTGCATTTGGTCCGGCGAGCAGCTACGCCCTGAAAACGGACATCTCTAGCGCGTACAAGTACAAGGGCAGCAAGCCCACCTTCTCCGCGCTTCCTGCAGACGGCAACAGCGTCGGAGATGTTTGGAATGTAGAGGATACCGGCATGAATTATGCATGGGACGGGAGCGCGTGGGACGCTCTGGGCCAGACCTTTGAAATCCAGTCCATTACAAACGGAGAAATTGATGAAATTACCGCGTGAGGTGTGCCATGAGCTACTTGGATGAAACTGGCCTGTCGTATTTTTGGGGGAAAATCAAGAGCCTTGTAAGCTCCAAAATGGACAAGTCCACCTACGACCCCCAGAACAAGGCGCAGGATGTGTTTGGGTATGTAGACAGCGTAGCGGAGGGATTGATAGAGTATGTGGACTTTACTGTTACCGACGAGCCACTTAACGGCGGCTATAGGGCTATCAGCAACAAGACCTTTGATGAGGTCGTTGCTCTCCTGAAAGCAGGCAAGACGGTCATCGGGCGCATCGTGCAAACAGCGGGAGATAAGTTTTACTATTCGGCTCTAACAGTTAGTAACGCCATGGATATGGGCGAAGGTTCGGTCAAACAAATCTGTTTTAGTAGCTATTTCGACGATTCTATCAAGTCGAACTCCACCACCATAATAATGGAACAAACCTACACGACTGCTACCCAATGTGGATCGTTACATATCCCGACGCCTGACGATACTGCGGACAACGGAAAAGTCTTAATGGCAAGCAATAGCGAGGGCGTCTGGTCTCCCGTGCCCACGGCGGGGGAGCTGGGGGCGCTGCCCATTTCCGGCGGGACGATGACCGGCCCATTGACCCTGAGCGGCGACCCAACGGCAAACCTACAGGCAGCGACTAAGCAGTATGTGGATGCTCTCAAACCCAAACCCATCACCATCACCCTTCCGGCCTCCGGGTGGAGCGGAAACCAGCAGACGGTGACGGCCACGGGTGTAACGGCAGACAACGCGGTCACGCCCGACCCAGCCCCTGTGAGCTGGGAGGCGGCGGGGGCTGCTGGGGTGCGATGCACGGCCCAGGGGGCGGACAGCCTGACCTTTGCTTGCTCGGAGCCCCCCGCAGAGGATTTGACCTACAACGTGCTGATTCAGGAGGTGCAGTGATGATATTCAATCCGATGCTGGTGGGGGGCGGCGGTGGCAAAACAATCGCGGTTAAGATAAGCAATACTACATCAAACGGGGTTGTTACCGTTTATACCTATGAGGCTGGCGTGGATCCTATGGCCGGTCAAGACGTAAGCGCTGGCGGCAGCATCACGTTGACCATCCCGAAATGCAGCCCGGTTTTAGTAATTAACAAGAGCAACGTATTTTTGCCAACATTCTTGGTAGCTTACGACGGCATAGTAACAAGTGGATCTAAAACAAAGCACATGTTTACAACTGGTACTGTAGGACTACTGATGTGCTTTGAATCCGACGCAGAATTTACAATTTAAAAGAAGAAAGGAAGCGTAACCAATGAAACTGCACACTTACATCAACGAGATTCTGGACATCGCCAAGGCGGAGCATATGAGCATGGACGTAGCGGTAAACATGTTTCTGGCGAATGTGAAAAATGCCGGAGACTCCAGCCTGCCTCATTACAAAGGGGCAGACAATGTGGACTATGCCGCCCTGAAGCCCCATGTAAAGGAGCTGGAGGAGAGCTGGCCCGCGTTCAGGGAGACCTTTGAGAAGTACCAGAAGGAGATCATTGCCCTGCGCAAGGAGGGCGTACGCTTCGCATTTGCGGAGGAGTAAGCCGTGGCGGACATCATCCAGCGGCTGCTGACGCAAAACGACTGCTACCGGGCGGGGCGGACCATCAAGCCGAAAGGGATTATGGTCCACTCCCTCGGGGTGGCCCAACCTGACCCGGAGGTATTTATCCGGTCATGGGACAGGCCCGGCGTGGAAGTGGCGGTACACGCGATTGTAGGGGCGGAGAGCGTCACCCAACTGCTGCCCTGGCACTGGAGAGGGTGGCATGCGGGGACGGGCACAAGCGGCCAGAGCGCCAACAACACGCATATCTCGTTTGAGTGCTGTGAGCCCGCAGGGCATAGCTACCAGGGCGGGACCATGATAGGCTACGACGCACCAGCCAACGACGGCTATTTCCGTGCGGTCTACCGCAACGCCGTGGAGCTGGCGGCCTATCTCTGTAAGATGTACAAATTGGATCCGCTGGCCGATGGGGTGCTCATCTGCCACAGCGAGGGATACAGGCGGGGCGTAGCCTCCAACCATGCGGATGTGATGCACTGGTGGCCGAAGCACGGGAAGGACATGGACACGTTCCGGGCAGAGGTGGCCGCCGCCGTGAAAGGAGAGGCCGGAATGACCGTAGAGGAAGCAAAGAGGGTGCTCAAGGCGAAAGCCGGACTGAGCGACACCACGATTACTTATCTGTACAACTACCGCTGGGGAGACGATCTGTTGCTCAAGCTGGCGGCGGCAATGGAGGGCAAATAAATGGACCTTACGACAATTGGCATCGCCTCTGTGGCGGCGATTACCGTGCTGTGCTATCTGGCGGGACTGGGGCTGAAGCTGGCCCCCTGGGCGAACGATAAGATGATCCCGGTCGTGTGCGGTCTTGCAGGGGCCGTGCTGGGCTTGCTGTGGTACTTCATGGGCTGGGGCGAATACCCGGCCTCCGATCCTATCACTGCCGCCGCTGTGGGCGTGGTGAGCGGGCTGGCAGCTACCGGCATCAATCAGGTGTATAAGCAACTGACAAAGGAGGGCTGATGCCCATGGAGTGGGTAGGCCCACTGATTTCCGGGGCCGCCGTGGTGCTGGTGGCTATCATCGAGGCTGTGGCGGCTCGGGAGCGGAAGCGCGTCAAGGCGACCAATCAAAAAAGCGACGCTCTCATGCATGGAGTGCAAGCACTCCTTAGACGTGAAATTATTACAGAATACAACCATTACACAGAACAGGGCTATATCCCAATCTACGGCATGGAGAATGTGCTGGATATGGCCAGCGCATATGAAGCCCTTGGCGGCAACGGCACTGCAAAGAAGTTAGTAGAAGTGCTCCGGCAGATGCCAACGGAACCGCCGGAGGAAAGGACGTGACTGAATGAGCGCAAGAGTGAAGCTACCTCCAGAGTTAGCCGACCTCTTGCGCTCTGAGCTGGAGCGGGCCATCCGGGAAGCCGCCTTATACCGGGACGACGAACTGATTGCCCGCCGGTACATCATTGAGAAATGGTGCCAGATGGACATTGCGGCAGAACTTGGGTGGGAACGGTCAACGGTTTCCCGCCACATCCCGTACATACTGGATGAAGTGAAGAGGGCAGAACAGAGAATAGCGCAAAAGAGAAGAGTCGGGAATTGACCCGACTCCTCTTTTTATGCTATAATCAATCTGTGGAAACCCACCGTCTACTGTCGAGCTTTATAGGGTCTGCCATACCCTCTCCTTTCGTAGACGGTGTACGGTTAAAAAGACGGTTGCCTGACATCCCGCGAGAGCGGAATGGAGGCGTGTGTATAGCCCTCGCGGGAAATTCTTCCCAGGGAGGTGATATACATAACACTTCAAGAAATTTTTTGGATTGTCTCTATTGGCTGGATTGTTGTCCAGATATGGGATAAGTTCAGAAAAGGGAAGTGAGCCGTCTGTTGCAGCAGAACGGCTCACCGGGCGTGGATAATACCTTGCTTTGTGTGTTAGTATAGGCTGTGGCAACCGTCTGGGTTTCCACACTTTTATTATACGCCAATGCTTAAAAAAGTCAATTAGGCATAGTTACGAAGTTGCTGAATCACCAAAGTTACACATAATTGCCACGCACCCGCCACCCAGGCGGGTTTATTTTATGCGACAATATAGACATGGAGGACGTGAGGATCAAAGGGCTGTACACGTCGCAGTCCTCCTCACGGGCCTCCTATTTTTTATAAAAAGGACGTGTTGACGTTGACTCCAATTGAAAGAATGGTTGCCGCTGGTATGACAAAAGACTGTGCCGCAGAGACGGCTATGTGGTACATGGCACAAGGCAATGATGATGGACTGGAAAAATATGTGACAATGCTGGAGGCCAGAAATGCGCTTCACGCGCTACAATCCGAATCCTGCGGATAAAAATGTTGGGGACTGCACAGTAAGGGCTATTAGCAAGGTCACCGGTCAAGACTGGGAAAAAACCTATATAAGTTTGTGCCTGGAAGGATTTATCTGCCGGGACATGCCAAGTGCAAACAGTGTTTGGGGCTCTTACCTCCGAAACATCGGATTCCGCCGCGAATTGGCCCCGGAAGATATTACCGTAGCCGAATTTGCAGATCTCCACCCAAACGGTACATATATACTGGCCCTGTCCGGCCATGTGGTGTGCGTAGTGGACAACGTGCTCTACGACACGTGGGACAGCAGAAATGAAATTGTGCTTTATTTTTGGACGAAAGGATGACGTGATATGGCCTATACATCGTACTACCCTGGCTATCAGCCAATGTATTACCAGCCACCCATGCCGGACCAACTGGCCCAACTTCGGGCAGGGCAGTATCAGCCACAGTTGCAGAATATGCAGCAGCCAGCCCAGCAGAACAATACGCAGATCGTGTGGGTTCCTGGTGGTCAAGCGGCGTTTGAATACCCTGTGGCACCCAATAGCGCCGTGGCCCTGTGGGACAGCACTGCGCCGGTGATCTACCTCAAACAAGCTGACGCATCCGGCAAGCCCACCACCAAGATTTACGACTTGGTGGAGAGGACGGCCACAACGGCCCCCGCAAGCCCTGTACAGGTCCCGCAAACTCCGGCAGTGGAGTATGCCACTCGTGAGCAGTTAGACGCGCTGTCGGCTCGTGTGGACGCACTGAGCGCACCTAAACAGACAAAGCCGAAAAAGGAGACTGTGACCGATGAGTAACCCGTTTTTCGACGCTATGGGCGGCGGGAACCTGCCCGGCCCTATGGGGAACATGATGGGCATGATACGACAATTCAATGAGTTTCGGCAAAGCTTCCAGGGCGACCCGAAGGCAAAGGTGCAGGAGCTTTTGACCTCCGGCCAGATGTCCCAGAGCCAATTCAACGAATTGCAGGGTATGGCAAGAGCGTTCCAGCAGATGTTGGGTAAATAAGGCTTTAATCGTGGCCACGATTTAGCATATATCAAAACTTGAAAGGAGAAAAATTTATGTCTCTTGGAAATGACGGCGGAATCCCTGCCGTGATGAATGTTACTCCAACCGGCACAATTTCCAGCGGAAGCGGCGGTATGGGCTGGGGCAATGATGGTTCGTGGTGGATTATTATTTTGTTCCTCTTTATCTTTGCCGGTGGTTGGAACCGCAACGGTTGGGGCGGCAACGGTAACGGCGCGACTCCCTCCGGCTCCGGGGCCATCGACAATTACGTCCTCGCCTCTGACTTTGCCCAGGTGGAGCGCAAGCTGGACACCGTGCAGCAGGGCTTGTGTGATGGCTTCTACGCTACCGCCCAGCAGATCAATGGTGTGCAGAATACCATGTGTCAAGGCTTCAATGGGGTCAATACCGCCATCCTGACCAACGGCAACGCCACCCAGATGGCAATCATGCAGAGCGGCAACGCTATCCAGTCCCAGCTTGCCTCCTGTTGCTGTGATACCCAGCGGCAGGTAGAGCGAGGCTTTGCAGATACCAATTACAACTTGGCCACGCAGAGCTGTGATACCCGGAACACCATCCAGACTAGCACCCGTGACCTGCTGGAGAACGCTAACGCCAACACCCGCGCAATTCTGGACAAGCTGACCTCTCAGGAAATGGCTGCGAAGGATGCACAGATCCAGGCGCAGAACCAGCAGATTTTCGGCCTCCAGCTTGCCGCTTCCCAGCAGGCCCAGAACAACTATCTGGTTAACCAGCTCAAGCCCTGCCCGGTTCCCGCCTACATCACCTGTAACCCGTGGGCTGGACAGACTTACGGCTGTTGCACTAGCGCCTGCGGCTGCTAAAACCAAATACATCAACTTTTCGGCATGACCGGAATGTTCGGCCCCGTGCCGATTTTGAACTATGCGGCGGGGCAATAGCCTCGCCGCTAATCTTTTTGAAAGGAATGATTTTTTTGGCCGAGTACACAAATAGCGCAATTGTAACCGTTGCCGCTGGCCAGAACGTGCCTTTTACTGAAGAGGCCAACACAAGCAAACCCTGTATCGTGCATCGGGAAGGGGCTGGGCTGGTAACTCTCCGTGGGCTTACTAACCAGTGCCGGGCGAAATTCAAAGTCTCCTTTGGAGCAAACATTGCTATCCCTACTGGTGGGACCGTGGAGGCCATCACGGCGGCGATCTCCATTAATGGCGAGGCGCTGAACGCCTCTACCGCTACCATCACCCCGGCTGCCACTGATAATTTCTTTAATATCTATGTTTCCGCTGTGGTAGATGTCCCTCGCGGCTGCTGCGTCACCGTAGCCGCCAAGAACACCAGCACACAGCCTATCCTAGTCGCCAACAGCAATTTTATTGTTGAGCGAACCGCCTGAAAGGAGAACAGATCATGGAATACATGCACGAACTAAAAGAAAAGCTCTGCGAGGAGCTGGAGGAGATCGCCCGCAAGGGTGAGCTGGGCGCTGGTGACCTAGAAATTGTACACAAACTCACCGACACCATCAAGAACCTGGACAAGATTGAGATGCTGGAAGAGGACGGCGGATATTCTCGTGCTGGGGACTGGGAATCCGATATGCGCGGCACTTATGGACGCGGCTCCAGCTACCGTGGCCGGAAGCGGGACTCCATGGGCAGGTATAGCCGGGATTACAGGGATCCACGGATATACTCCCGAACCGATGCCAAAGAGCACATGATTGACCAGATTGAAGACATGATGGGCGGCGCAAATGAACGGGAGAAAGAGATTTTGCGTCGGGCTATGGAGCAGCTGGAGAAAGCGTAAGGGGGTGCCCCCATGCTTGACCGCAAGGAAATAGATATTGAAATTGCCCGCCTGGAATACGGAGAATCCAGTTATCCGGCATACCAAAAGCTAGCAAACCTATACACCATCCGGGACCGCATGGACCGTCAGGATCGTCAAGCATCTTATGATGCGGCATACTCTGCCGCGTCGGCAAATGTTGATGTATCATCTACCGTGGGAGACTACGGGAACAGCGATTTTCTGCGGGTGGTGTATGGTAAAGACCCGGCCGCTGTATGGGTCATAATGGATGACCTTATGGACACTTTGCATACAGTAAACCCAAGAGTGTATGATGGCGTCATGCGGAAAATTCGAGCTTTATAAAAGTATAGGCCCCTTAACTTTTTGGGGCCTATACTTTTTGCACATATTTATGCTGATAGTTACGTACTCGCTACTTTCTAGTTACAAAAAACGTTGAAACTATTGAAAATAAAGGACTTTTTTGTTTAAAATATTAAAAATGGATTAAAAACTTTTTTATTATAATAACAAAAATTGTATTAAAAATGCGATTTATTATGTAAAAATATCAATTATAGAAACAAAAACTAATATGTTGTTTTTGCACATATTTAAGTTGCAAGTTACAAAAACTCAAGAAACTTTTTGTAGCTCTTTGCGCAGATAACTAGTATCTACTTTTGTATAGTGGTCGGTTATATCCTGATCTGAGTGACCGAGGATCCGTTTTACAGCTAAATCATCTACTCCCGCCATACGCATTTTGGATGCTGCCGTGTATCTGCACCAGTGAGGCGTAGCCTGCGGAACCCCAATTTCGGTTGTTACTGCAGAAAAATATTTGCAATATGTCTTATACCAGATTCGTCCTCCAGATTCATTGCAGATGATGTATTCTCCGGCTTTCTTTATCCATTTTAAAAGATAGGGTTTTATTTTAGGGTGAACCGGAACTATACGATCACGACCTGCCTCCGTTTTCATCCCACCTTTCAGGTAATCCCCTTCTGCGTGATAAGCAAATTTGGTTAAATTCAAAAATTCAGATATGCGGAATCCGGTATAGCATAGTATGAGCACTGTGTCGGCCCAAGGGAAGTCGTTAGCGGCCATCTGCTCCAGTTTCTTCATCTGAATGTCGGTAAAAGCTCCCTTCTGTTTCTTCGATGGCACACTTGGCAGCTCAACAAAATCCGAATAGTTTTTAGATACTATATCCCGCTCCATAGCGTGTTTAAATAATGCTTTCATCAGCATCTTATCGTTACTGATACTTGACTTTGACAAGCCCGCTTCTTCGTCTCGGTCAATGATTGCCTGTAAATCATCTATCGTAACTTTACACATTTCTTTATCGGCCAGCGTTTCCAGACGCGCCCATGACGCTTTGTAGCTGTTAATTGATGCCTCCCCAGCTTTGGCGTATTTCTTGGTAGACCATTGATTGTATATATCTCCCCATGTCACAGCCAAGAACTTAGCCGGTATATGAGACGCCAAATATTTTTCAAGTGCTACTTGGGCCTCTCTGGCCGTCCTGTGGTATGATAAATATTTCTGCTTCCACAAACCGGGACGTTCGAGATAAGATACCCGCACAGCATATCTGTTTCTTCGGTTTGGCCCAAGATCCAATATATTACCGGTTCCGTTCGCTCTTCTCATTGACTTTTCCCTCCATTCTGATACAATAGAGGGGCAGAGAGTCCCTAAACCACCTGCCCCTTTCCCCCGTACGGTGTTGCTACGCCGGGCGGGGATTTTTATTTCAGCCGCTCCCTGCGGCAAAGATGCTATATGATACCACACCAAAAGTCCAATAAACGTCTCTTTTGTCATTGCCCTATAAATTCTACAGGCTTAACAAAATAGAGGGAATTTATTTGGGAGGTGTGGCTATTGCGTTAATGGAACTAATGTTCTATAATTTATCCACACGACGCATGTGGTTCAAAATTATCGTCTAATAAGACCGATGGCTGGATTCAAAAAGTCAATAATTATTGCATAGCAAAGTAGCACTGCGCACAAGACAAACAAAGCAGTAATGACCCTGTTTCTATGTATGATCCCTTTCCGCAGAAGAGAATATTTTTCCTGTTCATACTTCAAGCGAAGCTCTAGGTTATCCTCATCCCTATCCGATTCTTTTTTGGACTTGATCCCGAAGTAACTGTCAAGCGATACACCGAGAGCCGCGCAGATCGGACCAACTGTATAGACAGACGGGGCCTTGGATGATTCTGAAAAATAGTTGTTAACAGTAGACGCAGATAAATTTGCTCTATCTGCTATGTTTTGGTTTGTTAAGTTTAAAGAGTCTTTTTTCTCCTTACATAAATCTTTAATTAATACCTCCATTTGGGGCCTCCAATAAGCAGATTCTAAGGTTTGGTTTTAAAATTACAAGGTTTGGGTAGCCGCATTACAAACTTTGGTGTTGAAATAACAAGGCTTGATTATAGACGCAGCACCTTTCAATCTGCTAAGATAGACCCATAGCAGATCGGTCTGTAAAGTTGTGGGTCTGCTATAAGGCCCCGTCACCTGTCGCATAGGCGACGGGGCCATCTTTTATTTTATGCCAAAGATTTTCCCAATTTTGTTTCGCCTGCCGGATTTGGTTGTAGGTATTCCTGTGGCCTTTGCGATTTTACGTTTTGCCGCTGTAATGCCTGTTGCACGTTTCCAGCTAAAAGATAGGCCGGGGATTTTCAAGCTGCTTTTCTTCTTTGCCATATCTCACCTCAATGGACGCATTTTTCGCAGGGGGTCAATCCCATTCCAATGGCAGTAGAATATGGGACTTCCCAATAAGTTCCACCATTACAACTTGAATCGTTGTGAAATTTTGAACCTGTGCGAGTGATATATGTGGGCTTTGATGATTCTGGATGCGTGAGGACAACGGTGCTGTTGGCCTCTTCCCATGCTACTTCAAGGCCAAGAGACTCCGCCAGAGCGCGGGCGGGGATATAGTTGGTGCCGCCGAACATGAACGGCTCCACGGCATTCCCCTTTGCATCTCGCAGATCAAGAACTTCTCCGTCCAGAGAAACCTTGATATCCCGGTATTCGATTTCCTTTTGAACTTTGCCATTGGTAGCCCCAGCGCTGCCTACCATCGCCAGAACAAGCAGTGCTGTCAAAACACCGGCAATGAAACCTTTTTTCATTTTCCAATCCTCCAAATATAAAATAGGGCATTCCGCCCGGAAAAACGATTAAAGGAGGGCGCAACATGACGCCGAGGAAAGAAACTGTTGATACACTCAGGAAAGAAATTGAACTTGTCCTTGCTCGGAATAAAAATGAAAACTATTTAAAAGCTCTCCTCGCGCGTGCCCTCATCCTTGAAAAACTACATAAGGAATAATCAATAAGGCCCCGGGAACCGGGGCCTTATTTTTTTGTGAAGCCGTCTATCAGTTTTCTGATGGCGGCTTTTTCGTCGTCATCCATAAGCCAATATGCCTTTATAATCCGCTTAATTAGATCATCGTCTGACATATGAATCCGTTCCATAACTTCAAGGAACTCTTCGTCCTCGTCCTTCTGGATATGAGGCTCGCCTTCGCCGGTGCGTAGCCAAAGTTCAGAGATATTAAATTCTCGGCAGATATCGGCAATGGTGCGATCACTTGGGTTGTTTTTTCCAGAACATAGCTCCGAAACAAACGGCTGTGAAAGGTTAAGCCTACGAGCAAATTCAGCCTTTTTAATCCCGGCATCTTTTATACACCACGCAATTCTTTCGTTGATGGTATCCACATTATTGCACCTCCTGTCTGATATTTATTAAATCACAACGAAATCAATAAGTCAATAAAAATCTTCGCTGGACGAATAAAAAGTGTTGACTTATTCGTTAAACTATGGTAAAGTATCGTTAAGCGAAGGAGATGAAATTATGAAAAAACGGCTTCAAGGACACTGGCACGATATTCTTCCTGATGTGTCACTTGTTGTTTCTGCGATAAGCCTGCTTCTTGCGATTGTCGCTCTTGTTGTTCGCCTGAAAATAAGCTGAACAGAGATATGAATATTGCAAGGGCCGAAAGAATTATGGCGATTGTTGCTTTTCTATCGCTTCTCAATGCTCGATTGTGTTCAATTAAGGCGGTTTCTCCGGTTGGAGTAATGCGGTATTGTTCGTCTAGATGAATCGAGACCTCAACATAGTTTAACGCTTCCAAGTGTTTGATATTGAGTATAGAAACATCAATCCCCATTTTCTCCAAGTACGATTTAGAAACCCATTGCCTTTCGGCCGATGACAAAACGACCAAGAACTTCCTTGTTTTTTGGTCAAGCATTATTCTTCTCCCCCCCCCCTCTTAAAATTATATCAAACACGAAAGGATGTGACAACATGTACCTGAATCTTGATAGACTGGCTGATGCACAGAGCATTGCCGACAACCTAGCCCTCCTCCCCAAAGATGCGCTCCTCTACATCGCTGGATATGCCGAGGGCGTTCGGGACAAGCCTAAACGCCGAAAAAAGGTCCAGCAGAAGTCCAATGAAGAAAAAG